>JADMIO010703080.1_pt1 | contig 147930 bp, 118 predicted proteins | sample 8958161 | NCBI WGS metagenome assembly JADMIO01 (sample SAMN16585339, study PRJNA669376) | soil metagenome | isolation source: Crop rotation soil | place: USA: Cullars Rotation, Alabama | collected 2011 | reverse complement strand
CCGCGACTTCAAGTCACGTGAATTCCAAGCTTCGGATCCCACTGTGCTGGAAAGTTGCCGCATGGACTTCTGTTCCCGATTCTGGCGTTCTGCCGCGCTTGCGGCGTTCCTCTGCTGGTCGAGCCAGACCCTATCCTACGCCGAGGCTGGGGACGGCGACCAGGAGGGTCGTATCACGCCGGCGCAGCTCGACGAGCTGCTCGCCCAGGAGCTTAAGGGCGCGAAGGAGTCCGTCGGCGATTTCCTGCGCCGGGTGAGCTTTGACCTGGTTGGTCGACAGCCGACACCCGACGAGCAGCGCGATTTTGCCGCTTCCGAATCGCCTTCAAAATACCGTGACACGATCGAGCGGTTACTGATCGGCGATGAGTTTGGCGTTAATTGGGCCAACTATTGGCGCGATACGATTGCCTATCGCGTGCCGCCCCCCGAACTCACTTATCTTAACTACCGGCCCTTGCACGGTTGGTTGACCGGCCATCTGAACAAGAACACGCCTTGGAACACGGTCGTTCGCGAATTGCTCACGGCGAAGGGCAAGATCACTGATGAACCTGCCGCAACATTCGTCGGCTATCATCAGGCCGATCCGACGAATCTGGCCAGCGAAACCAGCCGAATTTTCCTCGGCCAGCAGATTCTCTGTGCCCAGTGTCACGATCATCCGTTCGATAGCTGGAAGCGGACACAGTTTCACGAGCTGGCGGCGTTCTTCGCTCGTGTGAAGTCGAAGCTGTCGCAGAACGATGGTGGCGGAACCGTGGTTTCCTCGGTCGACAAGGGGGACTACGTGATGCCCGACGTTGCCGACCCAAGCAAGAAAGGGCAGAAACTACAGCCAGCCGTGCTTGATGGCAGCGGGCTGTCAGCCAGTTTGAGTGACGACGAGCGCCGCGCCAAGCTGGCCGATTGGGTCACCGCCGATGACAACCCGTGGTTCGCGCGGGCTTACACCAATCGTGTTTGGGCCCGGCTGATGGGGCGCGGCTTCTATGAGCCAGTCGACAACCTGGGCGATTCGAATACGCCGATCCTGCCGGAGGTTCACCAGGCGCTCGCGGGGCACTTCACCGCCACAGGTTTCGACGTCAAGGATCTGTTTCGGTTAATCATGCAGAGCGACGCCTACTTGCGCGGTGTGCGGTTTGGCGAGCCGGGCGAAAGTTCCGAGTCGCCGCGCGAGCCGTTGCGGTTGCGCGGCGACGAAGTGTTTGCGGCTTTGAAGGTCGGTATCGAGTTGCCGAATACCACGCCGCCCGTGGTCAAGCCGACCGATGCCATCCGCTTTCCGCCGCCTCCCAAGAGCACGCAAGACTTGATCAACGACGCCTTTGGCATCGATCCTTCGCTTACGCCCAGCGACGCGCCGCGCACCATGGGTCAGGCGCTGTGGATGATGAACAACGAACAGTTGCAAAAGCAGATCAATGCCCGGCCTGACAGCGGCACGATGTTGGCGAAGCTCTTGCAAAGCGAGCCGGACAATCGGGCCGCGTGCCGGCAGATGTTTTCGCGCGTGCTCGCGCGCGAACCGAGCGACGATGAGCTGAAAATCGCGCTCGCGCACATTGAAAAACTTGGCGATCGCCAGGCTGCGTTCGAAGATCTGCTGTGGGGGTTGGTGAATTCGGCGGAGTTTACGACCCGGCGATAAAAGTGTTTGGAATACCGTGTTCATGACCCGCTTGCATCCAATCGTCGACGTCGGAATGACACCCGAGGGCGTGGTCAGCCGTCGCGGCTTTCTGCGCGCTTTTTCGGGCAGCGTCGGTCTGGCTGCCGCCGCACAACTTGGGTGGCACGACCTGCTCGTTGCGCAAGCCGATCAGCTGCGCAAGGCCGGCAAGTCGATGATCCTGTTGTGGATGGACGGCGGGCCGAGTCAGTACGACACGTTCAATCCCAAGCCCGGCTCGCCCAATCAGGGCCCGGCGCATGCCATCAACACCGTTTTGCCGGGCGTGCAGTTCGCCGAATACTGGCCACAAACCGCGCGGTCGATGAATAAGATCGCGCTAATTCGCTCGATGGTCAGCACCGAGAAGGAACATGATCGCGCGATCGCGCTCGTGCGCACGGGCTATCCGCCGTCACCCGCCGTGCGCTATCCGACATTCGGCGGCGTGGTGGCTCGCGAGCGCGAGCAATTCGAGGACGACCTGCCATCCTTCGTCCGGATCGGCCGCCCGCGGATCACGACGCGCGACGTTGACGCGGGCGTGTTGGGCGTGCGCTACAACCCTTTCAAGATCGACATCGCGGGCCAAGTGCCGCCGAATTTGGCCGCCGGCGTCGCGCCCGACGTGGTTCGCCGTCGGCTGGCCTTGGCCGAACAACTCGACGGGCAGTTCGCCCGCGCTGGCGGTGCGGCTTCGGTCCATGAAAAAAAACAGGTCTACGATCGCACGGCTCGGCTGGTCTTGAGTCCCCGCGCCGGGGTGTTCGATCTGTCGGGCGAGCCTGACAAGCTGCGCGACGCGTACGGCCGTTCGCATTTCGGCCAGGGCTGCCTGCTCGCTCGGCGGCTGATCGAGCAGGGCGTCAGCTTTGTCGAAGTGATCAGCACCGGCTCGATCGGCGACCAGGGCTGGGACACGCACAAGCTCGGCTTCGAACAGACGGCCCCCTTGTGCAACGAGACCGATCCGGCCTACGCGACGCTACTATCGGATATGTCCGATCGCGGCCTGCTCGACAATACGCTAGTTGTGTGGATGGGCGAATTTTGCCGCACGCCCAAGATCAAGAGCGACGGCGGGCGAGACCATTATTCCGAAGGCTGGCTGGTCGGCATGTCGGGCGCGGGCGTGCGCGGCGGACAAGTGATCGGCGCCTCCGACCCCAATGGCCTGAAAGTGACCGATCGGCCCGTGAGCGTGCAGGACCTGTTCCAGACGTTCTGCCACGTGCTCGCCGTCGATCCCAAAAAAGAATACGTAACCACCGACCGCCGCCCCATCAAGATCGTCGAAGGCGGCCAGGTGGTTCGCGAGTTGTTTGGCTAAAAGGAAGACAAAGAGGTAGCCACAGAGGGCACAGAGATCACAGAGGAAGGGACGGAGTGGGGAAGAAGGATTTCAGGATCGACTCATTCTTTCCCTCAAATAGGCTTTTCTTCGTCGTCGTGTAGTGCAACTTGGTTCTCGGTTCGTCTTGTCCTCCTTCGGTATTTCTCTGTGCCCTCTGTGGCTAAATCCTTTCTTCGTCAATTCAGCAATCATCGATCTCAGGTTCGCAATGAAATCTCTCAGCGGCTTGCTGCTTACGCTAGTTTTGTGCTCCTTCTCTGTGGCTGCCGACAATTTCACGCGCAAGGAGGACGTGATCTACGGCCGCAAGTTTGGCACGGCGCTCACGATGGACGTCTTTACGCCGAATGAGAAAGCCAATGGCGCGGGCGTGATCTGGACGGTGAGCGGCGGTTGGTTTTCGGACCGCGGCGCGATCAACATCGAGTTTCTCAAGGAGCTTCTGGGTCGCGGGTACACGGTGTTTGCCGTGATGCATGGCAGCCAGCCGAAGTACACCATCCCCGAAGCCGTGGCCGACATGAACCTGGCCGTGCGATACATCCGCGCGCACGCGGCCGACTTCAAAATCGATCCCAACCGCATCGGCATCTCCGGCGGGTCGGCCGGTGGGCACCTGTCGCTGATGATCGGCACCGCGGGCACGCCGGGCGAAGCCAACAATGTCGATCCAGTGGCCAAGGCCAGCAGCCGCGTGCAGGCGGTGGCGTGTTTCTTTCCGCCGACCGATTTCTTGAATTACGGCACGCCGGGCTACGCCTGGCTGAACCGGCAGCCGAAAGACGCCTTCAAGCCGCCGTTCGATTTTCACGTCTGGAACCCGACCTTGAAGATCTTTGAAGTCGTCGATGACGAGACGCGCGTAAAAATCGCCCGCGACGTGTCGCCCGTGTATCACGTCAGCCCCGACGATCCGCCGACTTTGATCATCCACGGCGACAAAGACGCCCTGGTGCCGATCCAGCAATCGAACCTGATCATCGCCCGGCTGAAAGAAGCCAGCGTCCCCTGCGAGCTAGTCGTGAAACCAGGCGCCGCCCACGGCTGGCCCCGCTGGCAAGACGACATGCGCACGATCGCCGACTGGTTCGATAAGTATTTGAAGCCGGGAGAGCAGGCTGGCGAGGTGAAGTAAAGCGGCATCACTTGGTCGCGCGATCAACTGTGGGCCATCGGGCCAGCCTTCTACACCCAGACTCAGATCGCAACGTCGCTTCCGAACGGCGTCGCGCGCGAACATCTGCTTAGCTCTTTGACACGTTACTTGGCCGAGTCGACGTCCGCTGGCCGACCTCCGACGCAATGTCGATGAATTATCGGTCGTCATGGATGCGCGCAAAGCGTGCCTCGAAGACTCGAGCCGACGACTTAACTCGCAATCTTTTTTCGCGCATGCATACGCGCGCTTGCGCCCATATCAAAAAGAGATTTTAGCGACTGCGAATTGCGCGAGTGTGCTCTTCCAATCCAGACCAGATCACTTTGCTTGCGCGTGGTGGCGCGAATCTTAATTGCATACAATGCCGGTCCACAATTATCCCGCTCCGGCATCGCACACCGAGACCGCTCATGAGTGGCAGCCAATCGTTTTCTCTTTTGCTTGCCGTTGTTGATTTCAAACCAACTGCGCCGACGGCCGGGCCGCAACATCCGCCCTAGCCAGCGCTCACTTTGGAGTTTCACTCATGAACGTTTTTTCGATCATTCGGGTCTGCTTCTCAGTCGTCGTCATCAATGTCTCGTGCCTGCTGTCGAACGTCGCTGTCGGACAAGTTGTGTCAACTTTCAACATGGGCTCAAGCACACTCCTCATGCAAGGCACAGGCAACTTTCTGTCCCAGCAAGCTAACGGGTCGGATGTTTCCAATCTCGGCGCTTCGAGCGGCCATGTCGTCTACAAGGGCGTGGGCGATTGGTCGCTGGCGATGCCGCGCGTCGCGGAGTCCGATCTGGTAAACTTTGCGGGAGTTCTACAATTCACGGTCGGCAATCTTCCAGTGCAAATTCAGCAGATGACTTTCGGCGTGAACGCCAAGTGGGTCAACGGCGGCGGTACCGCGAATCTCCCGCACACTAGCTTCAGCCTGGACGTCAAGCTGAATCAAGCGCTAATCCCGGGAATGATCTTCTTGAACGACCCGACGATTCTCGACATAGCTCCCACCGTGAACCCGTTGGTCGGAAATGGGCTGGCGATTCATAACGACACGTTTGCCGCAACGCCCGGATACGTATTGGCGGCGGGCATCACCTATTACTTCGGCGTCTCGATCGGAACGCAAATCGACACGACGGGTTTTACGAGCTCGACCCCAAGCATCGCCGTGACCAACGAATTCGGCGGCAACCTGTCGAGCGGGAGCTTCAACGGGTTTCAGGTTGACCTGCAATGGCAAACCGTGCCCGAACCTGCCAGCTTCGTGTTGGGAGCGATCGGGTGTGCCGCCGCGGGCGCGTTCGGCTGGCGACGTTCTCGACGACCATGGTCATCGCTGAGACGCTGAGTTAGAGGTGTCTAGTGCGCATGCTCACGCGCTTCGCGAGAAGGTGATCTCGCTGCGCGCCGATGGCCACTCTACCGCGGCACCACCGGCGGCACGTACTTAAACGGCAGCACGTCGGGCACGACTTTGACTTGCGTCGTGAACTTGTGCGACGGGGCTTGGCCGTTCGGGTAGGTCAGCTCGACCATGAAGGCGGTCCAGCCTTCGGCCGGCTTTGCGACTTTACCGACGTATTTGCCCGGGCTGCTTTCGGAGAGTTGCTCACTCTTCCACTCGCGGCCCAACGTTTCGACGCGGAAGTCGCGGGCCTTGGGGTTCGTGGCGTACCACAGCTTCACCTCTCGCGGCTTGTCTTCGGTCGTCACGTGCAGCGAGTCGTCCTTCTCAACGGTCCAGCTGTACTTCGGCAGCGGCGTACCGCTCAAGACCGAGCTGAAGAATGCCATCAGCGTGAAGGGCGCGTCGGAACCGCCCAGGCTGTGGTCGGCGTTGGGCACGTAGCGCAGATACTTCGGGCCGATCAGCTCGTGGTAGTAGAATTGCGACGAGTCGGGCAGAAAGAACTGATCGCCCGTCGCGTTGACGATGAGCTTGGGCAGCGTTAGCCGGTTGCGATACTGAAAGGGCTCTTCGATCTTCATCAAGGCCCGATATTCGTCGGAGCCGTTCCAGTCCATGAGCTTGCTAGTCACATAGTCGCCAACCGCCGGGGCCCAAAAGCCGTACGCTTCCCAGTGGTGGATGAATGACGGCTCGACGTTGAGCATGTCGATCACGAAGGGCACGATCGCGACGACGCGCTTGTCGACGATGGCCGTGGTCCAGGTGGTCCAGCCGCGCTTCGAGCCGCCGCAGACGACAAACTGGTCGATCGTGTGCTTGCCGGCGGCGTCGCTGGCGCAAAACGAGGTGATCGTGTCGAGCGCGCGCACGGCGGCCTTGGTCATCGGCAGCCGCGCGGGCCACTTGGCGTCGCCCGTGCGGAGGAACTTATCCCAGGTGTAGGCGATCAGCGAATCTTCGGAGCGCCCTTGTGTTTCGCCGGCGAAGATCAGCGGTTGGTTGGGCACGCCCTTGAGATCCGCCGTCACGGCCTTGGTGGCTTTGGCGATCTGCAACATCATCGCGTCGGCCTTCGTTGGCGCCGGACTGGTGTTGCCTCCGCCCGTGATGTAGAGCAGGGCCTTGTTCGACTTCACCTCGTCGGGCACGACCACGGTCAGCCAATGTTTCCAGATCGGCAGGTTCACTTCCTTGGTCGTGAGCCAGGCCTGCGAGGTCATGTCGATGACGTAGGTCGTGACCCCTTCGCCCTTGATGGTGTTAACCAATTGATAGCCATAGTTTGGATCGGGCGCGGCGATGTACTCGTCGAGCGCGGTCCGCTCGTCACCCGGGCCACCGGCCAGAGCGAGTTTTGAAACAAGAACCAGAGCGAGCAGTAGGCAGGTAGGAAGCAACCGCAAGCGACGCATGGAAGAAACCCCCGGTGAGAGAACGAATAGCAGAATGCGAAGGTGGGCAACTAAGAGAATTCCAATCTAACTGCGCGCGTCGACGGGCTCAACGGTACGACGAATGCACAAATTAGCGTGACTTCGTTCCATCGCCCGTTAGCCGCGTCGCTCGCGACGCGCTTGCATAACGCGGGATGTAGTTGACTTCTGCCACGCGAACGGCCAGAATCATGGTCGGATAAACACTGGTTTATGGATTGAACCGCTGCCGAGCCAAGGGGGGTGCCATCATGTTCAGGATCGAAGCCGGAAACACGAAAAAGTATTGCGACGGTATCAGCCGCCGGAGCTTCGTGCAACTGGGCGTCGCCGGCATGGCCTCGGTCGGGCTGCCGACGATTCTCCAGGCCAAGGAAGTCTCGCGGGCTGCCGGCAAGCCGGGCAAGGACACGTCCGTGATCATGCTTTGGCTCGATGGCGGGCCGGGGCACATGGACATGTACGACATGAAGCCCGATGCCCCGGCCGAGTATCGCGGCATCTGGAAGCCGATCCGCACCAATGTCAGCGGCATGGAAATTACCGAGCTATTTCCCCGCCAGGCCAAGGTGGCCGATAGGTTCTCGATCGTCCGCTCGCTGCACCACGACAACGGCGACCACTTTACCGGCGGGCACTATATGCTCACCTCGCGCGGCGGCGCTAGCGGAGCCGACACCTCGGGCAAGTACCCGTCGATCGGCTCGATCGCCACGAAAGTGTTGGGCGCCCGCCAGCCCGGCATGCCCGCCCACGTGGCCGTGCCATACGCTGCCAGCATCGGGCTGCGGCCGGGCTACTTTGGCGCGAACTACCTGGGCCTCGCCCACAATCCGTTTGAAACAAACGGCGACCCGAACAACGCAAACTTTCACGTCGAGAACATGCAACTGGCCGGGGCCTTGAACGTCAACCGACTCGAAGATCGGCACAGCCTGCTCAAGCATTTCGACCGCCTGCGGCGCAACGTCGACACGAGCGGCGCGATGGAGAACATGGATCGCTTCGAGCGAAGCGCCTACGAAATGGTGGTTGGCGAGGCCGCGCGCCGCGCGTTCGATTTGAACAGCGAGCCGGCGGCGAATCGCGACCGATACGGTCGCACCTCGTGGGGTCAAAGCACTCTGTTGGCCCGGCGACTTGTCGAAGCCGGATCCACCTGGGTCACCGTGCACATGGGCGGATGGGACCACCACTGGAGCTTACAGGCCGGCATGGAGAGCTATCTGCCACAGGTCGACATGCTCGTGTCGGCGCTGTTCAGCGATTTGTCGGAGCGCGGCCTGCTCGACAAGGTGCTCGTCGTGCTTTGCGGCGAGTTCAGCCGCACGCCGCGCATGAACAATGGCGGCAATGGCGGACCTCCGATGAGCATGGGCACGCCGGGGCGCGACCATTGGGGCAACGCCATGTTTTGCCTGATGGGCGGCGGCGGCATTCAGGGCGGCCGAATCGTCGGCTCGACCAACCACCTGGGCGAAGTGCCGAAGGACCGCCCCGTCGAATGCTGCGACATTCACGCCACGATCTACCACGTGCTGGGCATCGACCCGACAATCAATTTCTTGAACCACGCGGGCCGGCCAGTTCCGGCAATCGATCGGGGCGAAGTGATCGCGGAACTGTTGTAGGTTCGCGGAGCTGTTCTGGTGAGTTGGGCGATACCGCGAAGCCCCTCACCCTGCCCTCTCCCAGTGGGAGAGGGTGGCCGAAGGCCGGGTAAGGGCCCACGCACCCAAGATCGGCCTCACGTCATCATCAGCGACTTTTGCGCCGGGCTGACACCCATTTCGGCCAGGTATCTTTGCACCAGCTCGCGCTGGCTGACTCGGAAGCGTTGGAAGGGTTCGGCCATGAAGTCGTCGCATACACCGAGGCAGGAAAGCGCGCACTTGAGCCCTTTGATGAATGCCGAGCGGTGCCGGCCGACCGAATAGATCGTCTCTCCCAGCCGCATGACCTTGGCGTGCAGCACGGCCATGCGTTCTAGCTGCGCGTGCGCGGCTGCTTCGTAGAGTTGCACGTACAGTCGCGGGAACAGATTCGCGCCGCCGCACACGCCGCCGTGGGCTCCGGCCAGCACCGACTCGCCCAGCAGTTCCTCTGGCCCAACCAGCAGCGAGAAGTCGGGGCGCTCGCTGGCGATCTGCTTGATCTTGTGGAAATAAATCATCTGGGCCGAGCTGTCTTTCAGGCCGACGATCTTCGGCACGGCGATCGCGCGGCGCAGCGTCTCAGGCTCGAACGTAAGCTTGGTGTGGCTCGGCATGTTGTAGAGGAACACTGGCAGCGGCAGTTCGGCCACAATGTCTTCGATATACTCGAGCAGCTCCGGCTGGCCGGCCGGGAAGTAGTAAGGCGCCGACAGCACCACTGCGGTCGCTCCGGCCTTGGCGGCGTAGTTCGCCAGGTTGATCGACTCGACGAACGATGTATCGGTGATGCCGACCAGCACCGGCACGCGGCCGTTCACATGCCGGCAGGTGCGGTCGATCAGGTCATGTCGCAAGCGATAGCTCAAGCTCGGCGCTTCGCCGGTCGTGCCCAGGATGAACAGGCCGTGCACTCCGCCGTCGAGCAAGTGCTCGATCAGCCGCTCCAAGCCTTGGGCATCGAGCGTGTCGCGATCGACCATTGGGGTGATCATGGGCGGAATGATGCCGCGCAGCGGCGTGGGAAGCGTCGACGATTTCACGGATGGCGGTCCTTGTGGCATAGTCGGGTGGGAAGCGCAAAAGCTGCGAGAGGATCAGCGTCAATCGAGTATGACAACCCGGCTGCACAAAGGCCAGTGGCGGGGCCAGCGTATCAGAACGGGCATTTTGCGCCTGCCTGCCGCTCGGAAGATGGCCTTTTAGGCGGCCCTCGGCTTGGGATACGATCTTGAGACATGCTCGACGATCCCCACCAAAACAGCTTTGCCGATCACCCCGCAACGGTTGGCCGAACCACTCTAATCCCCAACTCCGTGCTTCCCTATGGGTGGATGTTCTTTGGTGCGATTGCCTTTTCGGTGATGGCGGCGCTCGCGCACGCGCTAGGGCAGACTTGCAGTTGGCAGTTCATCGCCGCGTGGCGCACCGGGCTGGCGTGCTTGTTCGCGACCATGCTGACGCTCCACGCTGGCGCGAAATTGGTGTTTCTGCATCCCCGCACGTTGTGGATTCGCAGTATCTCAGGCAGCGTCAGTCTGGTGTGCACGTTTTTTGCGCTCACGAAGCTGCCGGTGGCCGACGTTTTGACCCTGACCAATGTGTTTCCGATCTGGGTGGCGCTGCTTTCCTGGCCATTGCTCCATGAAGCGCCGAGCAAAGAGGCCTGGATCGCTATCGGCGTGGCGCTCGTGGGAGTGGCGCTCGTCCAGCAGCCGCACTTCGAAACGGCCAGCAAGCTGCCTGCCGCCATGGCGCTGGTCAGCTCATTTTCGACGGCCATTTCGATGTTGGGACTGCACCGCTTGCAGCAGCTCGATCCGCGGGCGATCGTGGCCCACTTTTCCGCCGTGGCGTTCGTGGTTTGCCTGGGGGCGATGTGGCTGCTGCCGAATGACGCGCCGTCGGGAGCGCTGGCTTTGGATGACGTTTCGATTTTGATGTTGTTAGGCGTAGGTATTTGCGCCACGACCGGTCAAATTTTCTTGACCAAGGCTTTCGCAGCTGGCCCGCCGGCCAAGGTTTCGGTCGTGGCCCTGACTCAGGTAGGCTTCGGCATGTTGTTCGATGTGCTCGTCTGGGGACACCACTTCAGCCGAGTGACACTGGCCGGCATGGTGCTGGTGATGGCGCCGACGGCCTGGCTGTTGATCAGTCAGGGCAAGGTGCCGGTGGACGATTTGTAATTTCGCTCGGCTCAGCGGGAGCTTCGCCCTCCCGGTATCTGTCCGGCCTTTTGATCATCCTTTGAAAAACCGCTCGCCGCACCCTAGGATGTAGAGCGCCTCGACGCACGACAGCCTGACTCACTCGAAAAGCCGACCGTGGAATCGCTGCAGTCCCATCTACTCATCGCGGAAGGCGAGCTTTCAGAGCCGTTTGCCCGCTCGGTCGTGCTTTTGGTGCGGCACAACGAAGACGGCGCCTTGGGGCTGATCCTCAACAAGCGCACGAGTGCTTCATTGAAGGATGCCTGGGAAAAGGTCAGCGAGGTGCCTTGCCACCGCGAGGAGTCGATCTTTCTGGGCGGGCCGTGCGAGGGGCCGCTGGTGGCGCTGCACACCCACGAGTTTCTGCTCGAGCTGGAAGTGATGCCCGGACTGTATTTCTGCGCGAGCAAGGACAACCTCGAGCGGCTGGCCGCTCAGACCGACGGCAGCGCGGCCAAGTTTTTTGCCGGATACGCAGGCTGGAGCGCCGGGCAACTGGAGGCCGAGATTGCGCGGGGGTCGTGGTTGGTCATTCCAGCCAGCGCCGACCACGTGTTTCAGTTCGAAGACGAGCTGTGGGCCAAATCGAAGCGCACAGTCGCCGACTCGGAGCTGCGAACGGCGCTGCACATCAAGCACGTGCCGCCGGACCTGTCGTTAAATTAGCCGCGAGTCGCGCTCAGGCCGCCATCCGGCTCGGCTCGATCTCTTCGAACACGTTGACGGTTCGCAGCATGTTACCGTCGGCGTCGTAGAACTGGACCAAACCGACGTCGATCATCCACATCGCCAGGAAATCGTCGACGCGGTAGCTGCGAGCCACATAGCGCCCCTCATCGAGCATGATCCGCTCGTCGAGGTCGTCGAGACTCTCTTCCGCGACATCGAGTTCAAGAAATGTGCGAAAGACGATGGTGCGAATGTCATCCGGATGGGGACTAATAGTCATGCTAGCAACCTCCATGTTGCATTTGCGCTCCGGCTTCCTGCCAGAGCGAGGAGAGAAGTCTACCGTGCGCGGGGTGCGTCGTGAATACTAACTTCATCGTCCGATTTGACCCGGCCACCAAAGCCCGTCATCATGATGGCGCCCGGTGCTAGCAGCGCCCGACTTATAGAAAACCATGCAGCCGCTCCCAGGTTAGATCCAACATGCCCACGCGTACGATCGACAGTATTGATGAGCTCCGCTCCCTGGTTGGCCAGGAAATCGCGACGAGTGATTGGCTGGAAGTCACGCAGGCGATGATCGACACCTTTGCCGAGGTGACGGGCGATCATCAGTGGATCCACGTCGATCGCGAGCGAGCCAAAAAGGAGTCGCCTTTCGGCACTACAATCGCCCACGGATTCTTGACGCTTTCGCTCATCACTCGTTTGCACGGCCAGTCGGTCGACGTGCGGGCCAATAAGAAGATGGGCATCAACTATGGGCTCAACCGTCTGCGATTTGTCAGCCCAGTGAAGTCGGGCGCGAAGATCCGTTCGAGGAGCTCCGTGAAAGCCATCGACGATTTCGAGGGCGGCGTGCTCGTGACGTGGGGCATCCTGGTTGAAATCGAAGGGGGCGAAAAGCCCGCGCTCGTGGCCGAGTGGCTAGGGCGGATTTACGTCTGACAAGACGAAACGCCCGGGAATTCCAGCAACCATCGCAATTGAGAATTTGGCGCTAAGGATTGTGCCGCCACTTCTCAACGCCTCTTGTCCCTAGGGGACCCAAACAACAAGTTGTCTGGGCCACCCGGGCAGACTTCCGCGACCCAGGGCGTGCTTGGATCTATATCTGAAATAGCGGTTTTTCCGGACGATTGTCTATCCGGCCGGTGAACTTCTCGGGGAAAAGCGTGTCTTGAGTGCGTCGCTACAACCCGCGCAAGCGGTACGCGCCTCGCGAGCCGAACGCCGTCTTCGGATCGGCTGGCACATTCGCCCCAGAGTGCCGCAAATCTCGCGGTTTTTTGCGTAGGGTCCAAGACAGCGCGCGGGCATGACCTAGCATGTTCATAGTGAAGTGAACGAAAGGGCTCGTCCATGCCATCGGCCCGCGAGCACTCCGGTTCACGGCACAGGCGTTTTTGGCACGGCTCGACAGCGGTCGAGCGGTTGCTGTTTGAAATGAACGAGTGACGCCCAACAGAGGAGGGGCACACGTATGCTTGTCTTATCCCGGAAGATAAACGAGACCATTGTCATCAACGACAACATCGTGGTCACCGTGGTCGATATCCGCGGCGACAAGGTCCGGCTTGGAATTGAGGCTCCGAAGGACGTTCCCGTGCATCGGCAAGAGGTGTACGACGCCATCAAACGCGCCGAAAACCCTGCTGCACGCCGAGCTGATTCTTCGAATTCTTAAAGGGAGATAAATACTGTGGCTACGAAGACCAAGAGCGAAAAGGCAATGAGCAAGTCCGAAATCACCGCCGCCCTGAGCGATAGCACGGGGTTGACCAAGGCCCAAGTGTCGACCGTGTTCGACTCGTTGGCCGACCTGGTCGGCAAGAACCTGAAGGCCGGCCCAGGCATCTTCACGTTGCCCGGCCTGCTCAAGATCAAGGTCGTGCGCAAGCCGGCCACTCCGGCCCGCACCGGCATCAATCCCTTCACCAAGCAAGAGACGACGTTCAAGGCCAAGCCGGCCCGCAACGTGGTGAAGCTGCAGGCCCTGAAGCCGCTGAAGGCGATGGTCTAAACCAGTCGCCCTGACAAACCATCGACAGCCGGGAAGGATCCTGCCCTGTCACGCAGAAGCTGTCTCCTCAGTGCCGCGATCGAAGCGGCGTTGAGAGACAGCTTTTTTTGTTGCGCTTGCCCACGAATGGCTTAGTCCAGTTGGAACATAGGAAGGAAAGGCAAGCGCACCAATGCAGATTGCAGCACGCGTTTGAACGTAGTTGATCGATCGGAACGCGCCGTGATCGACCAAAGGTCGAAAAGACGCGGGGGCCCGAGTTGAACGGGCTTTCCTCGACCGTGCGCCGGCCTAGTGAGAAACGTCCTCCCCCCCGCGCGATCGATGCACAGACTTAGCATAGTCTAGCACGCGGCACGATTTAGGCGCAATTCTATGTCACAAAAACAATTTTAAGGCAAGGCTAAAAAACAAGGGCCTGCTCGAACCCTTGGTAGGAGATTTCGAGCAGGCCCCGGCGCACGGCCATAAGAGCAGTGAGTAAGCAAGCAACTAACCCCGCGCGAGAGGCAGAGTTTCGCCCAGCCAAAATTGGCGGCGCCGGATTTCTAGGGTGGAACAGTGAGAAAGGGCCTTTGGTTATAGCGGCAGGGGCCCGAACGCCCTGGTGAAAAACGCTCGACTTCCCAAGCGTGCTCACGGCGAGTCATGCGGCAGGCCGCGCGACTGCAAGAACAAAGCCACGTCCTTGAACTTTGAGCCCACGATGCGCACCGCTTGGCGAATCATCGCGGAACTCACGCCGAATTGCCGCGACCAGAAGAGCAGCTGTTCTTCGCCACGGACATCCACTCGGGTGAGATCGTCAAACGCATTGGATCGATCTGCCGTAACCATGACTTGGGCCCTCCGATCCCAGTTTCCAGCTCTTTTCCTCATTTCGGCGATTGAGTTTTCCGAATCCTCAATACGATACGCTGCCCTCGCGCCTGTAGTTCAAGTGACTAGCAACATCCTTGAACTTAGGTCCAACGGCCGCGACCGCACGCCGCAGCATTTCTCGCGCGACATGAAACCGCATCGCCCAAAACTGTAACTCGTTTTCGTCGTCGACGTTGATCCGCGTGGAATCCTGCGGCCAACGCACGGTTGGGTCACTCCTTCCCATGGTAGATCTCCTCCAAAAAGAGCTCCATTCCGGCACACCTGAACTCCAAATCTTGTGCCAAAGAGGATCTTTAAATAATGGAAAATTCTGGAATACCCCCATAAAAGGTACGGCGCAATAAAAGCCGAGTACCGCTGCAGACGGGGCATGCGTAGCGATGCTAGACGATGCGCGCGAAGGCATCGCTGAGCGAACGCGGCGTCTATCGCACCAGTCGCCAGATGGCGATGAAGCATTCCCAAGCGCCGGCCAGGAACAAGATCGCCGCCAGCGGCCGCCAGCGCGTGCGCGCTTCGTAAGCCAGATAGAAGAGGAACAAACCGATTAGAAATGTGGAGGGGTATTCGCTGGCCGGTTGATAGAAGGCCACGGAGAAAGCGGCCAGCAGCAACGCCACCAGAAACCACTGCGTGATATTTCTTGGCGGCGAAAGCTCGTTGCTCATGGAGAAGAATCTACCACGCCATGGTGGATGTTGATCGGGTGCGCGACGATCATCGCCCGATCATATGCGAGAGTCAACAAGGCTCAAGAGGGATTTGATGCTTGGCCGGCCTAGTTAAGGATGGCGCGTCAACGCGCTATTTCCTGCGATCATGCGGCTTAATGGCAGTTCCGTCCATGAGCACAGGCACATCCAAGAAGGGAGCAATGTTTTTCGGGGCGTCCCATTTCCTTTTTGTCGTCCGTGCGTGCCCATCTTTTAAATGCGCTTGATACCTGACTATCCAGTACCATTTATCCCCATGTTTCTTGAGCGCAGTCGATTCTAGTTCCCACTCCCAGCGCTCCAAATCCGAGACGAGTGAATCCTTGACTGCACTCGCAAGCTTAACAGCTCGTTTTGCGGACACCGGCGGGTTTTCGGCACTGTCGTCCCACGCAGGCGAATTGACCAGATCTTGGTCCCGCACCACGGCGAGCAATTCATTGTCCTCGGTCACGCTGTAGATGTAATCAGGCCTCTCGGCGCAGATTGGGCTGGAGGACACCACCATCAGCAGCAAGAGGAAAACCGCTTTGCGAACCATGGAGGCACTCCTACTGACGAACCCCGCACGAGCCATCGGCGTCTTCGGAGAATGCTTAAGCTGCCCAGCTAGGATTCGAACCTAGACTAAATGGTTCAGAGCCATTCGTGCTACCGTTACACTACCGGGCAAAAAAGGACGGGCTGTTCGCGCTGGGCGGACCGGTCTAAGCCGACATTCGATGGCTGCAATCCAGCTAAAGCCTAAAACCGGTCCGGAATGACGTCAAGACGGACTACGGGCCCAACACGGTCGCCGGATCTCTCGGATTGTTCTTGGAACTTGCGCGACCACTCACGGATTGCTACCGCCGCCCGCCGGATCAGGTATAATCGAAGACTGAGCGTGATCCAAGCCTGATCGATGTGGGCGGCGTAAAACGTGTCGAGCGAGCGTCGCGAGATTCACTACTCGGGTCGTGTGCAGGGGGTCGGGTTCCGTTACACGACGCGAGAAATCGCCGCTCGATTTCCGGTCGTCGGATTCGTCAAGAATCTTTCCGACGGTCGCGTGCTGCTGGTCGTCGAAGGAGAATCTGGCCCGCTCGACGAATTCATCAGCGTGATCGACGATGAACTGGGACGATTCGTTACAGGCAAGGATGTCCAAGCGTCGCCATCGACCGGCGAATTCGCCACGTTCGAAGTAAGACGGTAGAGCCCGGACAAGCATACGCAACCATCGGCTTAACGAAAGTTTTCGAATCGTAGATCATGATGCTTCCTCACTTCTCGCCAGTTTTCGGCGTGTTGTTTACTTGGATCACGCCACTGTGGCTGCTGAGTGTGGGCGCGGCCATTGGTCTGGTGCTGCTGGGGATTGGCTACGGAGTGTTGCGGCTCTTCTCGCCGCGGCTCGCGGACGTAGCTATAACGAGCGTGCAGGAAGGCATTCTCCTGCCGATTTTCTACCTGGCGATCGCGCTGGCGTGCTTCGCGGTCTTGGGGATCTTTGTAGTCCCCAAGCTTCCGTATCGCGAAGTGCTGGGCTCTGTCTCGCGGATTTCTTCCGTCGGAGCCGAGGACCTCGAAATCGAGATTCCCAAATCTTCGCGCGACTACGAGATCCCGCTCGCTCGCCGGTTGTCAGAGCTTGTTTCGTTCACGATAGAAAGCGATCAACCTCTCTATGTTGCGACCAACATCACGTCCGGCTTGGGACAGACGTTGTCGATCAATCTCGCTCCTCATCAACCGGCGCCTTGGAATCGACCCGCCGTGCAGGAACAGGACAGAGACAAGGAATTTGGCGTCGGAGCCGAGGTCACCAAATGGACGGCCACAAACGTTGCTGACGTTCCGGCCAAGTTGAAGATTCACGCGGTGACCGATATCGAGTATCCCGAAGTGCGGGTCGTGCCCTACACGGCCTTAGCACTGGTCGGGCTCGTAGTCGTTTATCTGGCCATGCGTCTCTTGATGCCGAAAGTCGCGGCCATTGCCCTGACCACGGCCCGCGAAGCGATGTCGCAACCGTTATTCTACGTCGCGCTGGTGATCGGTGCCGTGTCGCTCTTGGGCTTCATCTTCATTCCATACAACACGTTCGGCGAAGACGTTAAGATGCTGAAGGATACGGGTCTGACCACGATCATGGTCCTCTCGATCCTGGTGGCCGTCTGGTCGGCGAGCGTTTCGGTCTCCGAGGAGGTCGAGGGTCGCACCGCGCTCACCGTGCTTTCCAAACCGGTTTTGCGACGGCAATTCATCCTCGGCAAGTTTTTTGGAATTCTAGGCCCGGTGGTCGTGTTGTTCGTAGTGCTGGGCTTTCTGTTCCTGGCGACCGTCTCGTACAAGGTGGTTTACGACTCGCGCGAGGTCGCCAAAACCGAGCCCGCCTGGCAGCTATGCTACGTGGAAATGATTCGGATCGTGCCCGGCCTGGTTCTCGCGTTTCTAGAAACAGTCGTGCTGGCGGCCATCAGCGTGGCGATTTCGACTCGGCTGACGATGCTGGCCAACTTGATTGTTTGCGCGTCGATCTACGTGCTGGGACACCTGGTGCCGATGCTCGTCAATTCGTCGGTGGGTAAATTCGAGATCGTGCGCTTCGTGGGCCAGTTCATTGCCACGATCTTGCCGGTGCTCGACCACTTCAACATTCAGGCTGCCGTGGCTGCCGGCGCCGTGGTGCCGATGGAATACTTGGGAATGGCGACACTCTACTGCGTCGTCTATTCCACGGTCGCCATGCTGCTGGGTCTGGCGATGTTTGAAGGCCGCGACCTGGCTTAATCAGCCCGCTTCGCGACGCGTTTCGCTGTTGGACGCCGCTGTTCGCCAATGGGGCGGACGCAAGATCGGCGGCGCGAGGTTCGGCAGTGGTCCCACGGGCCCGGCCGCATGGCCATGCCACTGATGGCGGCCGATCGCTTCCAGGACAGCCTCGGCGACTTGAATCGCATCGCGGCCATGCTGGCCAGTGACGCGCGGCGTGTGGCCGTCTCGAATGCAGTCGACAAAGTCGCGCAACTCGTCCGCCAGTGCGTTACGCGATTCGAACGACAGCGGTTTGACGCTCAGCAGCTCCGTGGCGAGGCGGTTCTTTAAGTCGAGCTTTTCCTGCGTGCTGGCCGCTTCGAAATCGAGCGCACGCTGTCGAATCGCCGTGTGCGGTTGAACAACGCAGGCGGACCGGTTGCCAAAATCGATCTCGGCAAATCCGCTCTCGCTCCAGATCTGCATCTCTCGCTTGGGCATTTCTTTCGTGCTGACGCGCGAGGCGCTGAGATTCGCGACGCAGCCGTCCTCGAACTCCAGCCGCGCCTGGGCCACGTCCTCCGATCTCCCCAGAATGGCCAGGCCTAATGCCGAAGCCTTCTTCAGCGGCGAACCGACCATTGACAACACCAGATCGATGTCGTGGATCATCAGATCGAGTACGACCCCGATATCGGTCGAGCGACCCGTGAATCCACTAGCCCGCACCGCCTCGATGTACCGGGGCTCGCCGACGTGGGGCGCGACGGCCAAAAAGGCCGGGTTAAATCGTTCGATATGACCGACTTGCAATAAGACACCACGGAGCTCGGCAGTTTGCACGAGGTCGTCAGCTTCGCCGAAGTTGGCGGCCAGTGGCTTTTCGACGAGCAGCGGCACGCCGTGCTCCAGAAAATCGAGAGCCACGCGGTGGTGGAATTTGGTGGGCGTGGCGATTACAGCCGCATCAACGCGCTCCAGCAATTCGCGATGATCAGCACACGCAGCGCAATTGAACTCGCTGGCGGTCTTCTCGCGGACTTGCTCGATTGGATCCACAATGCCCGCGAGCGACACGTCGGGCATCTGCGCCAAAAGCTTGGCGTGAATTCGGCCCAAGTGGCCAGCGCCGACGACGGCCAGCTTCAGCTTTGTCACGCCGCTCTCCTGCGTTCGCGTGCCCGGCCGTGTTTGCCTTCCTGCTGCAGCTGGATGAAGCTCAGCAGCTCGTTGACTTGCGGCACCAATTGGTCGTTGCCGCGCAGAATCTCGCGAGCGTGATCCAAACCCACTTTGGCCCGATAAAGCAGACGATGGGCCTCGGCCAGGCAATTGATGACGTCGGGCGCGAATTCGTTGCGCTTGAGCGCGACGACATTGATGCAGCGCGCGCGGGCCGGATGCCCCTCGACCAGCATGAAAGGCGGCACGTCGTGCAACACCCGGCTGCAACCGCCGATAAAGCTGTAGCTGCCGATCGAAGCATAGTGATGCACCGCGACGGCGCCCGAGAGCGACGCGTGGTCGTGGACGTGGATGTGACCGCCCAACAGCGTGCCGTTGGCGATCACAATGTGATTTCCCAGCCGGCAATCGTGGGCCACGTGGCAGCAGGCCATCAAGAAGTTGTGGCTGCCGACAATCGTAACGCCCTCTTCTTTTTCGCTGGCGCGATTGATCGTTACGCATTCGCGAATAATGTTGTGGTCGCCGACGATCACCTGCGTGTCGCTGCCGCGATAGCTGACGTCCTGCGGCTCGCCGCCGATCACTACACCGGGAAACAGATGGTTGTGCGCGCCCAGCGTGACGCGGCCCATCAGCGTGACGTTATTTTCCAGCCGAGTCCCGCGGCCAATGCGAACGTTGGGACCGATCACGCAGAACGGGCCGATCTCGACGTCGTCTTCAATCTGCGCGCGAGGGTGTATGGAGACATTGTCAGCGACGTAAGTGGCCATGCAAGTCGCTCCGCATCCGTGGATTGCCATTTCGGGCGCATCCATGCTCCCGATCATGCAAGCTTTGCTATGTTGTTATCCGCGGCGCCCGCTATGCCGAGCGGCGCCAGCTCTCGATGACTTCTTCTTCGTTCAAGATCGCGCGCACCAGTTCGGCGTTCAGCCGATGTCCGCTGCGATGGGCGATGAAATGTCCTACCAGATCACAGCCAGCTAGCGCCAGGTCTCCCACCAGATCGAGCGCCTTGTGCCGAACGCATTCGTCGCGGAATCGCAGCTCGTTTTCCAAGGGACCGTCCTTGCCGAACACGAGCACGTTCTGATACGTGGCACGCTTGCCCAGTCCGCGCGACACCAGCCACTCCGCTTCCTCTTGCAGCACAAACGTGCGTGCCGGCGCCAACTCGCGGGCGAACGATTCGGGCGTAACCAGCAATTGCAACGTCTGGCGACCGATTGCGTTTCCGCTGCCGTAATCCAAGCGAAATTTGAGGCTCAATCCGGCCGCCGAGTGAGGGCGGGCCTCAACCCAGGAGTCGTCGCTGCCCAATCGCGTGATGTTTCGCACCACCAGCCGCGGACGTAGTGCCGGTTGCTCGACGCATTCCACGCTTTGGAGCGCGGTTACAAACGGCAGGCTCGATCCGTCGCAACCAGGCATCTCGGCTTCGTTGACACGAATCTCGCAGTTGTCGATTTGCAATCCGGCCAACGCGGCCAGTACGTGCTCGACCATCTCAACGCTGGCGCCGCCACTGCTCAGCGTTGTGCGGCGGGGAGTTTCGATGCGGTTGGCGACCGTGGCCTTGATCCGTGTTTGGTTCGCCAGGTCGCGCCGCACGAAGACGATCCCGGTGTCCGGATCGGCGGGCCGAAACTCGATCTCGACGTCGCGACCGCTCCAGAAGCCGAACCCCGAGACCACCACCTGCTTCGCAATCGTGCGCTGTTTTCGTAGTGCGTGCATCAATTGTTCGTCACGAGCCCGGATTCAAGTGTCGAGAACAGAAGCCACCGGCAGAGACTCGGCACCCGAACTTGCTTCGTGGCCGAACTACTGGTGAGTTTCACCGTCAGCGTCGCTGCGCCGGTTGCGCCCTTCCAGGGCCCGCAGGGGGCTGAGCGACGGCGGCACTGCGATTCAAGTCGGCCAGAATCTGATCGGTGATGTCGATGTCGCGATGGTTGTACATGACGGTCTTGAAGAGCTCGGCACGAACCGCGTCACGGTTGTTCTGATCGACCGGGGCGCCGTTAAAACGCAATACGAGCGAAATGCCGTGCCGCTCGGCGTAGACCTTCACCGCGGCCGAAACTTCCTGGTAAGCCTTCAAATAGATCTTGGATTCGCGCTCGGCAAATTCCTTCTCCTTAATCGAGGCTTCGACTTTCAGATCGCTTTGACGCTTGGCCAGGCTCTCTTCCAGCGTCTTGTAATCGGGCGAGCCGACCTTCAAGCTCTTCAGCTTTTCAGCTTCCTTCATGAACGACTCTTGTTCCTTCTTGAATTTGGCGCCAGTGGCCTCGACGTCCTTCTTGAAGCCGTCGGTCGATTGTTTCAGTCGCGAATAGTTGTCGAGAATATACGTGATGTCGATCACCGCGATGCCGTGATTGACGGCCGGCGCGCCGCTGCGATTGGCGGGTTGCTGCTGCCCTTGGGCATGCAGATGATTGAAGGCAAACGCGACGAGCAGAAAGGCCACCGAGGCGGCGGCAAATAGAGTGGTTCTCACGTTCGAGCGCTCCTTGCTTCTGACGGCTGGTCTTCCATGACCCGCGCTGTCCATCCGCAGGACAACCGAATTGACTCCGCCAGATGGGGTGCCAATTTCGAGGCGGTATTCTGCCGAGAACGTTAGAATTGGTAAAGGCCAAAAAAAGCCTTCGAGCGCCAGCGTCTATTGGCGGAATTATTAGGCCGCTCACCTCGCTGATTTGCCGGAAAATTGGCCTTCTAACGCGGCGGATCGAGCGTCACCTCGACCTTAACCAACTGATCTTTCCGCTTGACGGTCACCGGCACTTTGTCTCCGGCTTTGTATTTGCGCAGCGCGCTATCAAAATCTTCCAGATTGCCGATCTTGCTGTCGCCCAACTGAACGATGATATCGCCTGCAATAATGCCGGCCTTTGCCGCGGGTCCGCCGGCGCTCACACCCGTCAATGCATAGCCCGGTTGGTCCTGCGCGAAATCGGGAATGCTGCCGAAGTAAGGTCGGTCACCCCCTCCGCCCGCGAATTGCTGCTCACTTTTAGTTTCCTGGTACTGGGGGGGCTCCTTGCTCTCGGCCAGATCCGTGACGACCTTGGCCACCATGCTGGCGATGCGCCGCATCCCCGCGATGTTGAGCTTCTCGAAATCATCGCTCGGCCGGTGGTAATCGCTGTGACTACCGGTGAAGAAGAACAGTACGGGAACCTTGGCCGCGTAAAAGGAAGAATGGTCGCTGGGCCCGAAGCCGCTTTCCTTCTTGGTGATCGCGAATCCAAACTCCTTGCCCACCTGGTCGGCCAGCCGATCGAACCCTGCTGACGTCCCCGTGCCGTGTACGATCAGCTTGTCGTCTTGCAGACGGCCGACCATGTCCATGTTGACCATCGCGATCGTTTTGTCGAGCGGGTAGAGCGGCTCGCGGATGTAGCGAGCGCTGCCGAGCAACCCACGTTCCTCACCCGTAAAGGCGATGAACACGACGCGGCGCGGCAGCTTCTTGGGACGAGCAGCCAGCTCGCGTGCCACTTCGATCAACACGCTGGTGCCGGAGCCGTTATCGTCGGCGCCGTTATGAATCTCCTTTACGCCGCCGGAGAGCGAGCCAGGTCCGCCGAGCCCGAGATGATCGTAATGCGCGCCGAGAACAATGGTTTCATTGGCCAACGGGCCCTCGCCTTCGAGCACGCCGACGACGTTCTTCACGGTCGTTTGCTCGCGCTCGATGCTGACCTGCCCCTCGATTTTCCAGCCAGTTAACTCGCGACTGTGCGGTGTCGGACCACGGTCGATTTCGGATTCCAGATCGGCCAGCGTCTTGCCCAGCGTTGATTCGATCACAGGTGCGATCGCACTGCGTCTCACGAACAGCACGGGAAAGTCTCGGCTGTCTCCCGAGTCGTCGCCGGCGCCTTCAAAACCAAGCAGCGGATCTTCGGCGTTATGGAGCTGGTCCAACTGCGACTTGATCTCCCCTGCCAGCATCTGGACCACTTCTTGATGCTTTGTCCAGTCCTTGGTCACCGGATCGGTAATCGCTTTGAATTCCGAGTTCTCTTCGCCCAGTTGATCGATCATCGTCTGTAGTCGTTTCCGCTGGCCAGCAATCGTCTTTTGCACGTCGAATTCGTCGTTCACAAAAATGACGGCCGCCGCGCCGTGCTCGTAGGCGTTGGACACTTTGCGCTTGAAGGGCGCGTACTGCGATGTCTTGGTTCCGTCAAACACGCTGTGCGGATTGGCCTGTTGCGGCTCATGACGCAGCACGACGACCGCTTTGCCCTTCACATCGATGCCAGCGTAGTCGTCATAAGCTTCGTGCTTGGCGGTGATTCCGTAGCCGACGAATACCAGCGGCAGGGTGAACTTGCCCGAGCCGCCGATTGACAGCGGGTTGTAAGTCTGGCCCAACTTAAACTCGATCCGCTGGGCGGCCTGGCCATCTTTTTCAGGTCCGGTGATCGACAGCTGGTTGGTGCCCGCGAGCTTCGCGCCGGTCGTCACTTTGAACGACTGGAACGGCCCGCCGTCGTATAGATCGGTTTTCAATCCGATCTGGCGAAACTGTTGAGCGATGTAGTCGGCGGCCTTGTTGAGTCCCTCGGTCCCGACTCCGCGCCCTTCCAACTCGTCGGATGCCAGGAACTTGGCCGATTGCGAGAGCCGTTGTTCGACGGCACTCGAGTCTTCCGCTCCCAAGCGCAAGGCGGACGCAGCAAATATGACAACGAGGACGACTGCCGAAAACAGACAGCGAACGAATGCCCGGCGCTCTGAAAGGGAATTCATGGAGTGTTCCAAGTAGGGAAAATGCGGACAATACGGGCCAGGATATGCAATAAGTTCCCCGGACAACTCCGATTCTTGGTGGGCGCGCGCGGGCCGTCAAGCCACTGGACGGCAAACTTGGCAGCGCGGCATGTTTCGCCGCGACAACCTCGGCTGCCGAAACCCTATCATTCACGTAAGTCGATCTCTAAAATGGAAACGGGGACTCTGTTGAGCGGTCGCTGCCGGGAGGTTGGCTCGAGTGCCGTCGCTGTTCATTTACCGAGGTCAAGACCAGGGTTCGCTCTTCGATATCGCAGAGGGAACCATCAGTATTGGCCGCGACGGCGCGAACGAGATTCAGCTGCACGATTCGGAAGTCTCGCGTCGCCACGCTGAAATCGTTTACGATGGAACGGACTGCACGGTTTCGGACCTCGGCAGCTCCAACGGCACGTTTCTTAACGGTACGCGCGTCGAAGAAGCGTGTCCGCTGAGCAATGGCGATCACTTGCAGTGCGGCGCTACTTGTCTCTTGTTCACCGATCCGGCCGAAGACCAGCCGGAGGACCTGTCGGACAAGATCGACATCATAACCAAAAGCCACGCTTCCGAGGCGTCGCGCATCGTTCGCTCCATGAGCCAGCGCGAGGGGAGCGAGATTCTGAACTTCGACTTCGATGGCGCCGCGAGTCCCTGGCTGGCTCGAGCGCGCAGTAACTTGCAGGTGATGTATCGCACGGCTCTGGCTGTCAGCCATACGCTCGATATCGATCAGCTGCTCAATCGCATCATGCAGTTGATTTTCGAGTGGGTCGAAGCCGATCGCGGCTGCATCATGCTGCTTGACGAGCACAAAACGCTTTCGCCGAAGGTGCGTCGCAGCCGCCAAGGTTTCACTTCCGGTGAGAAGCTGGCGATCAGCAAGACGATCCTCGACTACGTAATGCAGCACAACGAGGGGGTGCTGACCAGTGACGCCCGCGAGGATGATCGTTGGGACGGCGCGAAGAGCATTGTGCAGATGGGTGTTCGCGAGGCGATTTGCGTGCCGATGCAAGGTCGTTACGACGTGGTGGGCGTCATTTATATCGATACGTCCACCAGCCCGCAGCGGATCATTCAGCAGCGCGGCCATCAAAACAAGTTCAACGAAGAACATCTCAAGCTGATGATCGCAATCGCCCACCAGGCGGCGCTCGCGGTCGAGGACACGCGATACTATTCGGCGATGATGCAGGCCGAGCGCCTGGCCGCCATGGGCCAGACCATCGCAATGCTTTCGCACCACATCAAGAACATCCTGCAAGGCATTCGCGGGGGCAGCTACTTGATCGAGACCGGACTTGCCCAGCACGACGAGAACGTCGTCCGCAAAGGTTGGGGCATGGTGGACCGCAACCAGAACAAGATTTCCGCGCTAGTGATGGATATGCTCACCTTTAGCAAGGAGCGCGAGCCCGATCCCGTGCCGGGCGATCTGAATCAGACGGTTGCCGAGGTCGTCGAGCTCGCTCAGGCGCGAGGAGCCGAGCTGAACGTGGCGATCGATTGGCAGCCTTGCGGCGACATGCCGACGCTAACATTCGACCCGGAGGGTTTACATCGCGCGGTGCTGAATATTGCGACCAACGCCATTGATGCCTGCGACGCCAAGGCCGACGGCAAGGTGACTGTTTCGACCTCCTACCACGCCGAGGACCAGCTGGCACGAATTGTAGTCGAAGACAACGGGGCGGGCATTGCTCCCGACGATATCGACAAGGTCTTTGCCATCTTCGTCTCGAACAAGGGCGGTCGCGGGACAGGTTTGGGCTTGCCCGTCAGTCAGAAGATCCTGCGCGAGCATGGCGGCGATATCCGCGTCAGCAGCACGCTCGGCGTCGGCAGTACCTTCACGCTCGAGCTGCCCGCCAATATCCCCTCCTCGGGCATCCGCGAAACGAGCGCGATCCAGGCGCAGCGTTCTTAGCCGCGATAGCCCGCCGGCACGCCCACGAACGGGTTGTCGCGCTTCTCGCGCCCAATGGTCGTCGTCGGCCCATGGCCGGGCAGCACGCGCGTATCGTCGGGCAGCGTGAACAGCTTGGACCAGATGTTCTCGGCCAGCTGCTCGAAGCTGCCGTCGGGAAAATCGGTCCGGCCGATGCTGCCGGCGAACAGCACGTCTCCCCCGAACACGATCTTCGGCGCGTTCGAGTTCCAAATGAACACCACATGTCCCGACGAATGGCCTGGCACCTCGCGGACTTCGAGATCGAACCCACCGGCGCTGTAGACGTCACCCTCGCGCACCAGCAAATCGGCCGGCGGGCTGATGAGCCGCGCGCCGAAAGCGGCCGACAAATTCAGCTGAGGATCGGTCAGCTTAGCTGCGTCGCCGTGACCGATGACCAACGGGCAGTCGGGATAGCGCCGCTTCATGTCGGCGTTGCCCGCAATGTGGTCGCTGTGACCATGCGTGATCAGAATCGCCGCTGGAGTGAGCGAATGTTCATCCAGATAGGCGAAAATCTCGTCCGGCTCGAAGCCTGGGTCGAACACAATGCAGTCATCGCGTCCGTCCAAGTGGGCGACGTAGGTGTTCTCTTCGAACGGCGCCGAAACGACTACGCCTAAATGGCTTGCGATGTGAGTCACGAATCGGTCTTTCCCGTCAAGTGCAAGCTTGAGTAAAATGGGAAACCTTTACCACCCAGGGGCGGCAATCGGTTGGGCCGCAAGTGCGGCCAGCAGAAAGCATTGTAATTAAGTCTCAGCGCGCGGGCGATAACATACATACGGCGGTCCCTGCGGAAAGTCCTGCCTGCCTGCCTCCGCGCACGTGAAACCCGGATAGGAGAACGCGATGATTCGCGGCAAATGGTTCCTCGGATTCGGTCTGGCACTTGGCTGTTCGGCGTTCGCCACCACGACCATGCTGGCCCAGGCTCCTATCAACGGCGGTCGTCCTGGACGCGAAGAACTTCCTCGGCCGGTTTATCGCGTGGCTCAGCAACCCGCGGCGTTGGTAGCCAATAACACCAACAATCCCGCGCCACAACCGGCAGCCGCTCAGCCGCAGCAGGCTCAGCACCCGTTGGTGCCGGCCCTGCAAATGGCCTATTCGTCGCTGCAAAACATCCAAGCCAACATCAAGGACTACTCCTGCACAATGGTCAAACGCGAGCGGATCGCGGGCAAGCTGAACGAGCAGGAGTTCATGTACCTGAAAATCCGCCACGAGCCGTTTAGCGTCTACATGTACTTCCTCGGTCCCGAAAAGATTCGCGGCCAGGAAGCCTTGTACGTGCAAGGCCGAAATAACGGCAATTTGTTGGGCCACGGCGTGGGCATCAAGAAGATCGCCGGCACTGTGCCGCTCTTGCCGACCGGCGCGATGGCCATGGCCGGACAACGCTATCCGATCACCGAGATCGGCATGCTCAACCTGACGAAGCGGCTGATCGAAGTCGCCGAGCGAGATAAGCAGTTCGGCGAGTGCGATGTTAAGTTCTTCAAGAACGCGAAGATCAACAAGCGTTCGGTTACGCTCATCCAGGTCGAGCATCCGGTGCCGCGCAAAAACTTCCTGTTCAACCTGGCCCGGGTCTATGTGGACGACGAACTCAACATTCCCGTGCGGTATGAGTCGTACGACTGGCCGGAAAAGGCGGGCGGCCAGCCGCAGTTGCTCGAGGAATACACGTACACCGACGTCAAAATTAACAACGGATTCACCGACGCGGACTTCGACGAAAACAATCCGAAGTACAACTTCCACTAATCACGGTTGGATTTCGGACGAGACCTGAATAAACAACGGGCGGCCAGCAGCAGATGCTGACCGCCCGTTGTTGTTTGGCGGCAATTTGGCAGCTCAGACCTGCCGATTACCTCAAGCCGTTTCCCGGCTGACGTGTCACGGCATCTGTCGCCGCTCGTTGGGGCATCGCCAGTTCAGTTCCTGGTTGCAGGTAGTCGAAATCCTCGCCTAGCGTGTCGCGATTGAGCTCATAGATCTCGGCCCACCGCGAGGCTTTGCCGAGCTCGTGACGCGCGATGTCGAACAGCGTGTCTCCCTCTTCCACGACGTACACGTCGCCGCGACCCATCCGCTGCCGCGTGCTCGCCTGCACAGTGCGGGGCTTCACGAGCGCACTTTTACGCTGCTTAGGGCACAACGCTGGATACCTCTGTTCAAGCTCGTTGACGGGCGGAACGGAAATGACCGTGCCAACGGCCAGTTGTCCCGGTCGGGGCAGCGTGGAGCGGTTGTGCTCGGCGATGGCCTTGAAATATCGGCCAGTGCCATAGACCTTCTCCGAAACGCTCCACAGCGTGTCGTTGGGTTGGACCGTATACTTTCCGTTCTCGGGATACGACGGCTCGACGTTGGCTACCTGGCGCTCCTCAGCCACCTGTCTCGGCTCGGTACCCAGCGTGCGGAACGGTGGCCTGGTTGGCGCCGCGACGGGCTCCGCAATGGGTTGTTCCTCGGCCGGTTGCTCTTCCGCAGGAGTTTCTTCGATCGGCTCGACTGGCGTTGCGATTTCTCGGCCCAACGGAGCACGCGGCGTCGGCTCGATGATTTCTTCCTCGGGAGGTGGAGCAAGCGACGGCACTTCGGACGTATTTTCTTCCAGCGACTGCCCGATTGCCGGCTCGGCCTCGTTGTCCGGCACGTCCAGTGGCTCTTCTGCGCTCGTCCGACGCACTGGGTTCAATCTTGGCCCAGCCATCTGGGGCTCCTCGCCCAGTCGGATTCCTTCCGGGGCTCTAGTGCGCCGCTTCGATAGGGGACTTGCCGCGCCAGGCTCCGGAGCCGGCTCGCGCTCGATCACTTCATCTGTCGATACTGTTGCGGTTGATTCCGCTGCAAACGGATTGCGAACAGCGCCCTCCGCACGCACGCCGTTGTCATGTGTGTCCTCAACTTGCCGGCGCCGTCCGTAGCGATCTACGGCCGGCTCGGCGGTTGGACCCGAAAAGCGAGGCTCGAGCTTTGCCTGGTCGCGGTCGGTGGCTATTGACTCAGACGTGGCTGGGAGTCGGCGAGCCGCGCTCGGGCCCGGCTCGAACGATCTAACGGTCCGTGAGGGTTTGTCGCCGGTTTGCTCGGCGCTAGCTAGCTGCTCGGGCTGTGTGACACCGTTGGCAGTTGCGAAACGTCGGATCAGTAGACCGCTGAAGATGACCAGCAAGACGCCAATGACCGTCAGCCCAATACTCTTTTCTCGGCTCATAATTCCTCCTCCTTGAGGATCGGGAGCTTCCATGCTCCATGCAGAATCTCTACGTATATCATGGGATGCGCCGCGCCACGCGCATCTTAGCGCTGCGAGCGCGCGGGTTGCGGGCGACTTCTTCGTGGCCGGGCCGTAGCGGCTTGCGAGTCAGTACTTCCAGGCGCTCATCGTCGCGAAACGCCTCCTTGACGATGCGATCTTCCAGCGAATGAAAGCTAATCACCGCCATGCGGCCCTCAGGCGCAAGCCAATCGGGTATCACTTGCAACGCCTCGCGGAGCGAACCCAGCTCGTCGTTCACCGCGATGCGCAAGGCCTGAAACGTCCGCGTGGCCGGATCGATGCGCTCGCTATCGCGGCTACGCGGCACGCTGCGCCGAACCACGTCGGCCAGTTGCCTGGCCGTTCGCACGGGCTCAGTCGCCCGCGATTCGACGATATTGCGCGCAATGCGGCGGCTGAAACGCTCCTCGCCAAATTGATAAATCATGTCGGCCAGCTGTTTGGTGTCCAGGCGGCCGATGAGCTGCCAGGCAGGCTCGCCCGCCGTGGGGTCAAACCGTAAGTCGAGGGATCCGGACGAGTCGAAACTGAATCCTCGCTCGGGATCGGACAATTGATCGCTCGAAAGTCCCAGATCCAACACGCTCCCATTCACTTGTCGCAGACCGAGTTCGTTGAGCACTTGCGGCAGTTCGTGAAAGGCGGCTTGGGCCAGTTTCACATTCTGGCCGGCCAGGCGGATCTCCGACGCCGCAATGGCAGCCGGGTCGCGATCAAGCGCCAACACAAAGCCGTCCGGACCCACACGCTTCGCCAAGGCGGCTGTGTGACCTCCGCCCCCCAGCGTGCCGTCGACTAAAATTTGGCCAGGTTGCGGGTTGAGCCACTCGACCACTTCGTCGAGCATCACCGGCACGTGAAGCGTCTTTGGATAGTCCATCGACAAGTGGGACAAGGGTACTGGCTGAAAGTCCTCGCCAGCTTATCGCAGGTTGCGAAAAAACCCCAAACCCAGGGCACGTCCTTGTGCCCTCATAGGTTAGGGTAGCTAGCGCGGCGCTAAGGCCACGCTTGCTGCTCGCAACCCACCAACATTCCCTGCCGTGAGTCTGTCACCGACTCACAAGGCTGTCTTGGCGAGCAGCCTGGCGAGGTCGGCACACAAGTGGCGAGCGCGCGGACAAAAACAACGTTCTCCTAGGTATTTCGAATTCTCGGCAAGCTACTCGGACTTAAAGGCGGTTTCCGAGAATTGATCGTAGCTTGTTTGTTTCTCGGCGACGTACTGTTCCCAACGCGAGCGGTCCCATAGCTCCAAATGGTCACGAACTCCCACGAGCATCGCCTCCTTGGTCAGACTCGCGAATTGGGCCAGCTCGGGTGGAATTCGCACCCGACCCTGACCGTCCAATTCGACCGCTTGGGCACGAGCGTAAAACAATCGGCTGAATGCCCGCACGTCGTGTGCATTGGGAGAGCCTTGCAACTGGTCGGCCAATTTGGCCAACCGATCTTCCGTGTAAATTGCCAAGGAACCATCCGTGCCGGGTGCCAGGTACAAAGCCGCCTTACTCGCGGCACCCATTGCGTCTCGCAGCACTTTGGGGATCGCGACTCGCAGCTTTTCGTCGAGTGAACGGCCGAACGTGCCAGTCAACAACATTCGAGTTCACCACAAATCCCCACAAAGCACCATCGAGGCCCAACAATACTCGTTCGCGCGATTTCGTCAAGCGGGGTTCTCCGACGCCATTTCGGTCAAGAGGAGTTTGCAATCGGTCTAAGCTCTTTCAAGAACGACACATCAAGCTGCTGTCGCGCCAAATAAAAAACTTCGGATCAGCTTCAGTTCGCAAGTTGTTCTTCGTAAAGCGATTCGTAAGCAGCGACCATCGCGTCGAGCTGAAAGTTCGTTTCGACGCGTCGGCGATTCTCGGCTCCCAAGCTTGCCGCGAGCTGGACATCGCTGGCGATTTGAACCACTCGGGAAATGAAGCCCTCGGCGTCGTCGAGCTCGACCGATTGCGCTTCGGTTTGCGGCCCCAACAGCTCCGAAATTCCCTCGACGCGCGTAGTTACGATCGGCTTTCGGCTGGCCATGGCTTCGAGCACGACGTTGGGCATTCCTTCCCAGCGAGAAGGCAGCAACAACAAGTCGCTGGCCGCCAGAATTTCCGGCACATGGCGGCGATAACCGAGAAAATGAATCCGGTCGGACACGGTCGACCCTGACGCGGCGCGCTCCAGTTGCGGCCGCTGAGGACCGTCGCCCACCAGCAAGAGATCATGCGACGGCAGTTTGCTCAGGATGTCGGGCAAGATCCCAAACAACCAGTTCAGTCCCTTCTGTTCGTCGAGTCGTCCGAGGTAAAGCAACGCCCTGCGGCCGGGCGAGCCACCCAAAGTCTCGAGCGAAAGGGGCGACACCGAATCGAAGCGAGCTAAGTCGACGCCGTTGGGGATGACGACCATCTTTGGCTCGCTCAGCCCATGTTGTTTCATGAAGTCGCGGACCGATTCGCTCACGCAGACGTGCCGACTGACAAACCGATCGGTCCAGCGGCTGAGTGCAAGATGCAGGTTGGGCCGACGCTCGGCGACTCGGATATTGGTGATCACGCTCGGCACACGCGACATGCGAGCGCAGATCGTGCCTAGCACGCTGGCGTGAAACAGAAACGACTGGAAGATCGCCGGCGAATCGACCGCCAATTGTCGACGAATTCGCATCATGACGGCCGGCGCTTGAAAGGCTCGGCGGGCGCCAAAGAAGTGCGTCGGCACTTGCGCTTCCGCCAAACGTTCGACCAAGGAGTTGGCATTGCCCCCAGGCGGTGGCCCGAGACAATACACGGTGGGTTGGAACCGTTGGCGATCGATGCGGCACGCGAGTTCGACCAGACACCGTTCGGCGCCACCCGGCTTTAGTTCGGTGATGCAAAAAACGATCGGCGCCGGCGTGGGCTGTTTTTGATTCAAGCTGTCGACCGTCAAAGACGCGAATTCCGCATGGCTCGAAATCGATGGCATGGATTCATTAGCGCAATACGACTACGAGCTACCGCGACATTTGATTGCGCAGCAGCCTTTGGCGCAGCGCTCCGACGCGCGGCTTCTAGTAGTCGACCGCAACAGCGGCACGCTCGAACACCATCATATCCGCGACTTGCCTGCGTTGCTCGATCCTCGCGACTGCCTGGTGATTAACAACACGCGCGTCATTCCCGCGCGGCTCGTCGGATTTCGCAGTCAAACGGGCGGACGCTGGGAGGGTCTGTTTCTGTCGGCCGACAAACAAGGCAACTGGCGAATTCTGGCGAAAACTCGGGGAAAAGCCGTTGCCGGCGAGCGAGTAATGCTCGTTAACGAGCGGCTGCAAGAAGCATTCGCGATCAAGCTGGTTTTCAAAGAGCCCGATGGCGCCTGGATTGTGCGGCCCGAACGGACTGGCGAGACGTTCGCGCTGTTGGATGACGTCGGCCGCGTGCCGCTTCCTCCTTACATCCGCGGTGGCGAAATGACGGAGACCGACCGATCGCGTTACCAGACGGTGTTTGCCAACTCGCCCGGCTCGGTCGCGGCTCCGACGGCCGGCCTGCACTTTACCGACGAATTATTGAAGCGAATCGGCGTTACCGGCGTAGAGATTGTGCATGTCACCCTGCACGTGGGGCTCGACACGTTTCGGCCTGTCACGGCACGTTCGCTGGCCGAGCACGCAATGCACAGCGAATGGTGCGAGCTCACGGCAGCGGCGGCGCGCTCGATCGAAGAGAGACGAACCTCCGGCGGGCGCACGCTAGCCGTGGGCACAACCTCCGTGCGCACGCTGGAAAGCGCCGCGCGTGATGGAAGTCTGCGGGCGTTTACCGGGCCCACCGACCTATTCATCCGGCCGCCGTATCAGTTTCGCGCCGTGGACGCGCTGCTCACGAATTTCCATCTGCCGCGCACGACTTTGTTGGTGCTAGTCAGGACGTTCGGCGGCGACGATCTGATTCGCCGGGCTTATGATGAGGCAATCCGCGAGGAATATCGTTTCTATAGTTACGGGGACGCGATGCTAATCATTTGATGTGCGTCCGCTGGAGTGCTGGCAAGCGAGGCGGGCATTTGTTACAAAGACGCTCGACGTTATTTTCGTCTAGGCGCAGCACACTGGAAAGGATTCTGCCGTGGCACAAGTGCAAACCGAATCGGTCTTGGTCGTGCCTGCAAAGCTGTTTCATCGGCTTGGGCACTTCCAGGGTTTTACCAGCGAGATCGAGCGTTATCTGCCGGAACTATTCGCGGCCGAGCACACCAGTTTTCGTCCGCGCCACGAAGTGGAAGAGGACCCCGGCTTCAAGCAACTCATTCCGTATGTGATCTTTCGCTATCGCGATCCCAACGGCCAGACCTTGCTGTTTCAATACACGCGCGGCAAAGGGCAGGGGGAGGGCCGGCTGCATAGCAAGAAGAGCATCGGCATCGGCGGGCACATTTCGCTCGACGATTGCGGGTCTGAGGGTGATTCGCAAACCTCCACGTATCAAGAAGGCATGCGGCGCGAACTGGCGGAAGAAGTCGCCATCGATACGCCCTACGACCAGCTCTGCGTGGGGCTAATCAACGACGACGAAAGCCCCGTTGGCCGCGTGCATCTGGGCGTCGTTCACCTTTTCGATGTCGAGCGGCCCGCAGTGCAGCCCTTGGAGCACGACATCGTCGATGCGTCGTTTCGGCCGGTAATCGACATCGTGGAAACGCGCCACGAGTTGGAAACGTGGTCGCAGATTTGCCTCGACGCGCTCGTCGGCGATCAGATCAACCCGGCCAGGAAACTGCCTTGAGCACGATGCTGGTCACGAGCAGCCCGGCGGCGGAGACGAGCGGTACCAGCACGAGCAGCATCAGGCCCAGCGAAATCTGCGGTTCCTCGGTCTGGATGATTGAATGCCGATCCAGGTCGGGCAAAGTCTCTTGCCAGGCAGATGCAGCTGCGTCGGTCCGCTGAGAAGCCTGGCCCTGACCTTCTTCGAGGTTGACTGGCAGATCGTCGAACAGCCCAGGCTGCGTGTCGCTGAGCGATGGCTCGTTTTTGCGCGGCGCTCCCGGGGGAGCCGCGGAGGGTACGACTTCCTTGATGGCGCTGGTGACACCATCGGTCGCCCAGGGCGCCAGCCGCTCGACGACTTCCTGGCCACTTTGAATGCGCCGCTTGGGATCCTTTTCCATCATCGCCGCGATCACGTCAATGAAATCGTCGGTCAGGTCCGGATTGAAGCGCCGCGGATTCAATGGCGTGTCCTGGCAGTGGCGCAGCGCTTTGTCGCGACTCGTGCCGCCAGGGAAGGGCACCTTGCCGGTCACGGCGTAGTAAAGCGTGCAGCCGAGCGAATAGATATCGCTGGCGGGAGTCAAATTGCCGGGCGAGGTGATGTGCTCCGGCGATAAATAGTCAGCCGTGCCAACGATTCGTCCCGCGCGGGGATCATCGGGATCTTCCGCGTCCAGGAATCCAGCCAGGCCGAGATCCGACACTTTGGTTTGACCGTCTGGCGTGACCAGCAAGTTGCCGGGCTTTACGTCGCGATGCACCAGACCACGAGCATGCGCGTGCGCGAGCGCACGCGCCGCTTGCGAAATAATCGTGGCGGCATCTTGCATCGACAACTTTCCGCGCGCTCGCAGCAGCTTGCGCAAGTCGGTCCCTGGCACGAACTCCGTGACCAGGAAGTGAACGTTTCCGTCATGGCCCGCATCGAAAGCGCGGACCAGGTTCTCGTGGTCGAACTGGGCCTGAGCGCGGATTTCGCGTAAGAAACTCGCGACGGCATCCGGGGTCGAACGATGACGTGGCAGTACCTTGACGGCTACGATACGGCCCATCAATCGATGCTCGGCTTTGAATACCTGCCCCATGCCACCTTGGCCGATCGAATCGATGACGACGTACGGGCCTAAGGTGAACTTCTTCTGGCCCACTTTCAATTGCTCGGCCTGCCAGCGATTCAATCGCCCGAGCTCGACGAGCTTGGCCGCCAGCGCGTCGTCGCCGATATCGGTCCAGGTGCCGACGCCGCCCGTCGACGCGCGCAGCGCGGCTTCGGCCTCGAGGATTTGCTCGACCGTGAGCAATCCACTGGCTAGCGCCGACTTACGAAAGACGGTCAGGGGCAATTGGTCCACAGCATTTACCGCGCTGGTGACTGGCCGCCGAAACGGGAGATTTGAAAACAACAAGCCGCACGAAACGTGCTGGTTCGAGCCCCCTCTGTGCCATCTCCAAGATAAGCATAGCGTCGGCAGGCGCACTAGTCGAAATCTTGCAAGTCCCAAGAACGAATTTTGCGGAGGTGCGCAAAAACCTGCGGCTTGTGAATCAATCGAGCCCGAAAGTCTGCCAGGCATGCGGAAGCGAGGCGATCAATTCGAGCCGTTCTTTTCGCACCGGGTGAACGACGACGAGCCGCCGGGAATGCAGTGCGATTCCCTCGCCAAAAGGGTGGCCGCGCCCATACTTCATTTCGCCCCACAGTGTCCAGCCTCGCGAGGCGAATTGCAGGCGAATCTGATGTTTGCGCCCGGTCAGCAGGTCGATTTCCACGAGCCAACCGTTCGGCTGTGATCGCAGGCGGCGATACGTTAGTCGCGCTTCCTTTGCGCCACTTGTGCCCGGATTCGCGATCGCCATGCACTTTTTTGCCTCGTTCTTGATCAACCAATCAACCATTTCGCCTTGCGGCGGCAAATTCTGTCCCCCCGCAATGGCCCAGTAGGTCTTCTCTACATTGCGCGAGCGAAACTGCTCGGTGAGCCGGGCCGCGGCTTTGGAAGTGCGGGCTAATAGCACGATTCCGGAACTGGCCGCATCGAGCCGGCTCATGACCCCGAGATACACATTGCCGGGCTTCTGGTAGCGGTGCTTGATATACTGCTTGGCAAGCCGCACCAGGCTGGCATCCTGCTCGCGCACACCCATCGTTGGCAGCCCTGGCGGCTTGTTAATGGCCAACAAGTGGTTGTCTTCGTAAAGAACCTCGATCTTAGGAAGACTCATCTGTCACCCGTCGCCGACAGCTTGAAACACCGCGGAACTGATCGGTACTTTGGTCAACGTACGAGGAAAGTCGATGTCCGCAAAGGGCTTCCCTTTTGCTCGCAGGCTTATCCTGGCCAGCAGCTCGCCGCAGCGATTTCGATTGCTTCGTGAGGCAGGCTACGAATTTGAATCGATCGCCCCAGGCGAAAACGCCGAGTGCGGCGTGTGCAGCAAAGAAACGCCGCCTGAGCTCGTCGCCCGCCTGGCCTATCAAAAGGCGCTCGACGTGCGCGGCCGTTTGGTGGAGCAGGGGGGGCACGACGCGCTAATCGTAGCCTGCGATACCGTGGCCGAGTGCCTGGGGCAAATCCTCGGGAAACCGCGCCATCGAGCTCACGCCCGGCAGATGCTCGAGCTGCTGAAATCGCAAGAACATCACGTTTACAGCGGACTGTGCCTGTGGCCGGCTGGGTCTGAGCTGGCCCACGTTCAAGTGGCCAGGACCAAATTGCGCATGGATCCGCTCAGCGAGTCGCAAATCGAGGAGTATCTCGATAGCGGCCAATGGGAGGGCAAAGCAGGGGCCTTTGGCTACCAGGATCGGGCCGGATGGCTGCACATTATTGAGGGGAGCGAATCGAACGTCATTGGCCTGCCGCTGGAACTGCTGGCGGACATGCTGGCCAGCCTTGGCGACGCGCGAGAAGCGTTACCTTAAATACAGATTGGGCTGGGCTTTTTAGCGACTGATGCTCACCAAACGCTGGCTTTTTGGCCCTCCGGCGCATACCCTCCTGGTGTGCATCTTGCGGCCAGCCCCCCCGCAACGATAAGGTGGAATTGGGTACGTCGTGCCTGCTGGTACCCCCAATTCTTGTTTGATGTCAGTTCGTCCCTACCGGGCGTCAGCCTGACGCCGCGCCAATGCTAGCGTACTTGGTCGTCCGTGAAGGCTCGAAATGGGCCGACGTGTTCCGCCTGGTCCCCGGGCAGGCGGTGACGATCGGCCGCGCGCCGACGAACCAGGTGGTCGTTAAGGACGAGCGCTGCAGCCGCTGCCACGCCGAGGTGTTCTACTCCGAAAACCAATGGACGCTCCGCGATCTCGATAGCCGCAATGGCACGGTCATCGCCGGCACGCGTGTGCGAGGTGACTATCTGCTGCAGCCGGGCGACATCATCCGCATCGGCCAGTCGCAATTGCGTTTCGTGTTCGATCTCTCCAAGGCGTTTTCCGAGACCGGCGCTCCGATTGGCGGAAACGAAGACGAGACCACGAACGAGCCCTTGGCTAACGACGACTCGAGCGTGCTTTCATTGCACGAGCCGGCCACGATCACGCACCGGCGCGGTCAGACCAAGTTTCTTGAGCCGCGCGCCGCCGATGATTCGCAGCTGCCGAAGCTTGGCCGCGCTGCCGCGAACTTGTGCCGACTCGCCTTCGAGTTGGCGCAAGCGCCCGACATGTTGACCATCGCCGATCTATCGCTCGGCGGGCTGTTCAGCGCCACGCAGGTCGATGCGGGCGCCTTGCTCGTCTTGCCGCGCAATTACCCCGGCGAACCTAACTCGACCGATTTGGAAATGGTGTCGGCGCGGACTGATTCATCGCTACCGTACCATCGGATTTCGAATTTTCTGGCCTCGACCGTGCTGCGCGAAGGCGAAGCCGTGTTGGCCCGCAACGTGATGGGTGACAGCACGCTGGGAAGTCGCGACAGCAAGGGAGTGGTCGACGCGACGAGTGTGATCTGTGCACCCATTCGCCGCGGCAAGCGCATCTTGGGACTCTTTCACCTGTATTCGACTAACGACGAACGCGTGCCTGATCCCGACGATCTGGAGTTCACGCTGGCGGTCGCCGATACCGTGGCCGTGGCGCTCGATAATCTTGGGCGACGTCAGGAACTTGCCGAGAATCTCAGCCAGATTCGTGATGAGAACGTCCAGCTGCGCGAACGCTTGGGCGTGCAGAGCGAGATCGTTGGCGGCAGCATTGCCATGGCCCGCGTCGCGCAAGAAATTGCCCGAGCCGCGCCGAGTCGCGCGACCGTGCTGATTCGCGGCGAGAGCGGCGTCGGCAAAGAGCTCGTCGCGCGAGCGGTGCACTTTTCCAGCCCGCGGCGCAAGGGGCCGTTCGTGTGCTTGAATTGCGCGGCGCTGTCGCGCAGTTTGCTCGCAAGCGAACTGTTTGGTCACGAGCAAGGCGCTTTTACCGGCGCTACGCAACGCAAGATGGGCAAGTTCGAAGCTTCCGACACCGGCACGTTGATGCTCGACGAAATCGGCGAAATGAGCCCGGCGATTCAGGCCAAGTTCTTGCGTGTGTTGGAAGGGCATCCGTTCGAGCGCGTGGGCGGAACGGAAACGGTCAAGGTCGACGTGCGCGTGATTGCCGCCACGAATCGCGATCTCGAGCGAGACGTCTCCGAAGGCCGCTTTCGGCGAGACTTGTATTTCCGCCTGCGTGTGTTGGAAGTGCTCGTGCCGCCGCTGCGCAAACGTGTGGAAGACATTCCGGAACTGGCGCACTACTTCCTGCAGCGATTCAATGCCGAGACAGGCCGCAAGCTGCGCGGGTTCAGTCCCCAAGCGATGGAGCTGATGCGGCAGTATCGTTGGCCCGGCAATGTCCGCGAGCTGAAGAACGTGGTCGAACGCGCGGTCGTGCTCGCGCGCGGCGAGCTCATCGAATATGAAGACCTGACGCTCTCCAAGATTTCGACCGCTGGCGACACCGGCGATATGCAGACCCCGCAGCAGCAATTCCGGCCCGTGTCACTCTCTGACATGGAACGCCAACACATTCTGGCCACGCTCATATCGACAAACTGGAACAAGAGCCAGACAGCGGCCCTGCTGGGCATCGAGCGATCGACCCTCGACCGCAAGATTCGTCGCTACGAGCTGATCGAAGAGCACCGCAAGGCGGCGCCTTAGCTCCCATCGCGGCGTGCTAAAGCAGGCGGTCTTTTTTCGGGTCGACGCACGCCTCCCAATGCCGGCCGGTTATGATATGGGCACGTGACCCAGAATCAATCAGAGGAGGCAATTACTATGCTTTGTCGATCGAGACTTTTTGGCGCGGCGCTTCTTTGCCAGCTCGTGTTTTGCTGTGCGTCAACGCACGCTGTCGATCCCCCGTTTCCCGGCGACAAAGACGACTGCGAAATTATTGATAAGCTCTTTGGCGCAGTCCTGATCGACTTCAATGAATACCCTCTAGTTGACGGAATGGAATTCTTGGCAACTGACATGATTCGCGCCCCCATTGTTTTGGATGAGGTTGCCTTAAAAGCGGCCAAGATCGATCGCAAGCTTCCGCTAACCTACAAGTCTCCACGGAACCGTGCCACAAAATCTTCGAGTGGTGAGACTTCGAACTTCCCTGCCTATCGAGCGCTGTGGGAGATGCTGGGGGGCGCCAACCTGTCTTTCGTGGTCAAGAACCACAAGGTGGTGATCACGACCCAAAAAGCGGCCGACGAGTGGCAAAAGGAATTTGTGAAGCTCGTGGAATCCCAGCGGTGATTTCACGTTGGTCGGCTACACGACATGCTGGAACGTTCGCATTCTTGGTGGGACCCAGCTAAACTTCAAAGCATTCGCACAGCTCGATAGGAGCGAGTCGCCTTACCAATCGGAGTGCATCTCATGGAAACTTTGCGAGCGGCGGTGATTGGCCGCACGAAACGCGGCGACTACGGCCACGGCTTGGACGAAGTTTGGTTGAACTGCCCTGGCGTGAAGCTGGTCGCGGTGGCCGACGATGACAAAAACGGTCTGGCTGCCAGCGCCAAGAAACTGAAGCTCGATCAGGCCTTCTCCGACTATCGCGAGATGCTCGACAAGGTCAAGCCGCAGGTGGTGAGCATCGAACCTCGCTGGCTCGATCAACATCGCGATATGGTGGTGGCCGCCGCCGATCGAGGAATTCACATCTATCTCGAAAAGCCACTCTGCCGCACTTTGGCCGAGGCCGACGAAATGGTGGCCGCGTGCGATAAGACCCACACGAAGCTGGTGATCGCCCATCAGACACGCTTCAGCCCGCGGATTCCTGTCGTGAAAGAAATCCTGGCGACAAATAAGATCGGACGCGTCCTTGAGTTTCGCGGCAGGGGCAAGGAAGACAATCGCGGGGGGGCCGAAGATCTTTGGGTGCTGGGCACGCACATCATGGATCTGACGCGTCTGCTGGGGGGCGACCCGACCTGGTGCTTTGGGACGGTTAGTCAGAACGGCTCCCCGGTGACCAAGAAGGATGTTGCCGAGGGCAACGAGGGCATTGGCCCGCTGGCCGGCGACGCCGTGAGGGCGATGTACGGCATGCCCAAGGGTGCCACCGCCTTTTTCGCCTCGCAACGCATGGCTTCAGGCACGCGACCTCGATTTGGCCTGCAGATCTTTGGAACGCAGGGCGTTTTGGAGATCACGACCGGCTATCTGCCAGCCGTGAAGATTCTGGATGATCCCAGCTGGTCGCCGGGCCAGAGCGGGTCAAAGTGGCAGAATGTGTCGAGCGCGGGAATCGGCAAGCCTGAGCCGTTGGAAAACGACAAGGAGGCCGGCAACCGGCTCGCGGTCGCGGAGTTGCTAGCAGCGATCCGCGAGAACCGGCAGCCGAATGGCAACATTTACGACGCCCGGGCGGCAATCGAAATGATCGTGGCCGTGTTCGATTCCCATCGGACAGGCGGACCGGTGAGCTTCCCGCTCAAGAACCGCCAGAACCCGCTGACCATGCTTTCGACCTAAGCTTCGGCGTGAAAAAACGCCGTTCCTCGGCAAGCACCGTGGTACTTGCAAAGGACGGCGTTCTTAATAGCTCGTGCTAGCCCACCGGCATTACTGCCGGGTCGAAACCTCCCGAACCGGCGACTCTTCGGTTACCTGGTCGAGAAACTGCTGGATGTCGGGCACGCTCTGGGCTCCTGTGAGCTGCTTGCGGCGCCAGCCCTCGTCGGTTTTGTGGTACACGATCAGCTGCGGGATCGAACCACCCTTCATCAACCGGCCGGCCAGCTCGCTTTGCTGATCGGTGTTCACGTAGGCGAATGACACCCTATCAAGCCCCCCCTGTTTCTCCAGTGCGGGAATCGCGCTGTCCTTCATCTGCCGGCAACCGGGGCACCAGTCGGCGCCGACCAGAACGACCAGCGGTCGTCCCGACTCCGTCACCTCGCGAAACGCGGTGGCGTAGTCACGACCGGGGGCACCGATGGCAGACACTTGCAACAGGACGGTCAAAGTTAGTTGCATCATCAAAGTCCTAGCTCCTTCCTCTCGAGATAACGACAACCTCGCACATCGCACTCGCACGGTGTGCGCCGAGATCCCCTGCTGGTGTTACTGGCGTGGAGGGCAGGTCGCGGGGGGAGGCAACACAGAGGCTTGTCAGGCTTGACGCTCCGTCGACTTCCTTTCCAGACCGAACCCGTCGCCGCCTAACAGCAACAGAGAACCTTAAAAGCGAGCCCCAAGTCTAGCTGGGTGTTCTAGCAACGCAAGCATAAATTGAGTAAACTTTAACACCCATGAGCGGGTTGCACGATTGGGTGGGATGCACTTACTACTTCGACTTTAGCGCGCCCTAAATGTCGCGACTTTGGCGATTCAAGAATCGCCAAATCGTTGAGTAATCCTGACTAACGGCTATAATCACGCGCGCATCTCAAAAATCATTTTCTCGACCCCATTGGGGTTACGCGCCGCGTTCGCTCGAGCACCCACATGAAGTTACGCGTCGGCCTGGTGGGCCTTGGCAATGCCTGGGAAGTCAGACACCGGCCCGCGTTGCGCGCATTGAGCGACCGATTTGAGGTGCGAGCAGTCTGCGAGCCGGTCGCCATACGAGCCGAGATGGCCGCCCGCGACTTCGGCGCCGATGCCGTGGACGGTTTCCGCGCCCTCTGTCAGCGCGAAGATGTTGACGCAGTGCTGATTCTGACCGGCCAGTGGTTCGGCGCGCTTCCCTTGCTGGCGGCCTGCGATGCTGGCAAGGCGGTTTACTGCGCCGCGTCACTCGATTTCGACACCGAGCAAGCCAGGCAGATCAAACAGCGGGTCGAGGAGTCGGGAGTGGCGTTCATGGCCGAGTTCCCTCGGCGCCAGGCACCGGCCACGTTGCGGCTGAAAGAATTGATTGCCACCCGATTGGGCAGCCCACGACTCTTGTTTTGCCATCAGCGGGTTCCGACCGAGTCGCAGCACAATGGGCATAAGCAACCGCCCAAGCCGGCAGTCTCACGGACGCACGACTTGGTGGAATTGGTCGACTGGTGCCGTTACGTGGTCGGGGGGGAGCCGACTTCGGTGTTGGGCCTGACGCACGTCTCACAGGCCGACCCGCAGGAGATCGACTATGAGATGATGAGCCTGGACTTCTCCGGTCCGGCCGCACCCGGCACCAAGGTGACGGCGCAGATCAGCTCGGGGCGATACATTCCGGCCGTCTGGCCCGAGGCGGTCGCTTATCGCCCGCCGGCGGCGCTGCAGGTCGCCTGCGAAAACGGCATCGCTTTTATCGATCTGCCGTCAACGCTCGTCTGGTTCGACAAGGCTGGGCGGCAAATGGAGTCGCTCGACAGCGAACGTCCGGTCGGCGAGCAAATGCTTTCCAACTTTTATCGCTCTGTAACCAGCCTGGTGCGCAACACCGGAGGCTTGGAAGACGCTTATCGCGCGATGCTCATCGTGCAGCAAGCACACCGTAGCCACGCGGAAGCCAAGCGTATGACCCTGGAGCTAAAGTAATGGTTCGCCCGTCGGGTACCCTGCTCACGCTTGCGTAAGCATGCCCAGCGAACGCTCAATCCAGCTCTTCCAGCCACAGCCGGATTTCATTTTCATACTCGCTCGCCAGGTCGCCTTTGATCAGCTGGCGATGGAAGCTCGCAGCGCCTTCTTTCACTAAATCAGCGGCCTCGGCGCTGGGGAAGCGCCGCATTGGATCGGGCGCGATCAGCCCGCGGCAGAAGGACATCAAGAGCTCGCTGCACACGACTTCTTGCGGCAGGATTTGCGGCAGCCGCTGCGCCAGGAATCGCTTGGCTTCGAGCAGCTCGCGATAAGTGGTGAGACCTGCGAAGGGTTGCCGGCCCGAGAGCATCTCGATCAGCACGTATCCCAGGCTGGCCAGGTCGGAGCGCGGCGAGCAGTCGGCGCCTTCCAGCACTTCGGGCGCGGTGTAGGTTGGCGTGCAGGTACGCTGCGCCGGGGCGTTAGTGAGCTCGAAGGCAGAACCGATATCAACGATTTTCGCGTTGCCGGTCCGTTTGAGCATGATATTCGAGGGCTTTAAGTCGCCGTGCACGATCCCCTCGCGATGCAGCGCCGCCAGCGCCGACAGGCACTCACGCACGACCGAAATTGCCACGCCCGGCTTTAGCCGCGGCTGCGGCTGGCCGTCGCCGGCAGTCACGATCACGTTGTTCAAGTATTCCCAGCGCTTGGTGCTGACGCGTTCGCGCGCGCGCTCCAGCATTTCGCGAGTCATGAGCCGCGACAGGTCGTAGCCGTCGATCCATTCCATCTCCATGATGCGAATGCGATTGCGATCGACGAAATTGTGCACGTCCAGCAGATTGTCTTGCTGAATTTGCGCGACGCGAGCCGCGATCTGGGCAATGCGGGCCATCGACTCGTCGTAGCCGCGGGCGTCTTCGTAGCGGGCCGGCGAAAAAATCTTGAGCGCTACTGGCAGCGTGAAGTTGTCGGTGCCGCGCCGCTCGCTCAAATAGACCACGCCTTGCCCGCCGGAGCCCAAACGCTTGGTGAGGTGCAAGTGCTCGGTCCAGCTCATGCGCTGATCGTTGATCACCGCGTCGTAGCGAGCCAACAATTCGTCGGGACAATGCGACGCCGGCTGGCCGTCGCAGTTCAGGGTCGGTGTGCCCTGGTGAAAGGTCGTCGTCGACATGATCAAACCCGCCTTAGGATATCGATAACGGTATGACGGCTGATGGATCACCATCTTAGGCCGAGGCGACTTTTCGCGTCCAGCCCGGATGCTGGCAGAGCGAGCACGGCTTGCGAACGCTGTGCCAAAAATGCTAGCCCGACGCGCAAGCGAGGGATTCTGTCTGCTTTACACAAGGCGTCGAATGCCTTGAAAGGGCCTTTGTGCCGCGAAGCCCCTCTTGTCCCTGCGGAACCCAGACAACAAGTTGTCTGGGCCACCCAGAAATGCACGCCAAGAACGCTTTCACGATGCGCTGGCGACTCGCTCCGGAAAGCCGAGCCGCTTGTTCACGAGATTCTGGAGCGGCTGGTGCTTTTGATAGCGGCGCAAATTTTCGCAGAAGAAATCGGTCATCTGGTCGATTCGCAACTTGCTCTGCCCGCCGACATGCGGCGTGATGATCACGTTGGGGACGTCCCACAACGGGCTCGTCGGCGGCAGCGGCTCTTGCTCGGTCACGTCGACCCCGGCGCCGGCCAGGTGTCCCGATTTCAAGGCTTCGACCAGGGCGCTTTCGACCACCAGTGGCCCGCGGGCGACGTTGATCAACAGCGAACCTCGTTTCATCCGAGCGAGCTCGCTGGCGCCGATCATGCCGCGCGTTGCCGGCGTGAGCGGCACGCTCAAAATCAGGATGTCGACTTGCGCGAGCAACTCGGGCAGCTTCTCGGCCGGCCACAAGGCTTCGACGTAGTCAGGCTTGTCGACGGGGAACATGTCGGTGGCAAGGATGCGCGTTTTAAAGGGAGAGATCACTTCGGCGATCCGCCGGCCGACCCCGCCGAGACCAACGATGCCGACCGTGCTGTGATGCAGATCGCGCGTCGGGCGGCGGATGAACTCTTTAGCCTGCTGAGCGCGGAAAAAGACCGGCAAACTGCGCGTCAGTCCACAGAGCAGGGCCATGGCATGCTCGGCCACCTGGTCGGCCAGCACGCCCGAAGCACTGGTGACAACGATGTCGGACTCGACGACGGAGGGGACGAGACAATGGTCCAGTCCGGCCGCCGACGACTGGATCCATTTCAAGCGCCCCTGGCGAACGACGGCCGGCCAGTCAATGGGCACCTTGGCATGTCCGCAAAAGATATCCGCCCCAAAAATCTCCTCGGCAATCCGCTCCTGCCCCGCATCGATCAGGTCATAACCGGGCGCGGCGACAGCAATCTGCTCCATGTGCCGGGCTTCGACGGGGTAGCAAAGGACAATGTTCATAAGCGATCGCAAACCCGGACGGTTCCACTAACTTTGGTGCAGAGGCAATCGTATCTCGCTCGACACGCGCGGAACACGCCAAATCAGACAAGAGAGATTAGCTTCAGGTTCTGGCTAGAATTTGAGACCAGGGCTACAGGCCGGGATGAGATTCGCTCCGGACCGGCCAACGATCGTCCCAGCGTAATGACATCAATGTTAACGGAGTGGCCGGTCTGTGACGGGCTTGGTATTCCACACGGGTCCGTAAACCACCTCCTCGGCCTCAGGGAAAAGTCGCAAGGCGGCAACCGCCCATCGCTCCATCTCGTCTATTTCCGCCTGCGAATACTTCTGCCCCTCAACATGCGACCGCTCGAATGGAACGTTCATGTGTAAGCGATAGACTCCTTCCTCGCCGAACAGGCCGAGCAGTTGAGGGGCTGTCGGGAGGCGGGAGAATCTTTGTGGCAACCACGACACCGGCAGGTGCGGTTCCGGGTCGTCGCTGTGCAGGGCTCGCTGTTCGGCGAGGAAACTCCGCCGCTGCCGAATCCACTTCAGGCTATAACCCACCCAGCACGCGAACACCGTCACGACTACGAATAGAGTCCGCAAGGACCAGCGAAACCAGCGGGGTTTCCGTTTGGGGGCTTGGCTCATCGCACAATTCTAGCATCCGCGCGTGAAAGGCTCACGGCACGACGGCGAAGATGTCGCGCATCTGAGGAACGCTTTCGCCATGTTCCAACCGCTCTGCCAATACTCTGAGCGTCAGGGCTTGAGCTTTTTCGACCGCGTCTTGTCGTGTGGCGCCGTATGCCAAAACACCAGGCAAGTCGACCACCTCGGCCAACCATCGCCCGTCATTCTCGCGCTCTACTTCGATCTTCAGCATAGCGACCGCCCAGCCCGTGGATTCAAGCGGCAGCACAGTTTGCGCGACTAGCGGTCCCTGACCGCTATTTTGCCGCGAGATTCGCCGGCGTCCAAGCTTAACCAGGGGCTAGATCATCCGCGCCTTGCCAGTTTACAATAATGGTTTCTGATGGCCCGGCCGGCGAACTGACGTTATGCCAGCGCCGGACGCTACGACCCGACCCCGCCCCGCCTTCCAGGAGTCTTGCCTGGTGTCTAATCGTTATTCCATCGGCTTCGCCACCGTGGTGATGCTTGTCGTTTTGCGGCTCAATATTGGCTGGCACTTCTTTAGCGAAGGGGTCAGCCATTATACCGACCATCGCTGGTCGTCGGAGGGCTTTCTGCGGGCTGCCAAGGGGCCGCTTGCGCCTTTGTACCGCTCTTACCTGCCCGACTTCCATCACTTCGAAGAGCTGCTGCACGCCCCGGCGGTCGAGAACGAAGAGCACGCCGTGCAGGGCTGGGTCGATGAGATTCAAAAAGACTGGGACGAAGAACGTCAGCGGTTTGCCCAGCGGTTCAATTTCGACGAAGCGCAAGTCAAGCTGACCATGAAGGTGCTCTCCGACCACGCGGCCGAGCTGCGTGACTGGGCGGCCGCGAACCGCGAAGCGCTCCACACGCACGTGCACGAGTGGCAACGCAAGGAAACGACCCGCACCGCGCCGGCCGGCGATCTGCCGTTCCAGAAGAAGCGCGTGACTGACAAGCAGGGGGCGCTGGCGGCCGAGGCCAACGGCTGGAAAGCCGAGCTCGAAAAGATCGAGCGCGGATTTCACGAAGATTTGGCCGCGATGGTCGACACGCCCGAGGCACGGCAAAGCCTGGCGAACAGGAACGCTTCGCTCCAGGCGGTCGACGGTGTGATGAAATACGCCATCACGGGCATTGGGTTATTATTGATCGTGGGGCTGTTCACGCGCCTGGCCGCGCTAGCCGGGGCCGCGTTTTTATTGTCGGTGGTGCTGACGCAGCCGTTTTGGGTGAGCGAAGCCGCGCCGACCTTCAATCAATTCGTCGAAATGTTTGCACTACTCACGCTCGCGACCACACAGGTGGGACGCTGGGCCGGACTCGATCACTTCCTGCCGGGCGGCAGAACTGGCGACACGAAAGGCAAGACCGATGTATCTCAGTCCTGAAGAAAAGGCTGTCGGACAAACAAACTTCCAAGGCGCGATCGGCGTTAACCGTCGCGACTTCTTGAAAACTGGCATCGCCGCCGGCGCCGTCTCGGGCGCGGGCTTGGGCGCAATGTACTTCGGCTACGAGAAGTCGATCGGCAACCCGCTGCGCGTCGGCGTGATCGGCACCGGCGACGAAGGGAATGTATTGTTGGGCGCGGTTACGCCCAGCTACATCCAGGTCGTGGCCATCGCCGACATTCGCCCCTACAACATCCACCGCGCGTTCCACGGCGACCATTCGAGCGAGAACGCGCTGCGAGTTCGCTGCGGATTGATGACCAAGTACGACTGGAAGAGCGAGGACGAAGCCCGCAAGCACGTGAAGGTGTACGACCAGGATTATCACGACCTGTTGAAAGACGCCGACGTCGAGGCTGTGATCATCGCGCTGCCGCTGCACATGCACGCGCCGGTGGCCGTCGAAGCGATGAAAGCCGGCAAGCACGTGCTGACCGAAAAGCTGATGGGGCACAGCGTCCACGAATGCAAGGAGATGGCCCGCTACTCGGCCCAGCTGAACAAGATTCTGGCCACCGGCCACCAGCGGCACTACAGCATTTTGTACGACAACGCGGTCGATACTATTCGTCGAGGCCTGATCGGCGAGATCCACAGCATTCGCGCCCAATGGCACCGCGACAACATGCCGGGACACGACAGTTGGTCGCTGCCGCTGCCCGACGACAAGATGGCCAAACGCCTGGCCAAGCTGAAGAAAGACCTGGAAACTGCCAAAGGTATCTCGATCGACGACGTCAACAAAGAGATCGCCAAGCTGGCCTCGTTCAAGAAGGAGATCGAAGCGGCCAAGGCCAACGTCGTCGGCAGCCTGGAGCACGAAGTCGATCAGCTCACGCTGCAACTTTTGGATCAATCGGTGAAGGCCGAGGACCACGGCTATCAAACGATCACGCTGGCCGACGGCAATCGCCGCGGCGCGCTCGAGGAACTGATTCGCTGGCGGCTGTGGCATCGCACCGGCGGCGGATTGATGGCCGAGCTCGGCAGCCACCAGATGGACGCCGCCGGTATCTTCATTAGCGGTCTGCGCAAAGACGGCGAAAAGGCGCTGCCGCTGACGGTCTCGGCCGTGGGCATCCGCTCGCTGTTTCCCTTGGACCGCGATTGCGAAGACCACGTGTACTGCGTGTACGAGTTTCCGGGTCCGGATTACGAAAGCGACCCGAACAAGAAGATCGGCGTGACATACTCTTCGATCAACGGCAACGGCTTCGGCGGCTACGGCGAAACCGTGATGGGCACCAAGGGCACGCTGATCCTGGAGCGCGAACAGGAAGTGATGCTGTTCAGCAACAGCGCGCCGACGACCACCAGCGTCAGCGTCGCGAAGGGCAAGGGGGGCGCACCCACGCTCGATACCACGCAAAGTGGCGGCGGTGAGGCGGCGGCCGTTGGCAAAAAGGCGCTCGAAGGGCCGATCAGCCGCGGTTACACGGAAGAAATCGAGCATTGGGCCTGGTGCATCCGCAATCCCGATCCGAACAACATGCCGCGCTGCAAGCCGAAGGTGGCCTTGGGCGACGCCGTGATCGCGCTCACGACCAACATCGCCATCCGCGAAAATCGCCGCATCGAGTTCAAGAAAGAATGGTTCGACATCGACAGCGACGAAACCCCGGAAGGAGTCAAGCCGGACCTGTCGCGCTACGCGTGACGATCATCTTTTAGCCGCCCCGCTCGCGGGGCGCGTTTCCAACGAGAGCGTGAGTTCATCCACGAGTTAACGATCCACGAAGGAGAATCTTGCCGTGGAAAAATGGCCGCTGGGCGTATTTGCCAGTATCGACGCGGGCTTGGGCGTGAAGCTGGAAGTTGCCCAGGCGCTCGAGGTGCCGACGATTCAACTGCACGCGCCGGAAACGGCGACGCGCACGCCCGACCATGCGCGGCGGTTTCTCGACAAGCTCCAATCGCTCGGCATTCGCCTAACGGCCGTCTTTGGCGGCTTTGCTGGCGAAAGTTATGCCGACATTCCGACCGTCACGCGCACGGTAGGCCTGGTACCGGCGGCCACTCGCGAGGAACGGACCCGCGAGATGAAAGAGATCGCCGACTTTGCCCGGCTGCTTGGGTGCGACGTGGTCGCGCTGCACCTGGGCTTCGTGCCGCACGACAAGAACGACCCGCTGTATGGCGAAGTACTCACAGTGACGCGCGACATCTGCGATCACTGCAAAACGCAAAAGCAGGCGCTGCATCTGGAAACTGGGCAGGAGCCGGCGGATGCCTTATTGCAATTCATTGGCGACGTTGACCGCGATAACCTGTTCATCAACTTCGATCCTGCGAATATGATCCTGTACGGATCCGGCGAGCCGATCGAGGCACTCGAGAAAGTGGGCCGCTACGTGCGCAGTGTCCACTGCAAGGACGCCAAATGGGCCGCACGGCCGGGCCAGGAATGGGGCAGCGAAGTTGCGCTGGGGCAAGGCGACGTCGGCATGGAACGCTTTCTGCGCACGCTCGACAAGATAGGTTATCGCGGGCCGCTCACGATCGAGCGCGAGATTCCTCAAGACCCCGAGCGGCAAAAGACCGAAATCGGCGGAGCGCTTGGGCTATTGCGCGAGCTGAAGGCCAAGATCGGTTAGTCGACACCGGGCTACTCTCGGCCACGCGAAGCTCGCGGACGCAGAATCCACAGTACGGCAAACACGGGGAGTGCCAGCGCCAGTAGCTTGGGCCAGCGCATCGCGATCAATAGCGCCACGCCGACCGCCAGCACCAGCCACCGCGGCACGCCGCGCAGCTGCGGCAGCGCGAACCACAGAATGGCCATCACGGCGCCGATTCGCAGACAGGCCGCTGAAACGGCTTCGTCGCTCGAATGCGTGTAGACGCCCACTGCCAGGAGAATTACCGCGATCAGTCCGATAGTGGGCCGGTGCATCGGCCTGATTATGACCGGCGCGGACTTTTGAACAAGGAGGACTGACGGCCAGGGCGTCAATTCGTTTGGGCATGCTTGCGAAGCGCAAGCATGGCACCGGGCACTCACAGCAGGACCCAACGCCTATTACAGCCGGTCGAGCGAATCGAACCAGCGCATAAGCTCGGCCAGCTCTTCGTCCGTTAGGTACCGGCCTTGCTCGCCCACCTCTTTAACCACCACTGGATACTTCAAGTCACGTAATCGCTTGATGCCGGCTTCGACAGCCGGGGCGATTTCGCTCTTGTTCGCCAGCGTGGTGTAGATGGCCAGTCTTTGAACCGGATCGGTCTCGGGCGGCTGCACGAGGCGGGGCAGGGGGGCGTCGACCGCCGCGACCGCCCGCACGACCTCGGGGCTGGAGAAAGCGAACAGATAGGCCATCGCGCCGCCGCCCTGATGTCCATGAGCGACGACGCGCGCGGGATCGATCGCATATTTCTTCATCGCGTCTTCGACCATACGTCGCACGAAACGCACTTCGGTGGGTTGCCAGCGGCCGCGCTCGGTCGATTTGGGCGCGACGAGCACAAAGCCATATTGCTCGCACAGCGGCTTCCAGCGATTGAGCAGCTCTTCCTGCTCGTCGCCGCCCGGCGGATGCAGCCACACGACCAGCCCACATGGCACGCGCGGATCGTAGTTTTCCGGCACGTAGCCCAGGCAATCGTTCGGAAACTCGGGCACCTTAAAGCTCACCACCCCGCGCGGCGGCAGCTGTTCTTCGGAGGCCGGCAATGTACCATGAGCGGGCGGCAATTCACCGGGTAAACTCTCGGGCAGGCGCGCGAGCGCGACTTCCAGCGCGAGCGTCTCGTCTCCGCGGCGCACTTCGAACTTAACCTTTTCGTCGGCGAGCAGGTTCTGGAATTGCTGGACGAGCTCGTCCAGCTTGGTGATCTTCTGGCCGGCGAGCGAAACGATCTTGTCGCCCGGCTTGGCGCCCGCCATGGCCGCAGGACTGTCAGGATAGACATGGCGCACGATCACGCCGTCGTCCGTTTGTGGCCCTCGCAGCGGCAGCACGCCGAGGAACGGAAACTCGTAGGCCGCGATCTTATCGGCCAGCTCGACCTCGCGCTCGATACGCTCAGTCCCGCGCAGAGCCACGAGCTTTACTTTCTCGCCGGCGTAGATCGCGCCCAGTTGCTGCTTGAGCTCGGCTTGCCGAGTCACCGGTCGGCCCGCGACTTCGACGATCTTGTCGCCGCTGCGAAAGCCGGCCTTGTATGCCGGACCGGTGGCACGGGCGGCGGCAATGTCAGCCGGTTGAGCATAGATGTCCGTGCTCTTCATCGCAATGCCGAGCAGCCCGGGATGCAGATCATTCCCTTCGATCATCTTCGGCAGCACGCGCTGGATGGTCTCCAATGGAATGGCGAAGCCGATGCCTGAATCGTACCACTCGACGCCGGCCATCTCGGCGTTGCCGTCGGGCGACATGGGAACGAGCACCCCCAAGACGCGTCCCGAGATGTCGATCAGCGGCCCACCGTAGTTGTTGGGCGAGATTTTTGCGTCGGTTTGAACCGCTTTGCCCCAGATGCGCCCGAGTGCGCTGACAATGCCCACCGAAACGTTCGGCTCGCGCACTTCGAACGTGCGGCCCACGGCCAGCGCCCATTGGCCGACCCTCATTTCACTTTGCGGCACCGCCTCGGGCACGGGCAGCTTGGCTTCGGATTCGACCTTCAGCAGCACGAGCATCCGGCTGTGATCGGTGGCCACGAGTTTCGCGGCCAGTCGCGGGCCGTCGGGCAGGGTGATCAGGATCGAATCGGGCTTTTGCACGAAGTTAAATGCGCTGGAGACGATGTGGCCTTCCGGCGAAACGATCAGGCCCGTCGTGGGGCCGGTGCCGATCAGCACCTGGCCGACGCGCTCCAGCCCGCCAACCGTTTCGATGCGCACGACCGATGGCGCCACGCGAGCCACGGCGGCCTTCATGGCCCGCTCTTCACGGGTCGAGAGCGATTCGTCCGCGGCCCGAGCGCCTGCGGTCGCGGCGCACGAGCCCAGCGCCACGAGACAGAGGACGACTGAATTTCGCAGGATCATTTTCATGGATCGACCTGGTCTACTTTCTCCGCCGATTTTTCCGACTCCGCGATGTCCGAGGGATTCAGCACAACCTCGACCATCTCTTGCTTCCGCATTAGCATCAGCCGCAGCGGCGCGGAGCGTTCGAGATGCGACAGCTCTTCGCTGAAGCCCTTGCAAGAGTGAATGAGGTTCTCTCCGACAAAGACAATCAGGTCGTCTGCCTTAATACCGGCCTTGTCGGCGGGCGAGCTCGGGCGAACCAGGTCGACATAAGGAGGCGTCCGTTCCAGCACGTCGGGCACGAGCACGAGACCCAGCGCTGCCAGCTCGACTGGTTCGTCAGGCTTAGCTGCCGGCTTGTCGTCCGCGACGCGGGCTTTGCCCGCCAAAATGGCTTCGATCGACGCGCGCACGTCCTCGATCGGCAGCGCGTAGTTGAGCCAAATGTTGTTTTGCGCGTTGCGCAGCTCTTTGCCCAGCAGGCCCAGCAATTCGCCGTGTTGATTCGTCAGGGCTCCGCCTGCCGCGCCGGGGTTATTGGTCATGGCGTCCAGCACATACACGGAGCCGTGATAAGGGGTCTCGAACGTGCCTCGACGTGCGTCGAGCTTGGTTTTGACCGAGATCGTCCCGTGTTGAACACTGGCTTGCTCGTCGCCGGTGGCAACACCGAAAAGATTGCTCAGGGCTAAAACCCGAGCGCCGCTTTCCGCGGGCACGCTCGTCGCCAAGTCGAAATGCGGAAGCTCGACCGCTTCGATCTTGAGCACGGCAATTTCCGCCCGCGGGTCTGCTCCGATCAGCTTGGCTTCGAACTTTCGTCCATCGTCGAGCGTGGCGGTGATGTAATCGGTGTCGAGCACGTAGCTCCAAACAGTCAGGATGTGGCCAGACTCCGAGATGAGGAATCCACTTTGATACGGTTCCAGCCCGCGTAACCCCCCAGCACCGTAGATCTTCACCATCTTGGGCTGGTTGGTTTCGACGGACGCGAAGAACGATTCGTATGCGTGCGCAATGTTCACGAAGCTTGCCGCCAGCATGCCTGCGAGAGGCAGGCCGAATTTCAGTTTACGAACGGCGCCACGTATCACGGCTGTTGGTCCTCTGCGGGTGCGAAGGCAAATTGCTTGCACAACGTGACTTGATAGACGATTTCTCCGTGGCGAACTTCAATCCGACCCGGGAGGATATGTCCTTCTGTCTCCTGGAAGTTGCTGAAATACAATTCGCAAGGATCGCTGTCTTCCTCGCTGTGGAGTTCCATCGCCACGAGCTGGCCGCCGCTGGGATCGAACATGAAGCGGCATTCGATATCGCGATAGGTGCCCACTAACACGTCGACCAGCCGAAAGTTGACGTTGTTAAAAGGATGCGACTCGGCCGCGTCGGGCAATTCGACCTGGTCTCTTGCGGACTGCGGACCGGACACAATCTCGAGCGGCGCAGTGCCCCAATAGGTTATCTCTCCGAACTCTACCGGACCACGCACTAGAAATCGCCGCCACATGGCCAGCGACACTAGCAGCCCGCCACTGCCGGGCGGATCGAGCTTGGCCGCCAGATCGCCATCGAGATCGATCTTCAGCTCGCCGCTGGGAAGCTTAATCGACGCCGTATCGTCTGAGAGCGTGTACGTAATCGGGTCGCGCGTCGCCGTCTGGCCTTCGATCGTCCAGGCGCCGCTGAGCGCAGCGTAATCGCCGCGCGCGATCAGAGATTTCCAAACCCGATCGCGATGCAACTGGTTGAAGTAGTAGTTAACGAAGCCGGGTTTCTCGACGTAGTGCTGCTTGACGATTTCCGGCATCGGAGCCGGTTTGGCGTGCGGGTTCATTATCGGCGCTGGTTGTGGCCGGCGCTCGCGCGGCTCCCCAGGCTTGGGCTCCGGCGCCTTATCCGGTTCGACCTTTTGCTTGCCTTCGAGCAACTCGGCCAGCTCCGATTCCGCATGCACGCCGCGCAATCGCACCAGGCACTCGGTTACATCGCCGCGATGCTGAAATGTGATCGGAACGCGCCAGCCCTTGGGAAAAACGCCCAACACGTTCTTGAAAGCGTTTACCGTGCGCACGCTGCGACCGCCGAAGCGTGTGACTTCATCGCCAAAGTGCAAACCGCGACGAAACGCGTCGGACTCATCCAGAATGTCGTCGACCACGACGCGGCGGTTTTCATCGCTTCGCAGGCTTGCGCCTAAGGTGGCATGGTCCACGACGCGCCCGCTCTTCAGGTGCCCCAGAAAGTTTTTGATCTGATTGATCGAGATCGCATAGCCCACGCCGACGTTGACTCTCCCACGCTTCTCGAAAGAGCCGCGACCGTTGATGCCGATCAAGCGTCCTTCGGCGTCGAACATCGGCCCGCCGGAATTGCCCGGATTGATGGCCGCATCGGCCTGTAGGCAGTCGGCATATTCCAGGATCGTGCCGGCCGGATACTGGTAGCGATGCACGCCGGAGATCACCCCGTATGCCACGCTGGGTTGGAAATCGGTCGCCAGCAGAAAGGGATTGCCGATCGTAAAGCACCAATCGCCCACCTGCACCTTGTCGCTGTTTCCCAGCGGGGCGTGCGGAAAGTCTTCGCGGCCCAAGAGCTTGACGAGTGCCACGTCGCCCGTCGGATCGATGCCCACGATCACGGCGTCGTACAGCTTACCGTCGGCCATGCCGCACTTCATGGCGGTGCCGGCTTCGTTGGTGACGTGAAAATTGCTCAGCGCGTAGCCGTCGGGCGAGATGACGACGCCGGAACCGCCCCCTTGGCCGCCGTTGGCGAAGATAGCCACCGCCGACCGACTGGCACGCTCGACCACGGCCACGCGCGCCTTTTCGGCTTCGAGCACTTGCGGGTCGACCTGTGCCAAGGCATGGGATGAGGTAAGCAGGCTTGTTGCGAGCAGGATTGCGGTCGATAACCGTCTGGTCATTTTGTCCCTAACCAAATGCATAGGCACTCCCGCCTCTAGCCTCACTTCGTCACCCGCGCGTCGGCCATGATCAGCCGATCGCCGATATCGAGATCTTCGCCGTAGTCGGCCACGATCTCCAGTCGCTTGACACCCGCGATCTTCAACTCCAGCTCGCGCGGCGGTTCGCTGCCGCGAACGTCCCCTTGCCACAGGGTTTTGCCATCTCCCTTGATCGCGAGTCGTATATTACCCGTTTCCCGCACGCTGTCGTCTATTCCCAGCATAGTCCGAAACGACTGGAAACGCCCCGGCAACTTATAGGTCAAAGTCGTTCGGCTCGGCAGTTCCAGCCCTTTTGGATAGGTCTTGCCGCCCAGCTGTAGCGGCCGCTGGCCAAAACCGAGGTCGCGCCGCACCTGATAAAAATCGCGCACCGACGGCACGTCTTCCTTGAATCCCAGGTACGGGGCGTAGTTTGTCGATTCCGGCTCTAAGTCGCTCAGGAAGGCGATCTTGCCAGTCGCGAAATTGAAACGCTCGACGGGAGCGACAGGAAGTTCGAGCGAAATGCCGGCCGGGGTGGTGAGTTTCAGCACGCCGCCGCCGATCGTCACGCCGCGCATGGTCACCCGAGTTCCATCTGCCAGGCTCACTTCTCCGACCCCTTCGGGCAGCTCCGCCGCGGCTGGGTGAAAGAAGATAATCCCTTCGACCTTCGAGCGTCTGACGGCGACGACGTCCTTGTCGATCTCGAATTTGCAAGTGTCCTTGTCAATGTCGCCCTCAATGCCTTCGTGGTAGTCGAGCGCACCGTCCTTACGCGTAATCAGAACATCTCCCGCAGCCTTGGACTGGCTAATGTCTTCCCATTGCTTGGCCAGCTTGGCTTCGCGGTCGGATGGTCGCGTGAAGTGGATGGCACGAATGGCCTTCGCCGACACTTCGGGAGCGCCCGGCGCTGCCATTTGAAATCGCGACGTGCCGCCCTGCACGACGAAATCCTTTACGGCCAACAGCGAGCCATCAATCAGCTCGATCCAGGTGTCGGCCTTAAATCCTTCGACTTCCTCGGCGTCTCGTTGGACCACGGCCGCCAATCCAGCCAGCGGAAATGTCTTCGGCCCGCTGGTGGTTTCCAGCACCAACTGCTCGGCACTGAGCGCGGTGAGCTTACCGCTTTCTCGCTCGCCGGTCAGCGTTTGCACTTCGAAGTCGCCGGCGGCAAGCAAGCCTGCCAACAAAAGTACGCTCCACGCCATATCCCGTTCTCAGTGGTCTATTTTTCGGGCTTCTCGCCGCTCTCGGTCGCCAGCTTGCGAAAATACTGCTCGATCACATCGCGATAGTGGGCCGGAAAGTCTTTGCCGATTTGCTGCAAGGCTTCCTGCCGCTCGCGCGGCGGAAGGTCGCCCCAGCCACTTGAGTCGCCGATCGGTTTCTTGGCGACTTCGCCAGGGCCCTTGCCTTGCATCGGCGTGCTGTCCTGGGCGGGCTGCACGGGCCGCGTCGTGCCACGTGCTCCTCGCGCACCTCGCGCCGCTGCTGCGGCCGCAGCCTGCTGCTGTTGCTTTTCCATGTCTTCAATCAATTTGTCCAGCGAGGCGATGACGCCGTCCTCGACTCCGCGCACCTTCGGGCCGGCCCGGCCCAGATCAAGCCGACGGCGAATGTCGTCCATGCGGCGAGCGATGTGATCGAGCGACTCGTCTTTGAGCCCTTCGAGATCGGCTTGCATCAGCCGCGCCAGGGATGTAAATCGCTTGGGCAGCGCCGCTTCTTGTTCGAGTAACTGGGAGATCGCCTTGAGCCCCGGCTCGCGGGCGAGCGTGCGATGATGAGCGACCGCCTGGTAGAACAACAGGGAAGCGGGGTCGACGACGTCCTGGGGCTGCAAATCGGCCAACTGCGACGCGGCTTCGTCATAGAGGGCCTCTTGTACCAGCCAGCGACCATACAGCAAACGAAGGTTATTGCATTCCCAGGCAGCGCCTTTTCCGTTCGCCAGAAATTCGACGTTCGGCAGAACCACGCTTTGCTTCGACTGGGAGCAGTACAGGACCAGAGGCCGTGCACTAGGGTCGGCCGCGGCGATGGTGGCCGCTGCGAGATCGAGCAAATTGGCCTCGCTTCCTTCCGTGCCGATGCTTGCCCAAACTGCCTCGGCCTGAGCGCGCGTGAGTTCGTCCAAGTCGCGCGAGGCGAGCCATGCGAGCGCTTGCTCGCGGACGGCGCCGGCGGTCGGAAGCTTCCAGGTGGCCTTGTTCGCGAACTCATGATCGGGCACGTCGACGGCCAGCGCCGCCTGCGTTTGTGCGCCTGCCAGTGCCAAAACAATCAGCAGATTTCGAAACGCGTGCTTCATCGGTTTCTCCCGACGACGATATCTCGCGTGACCTGGTGGATACGCTGTTCGCGCTCGGCCAGCTTTTTCAGGGCCTCGAGCAGTTCCTTCGTCTCGGCCTGTTCGGTCTTCGTCAGCTCGGCATAGCGCTGCGTGCGCACATTGACGCGCATTTGCAGCGCGCGAATCATCTTCAACTCGGCCAGCGAGTCGACCAGCGGCGGTTCGCTTTCGGCGCTGGCCTGCATTGGTTCGCCTTGCTTTTTCTTTTGCTCCATGTCCTTTTGAGCTTTCTTGAGCGAGGCGATCATCTCTTCGAGCGCTGCGATGATGTCCTTCTCGACGCCTTGGGTCAGCTCGCCCACGTTGGCTTGCGCCAGCCTGCCGACTACGTTTTCCATGTCGTCGCGCATCTCCATCACCGCCTCGGGGAACGCCACGGCCGAACCTTCCTCGCGCAGCACGGCGAGCGCCTTGTCGGCGTCGGTGGCCAGCTGGGCCTCCTTGCGGCTCAAGCGACCCGCCTCGATCTCGTCGTCGCGATCGCGCTCCGCTTGCGGGACCTTGTCGAGCCGCGTGGTTCCTTCGTAGATTTCGACTTGCTGATCAAGCATTTTGCGGAAACGGCTCTCGAGCATGGCCAGCATACGGGCCATTTCTTCCTCGCGCAACTGGCGCAGGATCTCTTCCAAGTCGGCCTTGGCCTGCTCGAGCTCCTTGAGCGCTTCGGCCTGCTTGTCGGCCGCTTCGGTTCGCTTGGCTTGTTCGAGCTTCTCTTGCGCTTCTTTCATCCGCTGCTGGGCTTGCTTCAGCCGCTGCTGAGCTGGACTGTCTTGGGGCGGGCTGTCTTGAGGCTCGGATTGCTCTGCGTCGCCATCGGGCGGAGGAGGTTGATCTTGCTGCTGCCCGCCCGGCTGTTGCTGACTCTGTTTACCTTTCTGTCCTTGTTGAGGCTGACCTTGATTATCTTGGTTCATCGGCTGCGGTTGGTTGCCGTTCTCGCCAGGCTTCCGATCGCCGTCCTTTTTGCCCTCTTGGTCCTTGCCTTGCTCTTTGCTTTTGGCGTCCTTGTCCTTGCCAGATTGGTCCTGCTCCTTGGACTTTTGTTCTCTCGATTCCTTGTCGCTTGAGTTTTTGTCGCCGGCGTCCTTGCCCGACTTGTCATCCTCGGATTTATCGCCTGGCGATTTCTGATCCTTGCCAGATTGCTCTTTGCCGGACGCGTCGGACTTTTGCCCGTCCGAGTTCTTTCCTTGCGACTCAGCGTGCTTGTCTTTTTCGTCGCCCGACTTTTGGGGCTCCTTTCCCTCGGCCTGATCTTTATCCGCCTTGTCGCCGTCGGCTTTGTCGGCGTCAGGCTTGTTTTTGCCGGCGTCTTTCTCCAGGTCGTCGGCCAGCTCGTTGGTTTTGTCCGACAGGTCGCCCTGGCGATCGGCCAGCTTCCGCATGTCGCCGTTGCGCGCGGTTTCGCCCTGCAGTCCTCGCTGCTCCTTGATGATCTTGTTAACGCGCTTCAGATATTCCCGAACGCGTTCCTTTTCGTTTTCGATCCGCTTGCTGCGGTCTTCGCTGAGCAGCAATTCGAGCAGCCGGCCCAACTCTTGCTGCACCTCGCTCTGATTTTTCACGACGAGCGCCAGCCGTTCTTGTTTCAAAAGCGCGATCAGCTCTTCGAACTGGTGGTCGATATCGCGATCTTTGCTTTGCGCCACGGCCTGGCGCAGGAGGGCCGCACGGCGAGGATCGGTGGGGGCCGTGAGCTCGGCCATCCGCAGCAGCAGCTTTTCGAGCTCCTTAAAGCGCTCCGCCACTTGCTGCTGCTGATCGGACAGGGGTCGCGGAACCTCGGTTTTCTCCGCTCGGGACTCGGCGGTGGGCTTCTCGGGCTCGTCGGCTGCTGAAATCGTGCCGAATCCAACGAGCGTTAAGGCCAAAGTCCACGCGAACGCGTTTGGCAGGGTCCGTGCTTTTCGCATGTCAAGAACACTCCGGCCGAAACAATTCCACGATACTCCGAAAAATACTACTCAAGGTCGCGCAGCTTTTGTTTCTGTTTCTGCTTGGTTTCCGCGTTGATCTTTTCCTGCGAGCCGATGATCTGGCGCAGCATATCCAAGACCTCGTTGAACGTCTCCAGCTCCAACATTCTATCAAGCACCTGCTTCATCTCGACCAGGATTCGGTCGGCCTGGGCCAGCGCTTCGGCTTTTCTTTGCGGGGCCGCTTGCGTATCGGCCAGTGCGGCCGTGAGCTTTTTCAGCTGCTCTTCCAAAGGAGGAAACGAGCCCTCGACGATCTGTCGTAGCGGGTCGGCTACGCCGTCCTTGAGACGCGTTTTGAGCTCTTCGGTGTCGACGCGATTGTTGATCATTTCCTCGCGAATGTCGTCGAACGCCTGAGCGACCTGCAAGGTTTCGTGCGCGCTACGCTGGCTGTTCTGCAACACCCGCTCGACCTGGACGACTTGCGGCGTTGTTGCGCGCTCGGGTCCCTCGGACGACTCCTGCTTCGAATCACCAGTCGGCTTCGTTTCCGCTTCGTCGGGCCGCTCCGCAGCAGGACTCTTCGGCGCGATTTCCACACCGGCCAAAAGGTTCCGAGTGTCGGTGAACTCCTCGACGATCGTCTCGAATCGCTGGCGCAGGGTAAGCTCTCGGGCTTCCAGAATGTATCGCAGTTGCTCGGGTGTGACCACGTCGAGCGCGTATTGCTGGCTCGAGCCGACGTTGGGGCCGCTCTCCAAATCAAAACCATCGGCCGCGCGCACGACCCAATGCAGCTTCTGCTTGGGTTGTAGCTGGAGATCGCCGATCTCCAGCACGTCGGCCACGGTCAGTTTCTCCTGGCCGCTGACGGCGACGTTCACGGGCTTCTCTTTCGCGGGAGAGTCGTCCGCGTGGAACTCGAACCAAATCTTCGCGAGGCCATAGTCATCGGCCACGTCTCCGACTGCCGGCAGCTGCGCATTAGGCGTGACGGCCGTGCCGATTCCTTTGAGTCGCACGTCGACTTGCGGCGGCTCGTCGGGCACTGCGCGCAGCGACAGTCGAACCGCTTCGCGACTGCGAATCGCGTCAGAATCGGTAAGCGTGAAGAGCAGCGTGGCATCGATATCGAGGCGCGGCAAAACAAACTCGAAACCTGTACGCGGCTGACCATGCTCGGCCGCGAGGTCGAGCTGATGCGTGCGAGGGGAATTCTCGTCGGCGACGTCGTCGATCTGTACGGCCACGAGCGGTTTGTTGCTTTCGGCGTGCAGCGTGATTTGCGTGCCGCGCGGCAGCTCCATCAGCCCGGCCACGGGGATGTCTCGCGGGCTACGCCGCATGTATGGCGGATACTCACAGTGCAACGTCATCTGGCTGATCGTCGGGCTGTCAACGGCATCCAGAAAGTACGGCCCTTTGCGATCGTCGCCGCCGTGCACGTAAAACTCCAACGACGACAGAACGCTTTTGAAGGTGTGGGTATAGGGTTGAAATGGGGCTTGCCCAGGGCTGATCACCCCTTGGCGGCTCATGTTTTCGCGGCCGCGCGCGCCGTCAGACGTGGAGTAACGAACCTCGACGATTTCGGGGATCGCTCGGCCCAGTGCGGCGTCGGCTTTGACCACCAGCGGCCAGTCCGATCCGCGGGCGATCTTGATGTGCCCGCTGGCATCGAAACCATCGATCGCCAAGTGCGTCTTTCGCGGCCAAAGCTCGTCCGAAAACAGCAGGCTGCGCCGCGCCCACACGCTCATCGCGTCGAAGGCTGCCAACGCAAAGACCGCGACGCTCGCCGCCAGAGCGATCGCCAGGCTGATACGCCGCGCCAGCGGAGCCACGTTGAAGACGTCGCTCAATTCGATCGAGCCGGCGCGAGCCAGTGCGTCGCGATGCGTGTGCGCGAGCATCTGTGGGTTGAAACCCAGGGCATGCTCCGGCTCGTCGGCCAACTCCACGGACGTCAGGAGGCTGTCGCGGAACTGACCGAAACGCCGCTCGAGCACGAGCGCCAAATTGCGATTCGCCAACCGCACAAAGAGCCGGGAAACGAGATAGCGCGCCGCCACGTAGATCAGCCCCAAGACGACCGCGGCCAGCACAAATGCGCGCAGGGGACGCGGGGGCTCGAAAAACCAATCGAGCGCCAGACTCACCCAAAAGCTGGCGCCAAGCCACACCACGATCGCTGCCAAACCGTCGGCCCACACGTACGCGCGGATCCGCCGGCGCAGCTGCCCGAGCAGCGACTCGATGGCCGGCTCCAGTGATCGACGCGTTGACGTAACTTCTGTTGCCATGTTTGCTAAAACTTGCACGGTCTGCTCAAGCAAGTTTCGATAGTCTCCGGATCAGCCACTCCAGGCACAGTGCTCCACAGATCATCATCAACAGTCCGCGCATCAGATCGTGGTCGAACTCCCGATCGGTCACACCTGCCAGGTAGGTCACTTCGGTGCGGTCCTGCAATTGATTGGCCAGCGGCGGCATGCCTCGGCCGCCGAGGACAGAATCGGCTCCGACGTAGTAGAGGCCGCCGGTCCCCTTGGCGATCTCACTGAGCACGGCATCGTTTCGTTCGGGGTTTTCGCGCTCCAGATCGGGTACCTTGACCTGAATCCGGCGCGAAAGCAGTTCCGCTTCGCCGCCGGGAATCGCCATCTGCAAGCGATAGTTGCCTTCCTGCAAGGCCGTGAACTGCCCGACGTACATGCCCTTGCGGGCCGGATCGGGCGCCAGTTGCAACGTATCGCCCGTGCTATCGGGGCGTACGATCGAAAGCGGCACGTTGGGCAAGTCGAGCGGCTCGAATTGCGCGTCGCTCAATTGGGCGCGGACCACGACGGTGTTGCCGAGGAGGTAGCGGTCTCGATCCACTAGCAGCATCCCGCGACTGGAGCCCAGCAGCAACCGCCCCTGAGAGACGTGCCGCACGAGTTTCGTGTAGAACTGCTCGAAGTAGCCGTCGTCGAGCGCTCGCAAGCGCCACATTTCACCGCTGCCGCAATAAAAGACGCGCCCCGCGCCGTAGAATTGGCCCGCGAAATAGACGGGCTTCTCGTCTCCCACGAGCGCATCGGGGTCAGAGTAGCGTCCAAACACCGTCGCACCAGGCTTCGCGCCGCGCACGCCGTAAAAGCCAAACACTCCGGGAAAGTTGGACCAGATCTGCTGGCTGCGCGGACCGCTCTCGGCCAGCCACATGAATTCCGCCTCGACGCCGTCGCGCGTAAACTCAATCGGCCAGGGGGTCGTCGAGCCAAATCTTCCTTCTTCCACCAGCGACAGCCGCCGGTTGAACTCCACTGGATACAGGCCACGGATCTTGCCGAGCTTGGGGTCTTGCACCCACCGATCCATTTGCACCGGTCCGGCGACGACGATCAGCCCGCCGGCTTTCTCGGCCACCCAGCGCTCGAGCAAGTCGATGTCGGCGGCATCCAACAGTTTCCAATCGGGATCGAAGGCCGCGATGCAGTCGTACTCGAACAGTTCTTGGGGCGTGCTGGGGAATGAATCGAGTATCTTGTTGGCATCCTGCGAAATGCCGGAGTGAGCCGACTGTAGCCAAACGTCGACAATCGCCTCTTTGTCGCGTTTTAGCAGATTGCGCAAGAACGTGTATTCTCGCGTTGGTCCGCTGGCGACGAGCAGGCATTTGGTCTTGCGATCGACGATCTCGATGTCGACTTCTTGTTGATCGTCGTTCGCATTGCTGTCTTCGGCCGGCGCCTTGACCCGCAGGCGATACATGCGGCGCCCCTTTTCCTCGGGCGTGATGTCGAACTTGACGGGCACTACCTCGCCACGGCCGCCGAGTGTGATCCGCTGGCTGGCTTCGACCTTACCTTCGGCAGCTTTGCCTTCGTCGCTCGCGGCCCGGGACGTCAGCTCGACGGCGATCGTGCGGTCGGCGAACCCTTCGCTTTGTAGATAGCCGGTGATGTTGAAACTGTCGCCGGGATAGGCCCGAGCGGGGGCAACGAGATCGCTGACGCGAACGTTCGCGGGGCGTCGATCAGAACCAATCCCGACCGTGAAGACGGGAATCTTGGCATCGCGGGCCGTGCTAATGGCCGCCGAAGCGTCGATACCGCTATTCTGGCCGCCGTCGCTGAATACAACCACGCCGGAGATTGGCGTGCTGCGCTCATCGTTGATCCATTGTCGCAGCGATTGGCCCAGGCGCGTCTCGCTGCCACGGGGTAATAACTGCGTTGCCCAATCGCCACTAGCGTCGTTCGATTTGTCAGGACTGGTAGTGCTAATTTGCGCCGCGCCTTGCGCGCTGTTTTTCTCGACCGACTTGGGGGGCAGCTTATCGAACGTGCCCACGCGGCTTAAATCGGCATCGAACCGGCCCACGAGTACATCGTGCTTTTCTCGCAGCTTGGTCAGCAGTCCGCCGTCCTTGAGCACGGCCACGACCTCTTCCGCGCGATTGGGTGTGGCCGGAACCGAAGAGGCGGTTGTGTCGTGCAAGCCCATGCTCAAGCTGGTGTCAACCAGCACCATCACGCGAGAGTTGTGCTCGACCTTGCGTTCGGTCCGCTTTTCCAGATGCAAGTAGAAAGCCAATAGCCCGAGGAGCGCGACGATCCGCAGCCCCAATAGCGACCAGCGTGTCACGCCACGTAGTTCGACGCTGTCGCGCCGATACATCCACGCGACGAGGGCCACAAGCGCCGCGCACACGACACCCAACACCAGATAATGCCAGCGCTCGCCGTACGTCTGAAACCGCGCCAGTTCATACGTAGTGCGCGTCGTTGTTTCGGCAAAAAGGTGTAATGCCATCAGCTCCTGCCTCCCAGGGCCGGAGGATGGTAACTGCAGGCATATGCCAGGACTTGCTCGCCCAACAAAATGGCGACCAGCGCGTAGAGCAACGTTTCGCTGAGATTGAAGCCCGCCAGTTGTTGCGGGTTGAAATTGATGTCGCCAGCGTGGTGGTATTCGTAGCGTAGCCCTTCCAGCTGACCGGCCAACTGTGCGCCGTTGAGCCGACTTAGATCGCCCTCATCAGACAAAACGTTGAAGGCAAACTTTTTAACGACTTGCGAACCATCTCGCTGCGTGAGTTGCACCTGATAAATACCGCTGGCGTCGGTGTCGGACAGCACGGCACTCGCTGAGCCCGCTTGCGGTGACGTGGCGTCGACCGACAACGTGCCGCCGCCGATTTCTCGCGGCAGCACGAACCGCACCTGCGGCATGTAGCGTCCGCTATCGATCTTTACGTCGAGAGGTGCGCCGATTAGCCGCGGGACATCGGGATGACGCCCGGCGGCCAGATGCGATTGCATTTCGAGCATGGCCACGACGTAGCTCGGATTGTTACGCCCCCAGTTATTCCAACTACCCAAGGATGTTTCTAGCGGCGAAGCCTTGGTCAGAAACACCACCACGCGGCCGTCGCCAAATTTGTGCTCGACCGCCAAAGGCGCCTTATTACGCAGGCGAGCGATGACTTTCGTCGAAGAATCGGGCTCCGGAGCCCAGTTCTTAGCCGCCGCAAAGTAACGCGTCACGACGACCGTGCTCAAGAAGCTGTTGCGCTCGCCGGCAAACACCGAAAAAATCGGGTGCTCGGTGACTTCCAGGTCCGGCGTCTTTTCCAGGCGATCGACCACCAGCTCCGCCGGCCCGGACAGCGGTAGCGGGAACAGCCCCTGACCATCGCGATAGAGCTGTTCGTTAAAGAATTCGGCGCGCGACAACTCGCCCAGGAAGAAACCGACTCCGCCGCCAGCCTTGCAATAGTTCTCAAGGGCGCTGATTTCGGCCGGATCGAGCCTCGCGATATTGAGCAGATAGATCGTCTCGAACTGATCGAGCGGATGATCGCGCAAATAACGAGGCGACTCGATGAGCGGTCGGAGGCCGCTGGTGATCTTGCCGCCCGGAGAGAGCGCGGTTGTCAGGAAGAACGCGTCTTGCGCCTTTGCGTCCCCATCGATCACCAACACGTCGACCACCTTGGCCACGTCGACGATCGTCGAACGCACGTTGTCGGCCGCGACCGCGTCGGTCTGCAAACGCGCGGTCACTTCATGCTCGCCCGCCGTCGGGAACAACACCGGAAAGCGGCGCGTCGCCGTTTTGCCAGCGGGAAGGTCCTCGATCACGATCGCCGGCCGGGCTTGTCCGTCTTCTTCGAGTGACACCGACACTTGTTTGGCCGGCGTGGTGCCAAAGTTGTGCACTGAAACCTCGACCAAGAGCGGTACGCCGGAGGCTCGAGTTCCAAGTCCCGGCCGCAACATCGTAATTGCCAAATTCTGGTGGGTGGTATCGACGCAGTTGATCAAGTGCAGCTGGGTGCCACCCTCGGCCATGCGCCCCAGCGTTTTGCGCAAGGCCACCGGCTCTTGCCACTGGCCGGCGCGAAAGTCGGAGACCACGTAAACCACGCGATCCTCGTCGTCGCTTTTGGCCGGCAACTGGTCGATCGCCTCGAGCGCGTCGTTGGCCTCGGCGGCCGTTTCCGACGGTTTGAGCGGGCCCAGCACTTTTTCGAGGTTCGCTTGAAAACGACCGTCGACAGGAACTTGCAACATGTCGGGCTGCGTGCCGCGCGCGAGTTGCCGCGCACGCGAGAATCGCAGCAACGTGAAGACTTGCGGCGTATCTTGGTGCGCGGCCTGGGCTGCCAGTCGAGCCACGACCTGCTTGCCTTGCTCGAAAGCGCTGGTATCGGCCCAATGATCCGACATCGAGAAACTGTCGTCGAGCAAGACGACGTGATGCGTTTGAGTGCCTCCGAACAGCGCGCCCCAGCGTTTGTGCAAGAGCGGTTGCGCGACCATCAACACGACCGCGGCAATGGCCAACATGCGCAACAGCAGCAACAGCAGTTGTTTGAAGAGGATCGACTTTTGATGGCGCTTCTGGCTTTGCAGCAGAAACTCCATGGCAGCCCATTTCACACGGCGGTGCCGCATCAAATTGATCAAGTGGATCAATACGGGCAGCCCGACGAGCGGAAGCCCCCACCAGATCAACGATTCGTGAATGAAACTAGGCATGCCAATCGATCTAAATTTGAATGGAACACGACCGCGTCATTTGCGTTGCGCTGCCTGACGATTTGCCAAAAACGCCGCCAGTGCCGCGTCGAGGGGCTGGCTGGTTCGCAGCCGTACGTAGTCGGCTCCGTCCTTCGCGCAGCCGCGGCGCACTTCGTCCAGATAGACTTGCAACGCTTCCAAATAGCCTTCTCTCAATGCTCGCGGATTGCACGCGAGGTGCTGCGGCAGTTCCAGTCCTTCGAACCGAGTGGGTCCGCTGAAGGAGAAATCGAGCTCTTCATCGTCCAGCACGTGAAACACGATGACGTCGTGCCCATGCTGCCGAAGCAGCTTGATTCCCTTGAACAGCCCGTCGCGCTCGATGAGCAAATCCGAGATCAAGATCATCAGGCCGCGGCGGGGGTAGGCCTCGATCGCGCCGCGCAGCACCGCTTGCATGTCCGTGTCTTCGCGCGGGTCGCTGGCCGAGAGGGCTTGGATGATCGAATTCAAATGCGTGCGCTTCGTGCGTTGCGGCACCTTGGTGCGAATTGCCTGATCGAAAGCCACGCAGCCCACCGAGTCCTGCTGCCGCAACAGCAGATACGCCAGCGAAGCCGCGATCGTGCAGCCGTATTCGTACTTGTCGAGCGCACCGGAACCGTAGCGCATGCTGCCCGACACGTCGACCAGGAGCGTGGCGCGCAGATTCGTGTCTTCCTCGAACTGCTTAACGTAGTAGCGATCCTGCTTGGCCCAGACCTTCCAGTCGACGTGGCGCAGGTCGTCGCCCGGCGTGTATTCGCGGTGCTGCAGGAACTCGACCGACTGGCCAAAGTAAGGGCTGCGGTGGATTCCGGACAGAAATCCTTCCACGATCTGGCGGGCGCGCAGGTCGAGCCGCGCAATTCGGCCGATCGCCTCAGGATGCAAAAATCTTTTGGAAACGGGCATCGCTGGTCAGTTCGTCCTCTTTCGTGGGAGTGATTTCCAACAGCCGGTCAACGATCTGGTCGACGGTAACTCCTTCGCTCTCCGCCGAGAAGTTCACCACCAACCGATGCCGGAGCACCGGCTTCACCAAGGCCTGGATGTCTTCGGTCGAGACGTGCGTTCGGCCATGGAGCAGTGCCCGCGCCTTGGCGCCAAGAATGAGGAACTGCACGGCACGCGGGCCGGCGCCCCAGCTGAGCTGGTCTTGCACGAACTCGGGCACTCCCGTTTCGCCCACCCGAGTTTGTCGCACCAGGCTCAATACGTAGCGGATGACGTGATCGGTAATCGGCACTTCGCGCACAATGCGCTGCAACTCCAGAATCTCTTCGGCCGTCAGGACCGGCTCGATGCGGTCGGTCGCGGTGCTGGTCGTGCGCCGCGCGATTTCGAACTCTTCGTTGAAGCTGGGATAATTTACATAGACCTTGAACATGAACCGGTCTTGCTGCGCTTCGGGCAGAGGATAAGTGCCTTCCTGTTCGATGGGGTTTTGCGTTGCCAGCACAAAGAAGGGATCGGACAACTTGTGCCGCACCCGGCCCACGGTCACCTGCCGCTCTTGCATCGACTCCAGCAGAGCCGCCTGCGTCTTGGGGGGCGTGCGGTTGACTTCGTCCGCCAGAATCACGTTGGAAAACAACGGACCTTCCAGGAAGCGGAACTCACGGCTGCCCGTGCTGCGATTCTCCTCAATGATTTCCGTGCCGGTGATGTCGGCCGGCATCAAGTCTGGCGTGAACTGAATTCGGCTGAACGAAAGATTCAGTGAGCGCGCGAGCGTGCTGATCATCAGCGTTTTGGCCAGGCCCGGCACGCCTTCGAGCAGGCAGTGGCCCCGGCTGAAAAGCGAGATCAAAAGCTCCTCGATCACCTGGTCCTGACCCACGATCACCTGGGCCAGTTGGGCCATGATCTTTTCGCGAGCGTCTCCCAGCTTATGAATGGCGGCCGAATCGTGAGACCCGAAAGCATGGTCGGTCATCGATGGTGTCCTGAGTTTGCGAATCTAGTGAGCTGTGGCCTAACGCTGATAAATGGGGAGTGCGCCGTTCTCCAACTGCAGGATGGTCAGGTTGACGGCGGTGGTGTAGATCGGGCCGATGTATCCCTGATTCCAAACGACGTACTTGCCGTTTTCCGTGGCTTCGCTGGCCATTTTGCTGTAGAGCTTGTCGCGATAGCTTTCCCATTCCTTGCCCCCTTCGCGATAGCGCACTTGGGCGTAGTAGTAATGGGCGTAGTGCCAGTGTCCGAAACCCTGGTTCGATATGTCAGCCAGGTTGCGCCGGCAGTAGTCTTGCAGCTTCGGAACGTACTGGCTGTCGTATTCGCCGGCATTGAAGAGGCAGGCAATCGCCGCGGCCGAGATCGCCGGCCGTCCGCCACCGCCCTTGGAACTGTATTGTACTCCGCCGTCGGGCAGGGTGCACTTGCGGATGTAGTTGACCGCCGCGTCGACAACTTCCTTGGGCACGGCAATTCCCGCGTTGCGGCAGCCCCGCAGCCCCTGCACCTGGGTGATCGTGGTCGAGCCTTCGTCAAAATCGCTACCATCCTTGGCGCTGACATAACCCCACCCACCGGCCGCGGTCTGAGCTTGTCCGGTGAATTGGACGGCGCGCGTCAGCACATCGATCAGCTCCTTCCGCCGGCTTTCGTCCTCCTCCTCTCCTAACACTTGCGACAGGAAGAGCATCGAGTAGCCATGACCATAGGTATAACGGTCGTCGCGGCCGGGGTCGCCAATCAGGCCGTTGGGGCGGCTGCGCGACAACAGATAGTCGACCGCCAGTCGGATGTTCTTGGAGTACTTGCCCTGGGTCGTCGTCGAGCCCTCGCACAATAGCGCGACGCCGGCCAGCGCCGTCATGGCCGTGGGGTAGCGACTGTCGTTGGCGTTCCAATGCCCGAGCCGTGACTGGGTGCTGGCGATCCAATCGAGCCCACGAGAGATCAGCTTCTGGAGCTTGGGATCCCGGGCATCCGCGTGGGCTGGAGCGGCACTTGTCGTCATTAGCGCCACGGAGACCATGACGCCGATCAACCAGGTTTGAAGAAAAGATTTATTCATAGGCGCGACCTTAATTCGGTTTTGCCTCGCTGGTTTTGGGATCTTTAGCCGACTCGGGTTCATCCGTGTACGACAACGTTACCACGCTTGGGGTTATCGCGATCGTCACGGTGTGAGCTTCAGGATCGCCGTTGATTTCCAGATTGCCCACGGTCGGGGCCGCAAGCTGATCGTTGTTGTAGACGACGCGCCCCGTGTGTTTGTCGATGCACATCACGCCGACCTTGGGGTCGTTTCCGCCCGGCGGGCGCGGGCGATGGACCATGCGAACGAAGGTCAGCACTGGAAGCTGACCGGGCTGCGTGAGCAACATGCCGTATTGTGAGACCACGACCGGCGCGGGCCAAAGTTTCGCCCCCGTGGTTCGGCTGAATCCATAGACCCGGCCATTGATGATCGGGCTGTTGATCGCGCTGGGGATCGACTGCACCGTCATGTTCTGCTCAGGCTTCGCGCTCGCATTCGTCACCAGCAGATACTCGTCGGGCGAAGCTAGCAGATAGAGTCCGATCAGCCCTTTTTCTGGCTCGAGCTGTTCTTTCGCCAGCAGTTTGCCGTCGGCCAACGTGATCAGCGAGAATTGGCCGTCGGGCTGCAGGATGCCGATTACCTCCTGGGAGACGATCGCCGCCTTCGAACCGGCTGCGAACGAGTAATCCCAAACGGTTTTGTCCTGCCACGGATCGCGCATCGTGAGCGAATGTTGCCCGCCGGCGGGTTCCCAAGACAGCACCAGCCGTCCCAGGGTCAGCATCCGCTTGTCAGCCGATGCGATGCGCCGCGTGCCCACCAACTCGCCAGTGCTCGCGCGCAGCACGAGCGAATCAGCATCACCGGTCGGCGAGACGAAAAGTAACTCATCGTCGCCGAACAGATCGTTGCCCAATCCGACGTTGCGTCGCGTCCAGATCGCGGCGCCAGTCAGCGGATCGACGCAGTGCAGGTCGCGCAAGCGCTGAAAATAGACGCCGTCGTCGTTGATGGGGCCGATCGTGCCATAGCGACGATTCATCGCGTCTTCAGGCAGGTAGCGCGTGCCACCCCAGGCCAACTGCATCGGGCGAGAAAAAATGTTCTGGCTCGTGGGAAATCCGCCAATTTGGTCGCTCAGGTCCTGGCTCCACAAGATTGGGCTCGTGCTGTCCGGCCCTCGCAGAGCATCGATCGCCAGTAGCTGATTGCTCGTCGAGAGCATCAAGAGCCCGCCATTGACGCTCACATAGCTCAGAGGTGGCGCGTTGTAACCGTTGAAGCGAGCGAAGCGATTGCCCCCCGGCTCCGAGATCTGGACACGAAAGCGCCGATCGCCAAAGCCGTCCAGGCCTAACAGTATCCTTTGCTGCGAATCGAGCGAAATCGTCGTGTCTTTGAAAACGTCTCCCGGCGGGCCAACGATTTCCAGATCAGCGACGCGCGGCACCCGAGGAGGCCCCGCGGGACGCAACGATTTCTCGTCGCGGGCGGCAACCTTGCCCCGGGGCCAGGCGGTGTGTGTTGCGACTAGTTTCTTTCGCACGGCCGCGTCGGCCGGCAACGCCGCGACGATTTCCTTGCCCGTTTTGCCGTCAATGGTCACGTCGGCGAATCGATCTTGAAGCTTTCGATAGTAGGATGCCGCCACGTCGATGCGCCCCGCGGCGGCCATGACCGGAGCCAGTCGCGCCACAGCGCGGGCAATCTGCGCCTGGTTACCCGCGAGTTCGATTTTTCGCAGGTGCGATTCGGCTTCCAGCATGTCGTCGGCCGTCAGGAGTGCCAACAGTTTCTCGCGGGCTTGGTTGGCCGAGGCATGACTTCCGAAGATGGCCAGGAATGACCGCAGTGCATCGGCCTTGTTGGTGTCGATGGCCGCTTGCAGGCGCTGCTCGATTTCCGCATCGAGCTGACGCCGCTCGTCATCATTGGCGGTGGCGACGAGCTGCCCCAGTTGCGATCGAATCCAGCGATCGCGGCGTGTCGACAGACCCTGTTCGATGTTGTCGAGTCCGGGATGTGAATCCTGGTCCGCCAGCTTCAAATAAGCTTGGAATGCCGGCAAAGTCTCGCCAGCCGACTGTAACCCCAGGGCCAGAAGCCGCAAGTAGGTAAGTCGATCCGGCTCGCGATCGATGAGTCTGTTGAGCTCGTCGAGTTCAGCACGATGCGCCGCGAAGTCGGACCCCAAGCCCTCCAGCAGGCAAGAGACGAGTTGCTCGCGAGTCGTGTCTTCTTTGCGAGCCTGAAACGATTTTCGAAACAGCTCGATCGCTTCGGCGAGCGAGCCTTGATCAAGTTTGATCTCGGCCAGGGACGCGAGCGCCCTGGCGTCGTTAGGACGTTCTTGGAGGGTCTTGGCAATTTGGTCCTTCAGCGCATCGAGCTGGTAGTAGACGTCGAGATGGTCGGCCCCCTGGGAGATGATGCTCCCGCGAAAGCAAACCAGATTCCCAGGAATCGTGCCGCTGCGCGATTTGGCGGTCTGCTGGAGCTGCCCAGTCTGCAGGTTGAACTTGGCCACTTCGGCGGTTGTCAACGGCAGATAGTAGTGGTCACCGCTGTAAAACCCGCGGCCGCTCGGCAGGGCGCCGCTGGGTAACTCAGCCGATTTCCATACCGGCTGGCCATCGGCCAGATGGATCGCCGAAATGGAGTTGCGCCCCACCAACACGACGTTGCCGCGGTGTACGCAGGCCACGTATAGATTGCTGCCGCGGTTTTGTTTCCAAACCTCCTTGCCGTCAGACAGTCGGAGGCAATAGATCTGGTCGGACTCGACAGGCGTCAGCAGCACGTGACCGTCGGAAATCGTGACGCTGCCATCGACCCAATGTTCGTTCGCGTGGCGTTCCGTGCCTGGATAGATCGATAGCCGAACGGCATTGAATCGATCCATGGTTTGCTGCACGCGCGGATATTGATATCCCCATAGTAGTGAATGCGTGGCACTGTCGATTGCCACGACGGCGCCCGCCGAGGTTGGGCAGACAAGTACGCCGTCGGCAAAGCTGGGCGTCACGCCCGCATTGCGTCGCGTGGCGTCGGTGGTGATCGTGCCTTCGACCACGGCCAACTGTTGCGACCACTCCAATGCCCCCGTCTTGGCCGACAAGACTACGAGCCGAATCTCCTGGCCCTTCAGTTCTGCCAGCGCGTACAGGTGCCCCAGTAAGGGCAGGGGAGGCCCCAGGAAAAACGCCCCGGCCAGCTTGGGCTCGTCATCGCCAGTGGCACCGCCGACTTCCCATTTCAGCTTGCCCTGCGTCCGCAACTCGCGGGCGGCCAATCGATTCATGTTGCGAGTTTGAGCCGTCACCCGCCGGCCGTTGGGCAGGATGGTGGTCAACGGGCTAGCGACCGTTCCTAGGCCCAAGTCATCGACGAAATAAACCTGTTCGCCGTCGCTGCTCAGTGTTCCATACGTGGCGTCTTCCCACAGGCGTTGATCCAATCCCGAGAACAGCTGCACGCTTTGGCCAGGGTGTTGCGAACTTCCGGCCTTCAGGAACTGGTCGAACGAATCATCCGTCGCGGTGTATTTCCAAATCAGCTTTCCGTTGTTGAAATCGACCGCTTGCAGGGCGAAGGCCGTGCGCATGATCACCGTGTCGCCCACTGCCAGGGGGTGAAAGCTCGGCAGGGCGACGATGTCCTGGCTCAGGTAGTCTTGACGCACCTTGGTGACGAATTTTTCGACCGAGCGGTCGTCCGCGGTCCGCTGCCGCCATCGCAAGCTCAACAGTGGCTGGCCGCCGGCACTGGGGGCGTTGCGAGTTTCGTCGCCGCGGAACATGGCCCATTGACCCGCTTCGATGGCGCGGACCTTTTGCGGGCCGACAACGTCTTGCAGCCAGGCGAGCGCTTGACTCTCGTTCCCGAACAATTTGACCTGCTTGCCGCCGATCAGCACGTCGCCGCGAAAACGAGACTCTTTGAGGCGCACGAGTGAGTCTTTCGCCTTTTCGGGTTTGCCGGCCCGCAGCCAACTGGTGGCCAGCGAAAGCGTGAGCGCAGGTTCGAGTCGATCGCCCGCAAGCCCCAGCTCGCGCACGCGCTCGAAGCACAACGCCGCCATCAGCGGCCGATTGTGGTCCAAATAGTGACGACCCAACAGAAAAGTCGCCTCTTGGCCCGCCTGCGTAAAAAAGAACTGCCGGGAGGCCTCAGCCAATTGCGAAGCGCTCCCCTCGGCGGCGGCTCTTTTAAGCATCAGCCGCGCTTTGGCGCCGAACTGCAGCTCATACGACTCACGACCTTCGTCGGGGAGCGAAGCGATCAAGCGTCCCGCTTCCGCCTTCAGGCTGCGATACAGCGGCTGATCAGCATTGGGTTTGAAGAAGTAATCCTCGCTGTTTTCCAGCAGAGATCCCAGCAAACGAACCGCCTCGCCAAAGCGGCCATCGGCGATCATTTGATCGGCCATCTCCAGTCGGCGCTTGGCGCTTCGATCAGGCGGAAGGAACACGCCGTCGAGCGACAGATCGTCGTCACGATCAGCAGGGCGGGGGGCCCGGCCTATTCCGGGGCGGACCTGGGCCAACTGCATGACCGCTCGGCGCTGGGGCGGCTGGCCCTGACCGTCAGCCAAAAGCAGGGCTGAATTGAAGAGACCCACGCCTGCGGCGACCGCCGCTACCCAGTTCAGTTTGGGTCGGTCCATGGTGTTTCCCTCACCGCCAGCGCCAACGTGTGCGGCGCGCTTGGCGAGTTCCGTCCACTGGTCAATTCACCGACAGCTAACCGGCATCCAATACTGCGGCTGCCGGCCAACGGTCATTTGCGCGTCGCCGGGAGACTCCGTAACAATTCTATATCTTAATCCCGCGGCAGGTCATTCACAAGTATTGGCCAGCGTGCACTTTATCGATGCAGACGTGCCGCTTTCGACGGGACATTGACCGTTGCTGGGCCCGCCTTTGGACGCCAATCAGGGTGGATCGACTCCATTGACGCATCGAAGTTATTAAGGGGAGGACAATCCTGGCCGCCGGGCGGCTCGGCCGCGCGCCATTCTTGGAAAGGTGACTAGGCGGCCCGTGCGAAAGAACATCGCGTCGCGCCGAGTTACCCTTGTTCTTCCGAGGAAATCGGACGGCGCCTGGCGATTTTTCGCGACTTTTCCGGGAAAATGGGGGTTTTGTGGTTGCAATTTTGGTGGTGTCGACTTTAATCATCGCGTCCTCAATAGCGCGGACAGTCGTTCATTTACCCCAGAAAACCCACAGGGAGGGTCAATCACTATGGCGAAAGCCGCAAGCGCCGCGAAGAAAGCACCGTCAAAGTCGGAGGTTACCAACAACATCGCCGAAGCGACTGGTCTGTCGAAGAAGCAGGTTGGTTCCGTGCTTGAAGCGCTGGCCGAAGAAATCAAGAAGAGCCTTGGCAACAAGGGCGCCGGAGTATTCGCGATTCCGGGTTTGGTGAAGATCGAAAAGAAAAAGGTCCCTGCTCGCCCCGCGCGTAAGGGCGTGCCCAATCCCTTTAAGCCAGGGGAACTCATGGATCAACCCGCCAAGCCGGCCAGCGTGAAAGTCAAGGTTCGCGCGCTCAAGAACCTGAAGGACATGGTCTGAGTCGCGGTGCAACAACGTACAAGCTGGGCATGATGACTTGCCGCTCGGCCTGACCTGCCTCCTGGGTGCGACACCGCGCCAAAGTGAGCGTGTCTGGTCGAGCGGCTTTTTTTTCGCGCCGCAGCCATGGGCAGACGGCTCATTTCGGCGAAGCGCGTCGGCCCTGGGCCTTCTTCTTTTTCTTCTTGGTAGGTTTGCGGGCTGTTTTTTCCAGCTGCGCCAAAGTCACCTCGCGCAGGGCGTCGACAAAGTCCTCTGCCTGCAGCCGACACAAGCGATTGATGCGCTCGATGGCCAGGCGATGATTTGAGCAAACGGCTTCGAGCACCGTCGGTTCCGGTCGAGATTCCACCGCTTCGACGATCTCCAGCAATGTGATTCGTGGCGGGCGCTTTGCCAACGCGTACCCACCCCCTGGGCCCGATGTACCGCGCAGCAGTCCCGCATCGACCAGGCGCCGCAAGATTCGATAGAGAAATCGCGGCGGAAACCGACACCCGCGTGCAATGCTGGCAGCCGTGACATGCGCGCCTCGACCAACCTGGTCGATTTGCAACAAGACTCCCAATGCATAGCTGACGGAGCGAGTAAGCCTCATACGCCTCGTCTCCGAATGTTTCATCGCAACATTAAAATTCGCTTCACTCCCGCACCCGCGCGATAGGCGCACGCTGCCCACTTGATGTTATTCGCATGGTCAAGCACCGGCCATTGCACTTCAATGGCCAAATATTTTGTACCTCAGGCGCATGGGATCAAACGGCGCCGATTGGGGGCGACTGATGACCACCCTGATCGCTGGAGTGCCGCCCGTATTGCCGTACACTCGTCCCGCGCAATACCGCGTCCTGTCGCGAGTTTCGCCGATTAGCCCAGCTCTCGCAGCGCTTCGATAGGATCCATCGCCGCTGCTCGGACCGCCGGGTACAGGCCGAACACGACGCCAACCGCCACAGAGATCCCAAAGGCCAGCGGAATGCTCCAGGCTACGATCTCGGGCTGGACATCCCGAATCACTGCCGGCAGCCGCTCCATGGCGTCAGGAAAGGCACCTTCCAGCAGACTTCGGATCGATACAATCATCGGCCCGCAGGTCAGTCCGACCCCAACGCCGGTCAGACCCCCGACAATGGAGAGCACCACGGTTTCCACGAGGAACTGCTGAGCAATATCGCGCCGTTTGGCGCCAAGCGCCCGGCGAATGCCGATCTCGCGGGTGCGTTCCGTCACCGTCGCCAGCATGATGTTCATGATGCCGATGCCGCCGACGACCAGCGAAATCGCGGCAATGATTCCCATGAAGATCATGAACATCAGACGCGTGGTCTTGGCCTGTTCCAGCAATTCCAGCGGTACCGTGACGCCATAGTCCTGCTCGCGATGAAATTCGGCGAGCGTGTTCTTGACGACCTCGGCCGTTTCCAACACGCGTGGAATCGAGCTGACGCGCAGCGTGATTTGATTGAGCTCCATGATTTCGCGCTCGAACGAATCCTTGCGGTTCGTGATGATCACGTCGCCGATGCGGGCCCACAGCGTCGAAAGCGGAGTGTAGACGTCGTTGGCATAATCTTGCGAATCGAGCGATCCGCCAATGCCGGCGCTGGGAGCGCGCTCTTTGACGATGCCGACCACGACGTAATAGAGATTTTCGACACGGATCGAGCGACCAAGCGCGTCTTCGATGGGAAACAGCTTTTCGGCCACATTCGCGGCCAGCACGCACACGTTGCGCTTCCCTTCCACGTCGGCGTCTTCGAGAAACCGGCCGCGGTCAACTTCCAAATGCACGACCGTAGCGTAGTCGGGTGTACATCCCACCAGCCGGCCGTCGACCAGATGTGGACCATGCCGAAACTCGCGGCGCAGCTCGCGGACCGGCAGGGCCTTGTCGATCGTCGGGATCGTCTCGGTCAGACGCTCGAAGTCGCGACGGGTCAGTCCGTATTGGATCGCGGCTTTTCCGCCGGACTCATTCTCGTCGCGACGCGGCTTAATCGATCGGACAATGATATTGTCGGCACCCAGGCTCTCGATCTGCTGCGCGACGGCCGAACTGATGCCGTGGCCAATCGCCAACAACCAAATCACGCTGGCTACACCCACCAGGATGCCCAAAACTGTCAGTAAGGATCGCAGGGGATGCAGGCGCAAATTGCGCACGCCCAACATCCACACGCGCAGGCGGTTCACAGCCCGGGTCCTCCGGCGGCCGAGCGCTCGGTTTTGCCGACTTCGGTCGTAGGCTTGCGATGGTGGGTCGCCAACTTGGCGTCGGGGCGATTCTCAACCGTGGGCAGGCGAACTTTCGACAGGTACACCCGCGGATTCATCAGGACTTCTTCGTCCTTTTGCAGCCCGTCGCGCACGATCAGAAACTTTTCGTTGGTCGAGCCGATCAGAACCTCGCGGGGCTCGAGCTCCGACTCGTCGTTCATCAACAGGCAATAATGCTTGCCGCCGTGCTCGACCACCGACTGAACTGGCACTTGCAAGGCATCGGGATTGGTCTCCACGCGGATCGCCACTCGGGCGGTCATGCCAGGCTTTAGCCCATCGGGCGGAGCGTCGACTTCGATCGTCGTGGCATATTCCTTGACGTTCGAGTTGTACCAGTTGCCACTCGCTGGGTATTCGTTGACCTTGGTCACCTTGCCAGACAATTGTTCGCCCGGCAGTCCTTCGATTTCGAGCGAAACCGGCATGCCGACCTTGATCAGGTCGATGCGCGCCTCGGCCACTTTGGCGACCACTTGCATCCGTTTGGGATCGGGCAGGCGAATCAGCACGCGGCGCTCGTTGACAAGGGTTCCTTCTTTGATCGCATAGTCGGCGCCTCGGAAGTTGTCTTGCTCGTGGTCGTAAATGACCTGTCCGGCGGTGGGGGCCGTAATGGTGCATTTGGCGATTTGTTGCTCGATTACGCGCAGCTTTTGCGTTTCCAAGCCTAACTTCGCTTCTTCGCTTTTGACTTTCGCTTGCGCTGTTTTGATATCAGCTTCCAGCTGTTTCATGGTTTTGACGCGCGTGAATTTATCCAGCACGTCGAGATTGTTTTTCGCGATCTTCAAGTCGGTTTTGGCCTTCTCGACACCGAACCGTTCGCCCTCGAGCTGGCTGTGACTGATGTAGCCGCGGCGCGCCAGTCGCTCGCTGTATCGAAACCCTTCCTCGGACCGACTCAAGTTTTCTTGTGCCACAAGCAGTTCGCTCTTGAGCAGCTCCTCTTCCTGTCCGTAGGTGCCGAATTCGTATTCCTGTTTGGCGAAGATGGCCGAATCCAACTCGTTTTGCGCCTGCGCGGCGGCTGCTTCTGCCGTGCTGGTGGCGATCTGCTGCGTGGTCAGCTCGTTTTGCAGCGGCGAATCGTCGAATTTCACCAGAAAGTCCCCCTGCTTCACGACGGTCCCCTCGGGCACGATTTCGATGATTTTCACGCCCGATCCCGACGTGTTTCGAGCCTGCACCTGGCAGCGGATTTCGACGTTCGAAGAACTCTCCAGCTCACCGCGCTCGACGACATCGTGCACGAACACGCCTTGGCTCACTTTGTGAGTCAACAGTTGCCCCGTCCCAAGAGAATCGCTCCGGCCGAGTAACATCCAGGCGCCAACGGCCAGAACGCAGATCGTGCCTGCCACGCCGGCCAATAACGTCAGTCGCGACCCGCCGCGACGCGAGCGGCGCTTGGCGCTAAAGAATCTCGTAAGTGATGAACAGTCGTTTGAGCCGGGTGGGGGCGCGCAATCGCCAACGGTGAGGGAGACTAACATGGCCCGCCTTTTAGGGTTGATAGCACTCGCGTTTCAGGTAGGTGGGTGCGCGAGGGGGGGTGGGTGGGTATTACCGCGTGCCGTTATTGTAACCGCGCGCAAAACACATGTCATCAGGTTTATGCCAGGCGCCCCGGCGCAGGGCGAATGCAAGTACAGTGTCCGGCTTAGCTTTCGGTCGGCGCCCAGGCCTTCGCGAGCGAGCATGGGTTAGCGATCAGATTGACTCTGCTAGCGTCGCTCATGCCATTTTTGGTTCCCGCAACCTTGCTCGCTGGCGAAGCTGGGCAAGCGCTTCCGCATCTGACATCTGTAAGGGTTTGAGCGGCCAGGACTTCGCGTATGGATTGAGAGGCCCCTATGCCCGATAGAATCCTGCTAGCCGGCAAAACAGCTACGCTCGACACCCGCTCGCCACTTCCCTCCCTATCCCGCCTCTGGATCCCCCTCGTTAATGAGCCTTGTGCGCCGACTAGGCCCAGTGATTGCTTGGATGACGCTGTGGACGTGGCTGGCCACTGCCAGGGCTCAGGCACCATCGTCGCTCCCGCCTGCGACGCTCGAGCGTCTGCCGCCCGCTGGCGAGCTCTCGCTGACGCAGGCCCCCCTTCCTGAGCCTGTCGAGCCGGGGAACCTTGTTTTTCCGCCGAGCAGCCCACCGCGCGATTTTTGGACGCACTGGGGCGGCTTGGCTAGAGGCTACTACCTGAATGATCAGCGGCTGGAGTTTACGGGTGCCGAAGCAACGTTCGCTGTCGAAGGCGTCGTTGACGGCGGCGTCCATCAACGCGTGGGCAATTGGGATTGCATGGTCGAAGGGCAGTTTTTCTTGAACCAGCCTTTCGAACGCAACATCCTGGTTGACATTCCGCTGCGGCAGTCGTTCGCGCACAACTTCGACATCAATACGTTCGAGATTTCGCAGCTCTATCTTGCCGCGCGCAACGAGAATCTGTTTTTCCAGGCGGGCCGTTTCGTAACGCCCTTCGGCCGTTTCTATTTTCCCATGTATTTGAACAATTTTCAGGACTCGCCCTTTATCCGCTCGGAAGTTGTTGCATTTCGTGAAACGGGATTTCTGGCGCAATGGACCCCCGGACCGTTGGTGTTCACGGCGGCGCTAACCAACGGCGGGTTTCAGCAGGACATGAATTCGTCGAAGGCGCTCATCGCGCGCGTCGGCGTCGATCAAGGCTGGTACGCTTTTGGGGCCTCGATCAAACAGCAGGACGGCACCGGCTCGGAGATGCAAAAGCTGTACAACAATCACGTGGGCGTCGATGCCATGGTCCGTTTCGGCAATTGGACGCTTTCGGGCGAGGCGCTGTACGACGAATTCGGATTCCGCCGTCCCGGCTTCAATCTGGACGACATCACCTGGGGGCGCAGCCTGTACTTTCGCGAGGTCAACCGCGGGCTGTTCGTGCCGTCGACAGGCGTCGGTTACTACGTCAACCTCGGGTATCAGGGGCCACGCTGGATGTTGATGCTCAACTACGGCGACTACTTTCCGCGGCAGCAGCTCGGCATTCCGGCACGCGATACGCCCATCCATCGCGGCATCGTGAAGCTCAGCTACCACTTCACGCCGAACCTGGAGACGTATGGCATCGCGCTCATCGAGAACGACGTGTCGCTGGGCGTGGGCAACCTCGTGCGCAAGGGGAGCGAGGTAATCGCCGGCTGGCAGTGGTCGATTTAGCGACCTGGCGCTAGGCTGACCTGCGCGCCGGGTGGCTCCGGCGGCTTGGTCGGCTTCGGATCCTTATCCTTCGCGATGGGCTTTGTCTGAGCCGCTTCGGCAACCTCGGGCAGTTTGACTTTGGACAACTGCACGCGCGGGTTCATCAGGACCTGTTCGTTAGGCACCAGCCCATCCTTCACGACAAGAAACTTCTCATTGGTCGAGCCGACGAGCACCTCGCGAGGTTCAATGGCCTGGCCGGCGCGGATCAGGCAGTAGTGCTTGCCACCGTGTTCCACAACCGCTTGGATCGGCACAGTCAGCGCTTCAGGAATCGTTTCCACACAGATCGACACCTTGGCGGTCATGCCCGGCCGCAGCCCTGGTGGCGACCCGTTGACGCGCACCGTCGTCGCGTATTCCTTGACGTTGACGCTGAACCAGTTTTCGGAGACCGGATATTCGTTCACCTTCATGACCTCGCCTTCAAGGTCGGACCCAGGCAGACCTTCGATCTCGATCTTGGCCTTCATGCCCTTTTTTACCAGATCGATCCGCGACTCGGCGACTTTCGCAATGACCTGCATTTTTGTGGGATCGGGCAGGCGGATGACGACGCGCTGCTCGTGAATCACGGTGCCCTGCTTGATCTGAAACTCGGCCCCGCGCCAGTTGTCTTGCTCGTGGTCGTAAATCACCTGACCATCCACCGGCGCGGTTACGACACACTTGGCAATCTGGTTATCCAGCACTTGGAGCTTTTGCTGCTCGAGGGCCAGCTTGGCTTCGTCCGCCTTAAGCTTGGCCTCGCAGGTCTTGGTTTTGGCTTCCAGCTCCGACATTTTTTTGGCGCGCGTGAATTCGACCAGGCCGTTGAGCTTGGTGCTGGCGACTTTCAGATCGCTCTTGGCTTTGGCCAGGTCGAACTTGTCGCTGCGCAGGCGCGACTTCGACACATAACCGCGGCGCGACAGCTTTTCGCTGAAGTCGACCGTCTCCTCGGCGCGGCTGGCGTTTTCGCTAGCGACCAGGATTTCGCCGCGAATTTTTTCGCGCTCCGTTTCAAACTCGCCAAACTCATACTCCTTCTGCGAAATGATCGCGGCGTTCAAGTCATTTTTCGACTGAGCGGCTGCGGCTTCAGCCGTGCTGACGTTGATCTGCTGCGTCGTGCGCTCGGAAAGGAGCGCCGCGTTGTCGAACTTGACCAGGAAATCGCCTTTCTTGACGGCCGTCCCTTCGGGCACGATCTCCAGGATCTTGATGCCGTTGGTGCCGGCGGTTCGCGATTGCACTTCGCAACGAATCGGCACATTGGCCGAACTCTCCAGCTCGCCGCGTTCGACCACGTTGTGGACGAAAACGCCGACGGTCGCCGGCCGCGTGATGATGTCGAGGTCGTTCGACGAGCCAAACCCGCCGGCCATGAACCAGGTCGCGGTTCCGACCAGAGCCACGGTCGCGGTCAACATGCCGACGATCGGCCAGAAAGCCAAGCCTGACCGAACGCTGAGCGGCAGCCGCGATCGAGGGTCAGACGTCCGAAAAAGAGTGATCATGTGACTTTTGCCCCTTGCCTTGTTCCCCAATGTCGCAGCTCGTTCGCAACCACGGAGTGCGGCGCGACCAAGGGAGAGTGCTACCAGGCAAACGCTCGTAGGCCCGACGCCAGCCCCTCACACCGCGAACACCGCCGCACGTGACGAACGTCAAAGTCAATGACCCCTCGATTGTAATCATCCAAAATAGGGGTGTCACCAGAGATTTACGGGGAGTCGGACGCTGCTACCGTTGAAATTGCAGGAGCGAGGCATGGGATGGATTGGGCCCAGCTAATGTTGGGCAGGTGTAACCGTCGATACAAACGGTAGAAGGTACCCGACCGGGTATTCCTGCCAGTAGCCTGCCACAGCGACGCTCATCGGCGATGCCGCCACTTTGGTGGCGCCTTCGTTTTGCCGTTGAGTCGATCCACACTTCGACCGGCTGACCCTGCCGCGTCTCACTCCCTCTGTGCCACAAGTGAGCAGTCATGAAAAATCTAACGCGCGGCGTTCTCTGTTTGGCCCTAGTGCTGGGCACGGCCGCTCCCAGCCAGGCGATCATCTGCTGTCTGATCGACAAGATTGCGGAATGCCCCGCGGTGCGCAAAATGCGCAACGAATGCCGCGCGAAACACGCAGCCAAGAAAATGAAGGCCAAGAAACCGCTCGGGCACTGTCTGAAGGAACTTTTAGGGGCGCCGTGCGATTGTTGCGCCTGCCAGGGCGATTGTAACTGAGCCTTGTGCCGAACTGGTGCGCGCGGCTCGTAAGGCCGCCAGAACTCGAGCTGCCCACTCGGTCGATAAATGCCCCCGGGGCTAAGGAAACTCCGTCCATCGGACGGCCGCCTAACGCCTCTGGAGCGGCTGGCGGATTGTGCGAAAAAACTTCTTGACGCGCGATTTGAGAGCGTTAAAGTGATTGCGAAAGGTGTTATATACCTTTGGCGTCGCTCTTGAGGCGGCGACGGCGGGCCCAATCTCTCCCGTGTGAAGTTGCTAATGAAACGCGACTGCGCTACCTCAATCTGAGGTATGGCGCGTGTCGGGAAGGATTGCTTCAGAGCGTCCTTCATTTCTTTGCGTTGTTAGCAGCCGCTCATCGCTTGCCCACGGGGAAGCCGCCATCCATGCTTGGTCCTTACTTTGCGCAGTGCCCTCGACTGATCGCTAAGAATTTGGCCGTTTTCGCGATCGCCGCAGGCCTTCTCCTAACACGGACGGGCCAGGCTCGCGCCGGGGCCGTGCTCGATTTCGAGGATCAGAATGTAGCTCCCACTACGGGCCGATCGACCGCGCAGGGCGTCGGCATCATTACGGCCGGATTCCGATATAGTCCGGGCCCCAACAACTCCAGCGGTTTGAATGAGATCCGCGTGTCCAACGCCGAACAATCGTTTTCCTACAACGGGACAACGGTCTGTTTCTCGCACGATGACGGCGTGTTGACCACGGTCGGCGGCGCGCCGTTTTCGCTCCAGCAGTTCGACTTCGCGGGATTTCCGCTTAACAGAGAGCGCCCGTTTTTTGTCGACGGAGTGCGCGCGGATGGCACAACCATCAGCCAGTTTTTCATTCCCGACGGATTCGTCGATGGGAAGGGAGGACGCGTTGACTTCCAGACGGGCTTCATGCTCGGCGACTGGACAAATCTGATCAGCGTCACTTGGACCCATACCGGGCCAGGCACCGACGAGGGCGTTTTTGCTCTCGACAACATCTACGTCGACGCCGTGCCAGAGCCCGCATCAATCGTGCTCGCAGCAACGGCCGCTGCCGCGCTGTTTACAGTGGCAGTCCGCCAACATCGGCGCGGAAGCGTTCGACGTCAACGCTCGGTGTCGGGTGTAGCTAGTCGCCCACGCGAGCACGAGCAACTGGTTGCCAACGGAGGAGCGCGGCCCGGACGCCAGTCTCCCGCACATTCAGAGATGCCGCATGGCCACGATTCCTGAAGCTTTGGTCACCGCGGTGCGGCTGCACAACAGTGGCCAGCTCGCGTCGGCGCGCGAAATCTATCGCCAGATTATCGCGATCAAGCCGGACCACTTGGAAGCCTGGCGTCGGTTGGGGCTGGCCGCGCACGCCGAACGCGATCTGAAGGAAGCCATCGTCGCCTACCGCGAAGCCCTCCGGCTCAGTCCTAATCAGGCGCGGCTTTACAGCAACCTGGGGACCGCGCTGCGCGAAAGCGGTAGAGCGAGCGAGGCGATCGCGGCCTATCGCGAAGCGCTGCTCATTGATCCGCGGCTGCCCGTGGTCGAGAGCAACTTGGGCGCGCTGCTCATAGACGAGAAAAAGCTCGACGAAGCTGCCGCATGCTTCGAGCGGGCCTTGGAGTTGCGGCCCGAATACGCACTGGCCCATTACAACATGGGCAACATCCGCAAAGATCAAGGCCGTTACGATGATGCGATCGCTTGCTACGAAAGTTATCTTGCAAGCGTGGGCATTCGCCCGATGGCACATGGACAGAACAATTTGGGCACGTCGTGTCGCACGCCCGAAACCGTCGCCAAGCCGAACGAGTGCTTTCGCCACGCGATAGTGGTCGAGCCGCAGCACTGTGAGGCGATCAATGAGCTGGCCGGCGTTTTCAACTTACTTGGCAGCCGAGCGCGAGCTCAAAACTGTCTCGATCAGCTTTTGGCCGTGCAGCCCGATAATGCGCGCGCACGCTTCCACCGCGCGACGCTGCGGATTGGTGCCGGTGAATTCGTCGAAGGCTGGGAAGAATTCGAAGCCCGTTGGGACTGTCCGCAGCTTCCCGGCCCCACTTGTAGTGGGCCGAAATGGGATGGCAGCCCCCTCAACGGCCGCGTCATTGTGGTACACGCCGAGCAAGGATTTGGCGATACGCTTCAGTTCGCACGTTATCTTCCGCTCATCCCTCGCGACGGTGGCAGGGTCTACTTTCAAGTTCAACCAGCTCTGGTGCAGCTTTTGGAAAAATCGGGCTTTCGCTATCTGGTGCCGACCAACGCTCCATTGCCAGAGTTCGACATGCAAATCGCGCTCATGAGCCTGCCAGGGCTGTTCGCCACGAGTTTGGAAAGCATTCCGCGGCAAGTACCGTATCTGTATGCCGACGAGGAGCTCGTCACATTTTGGAAGCCGCGGTTGAGCGCGACGGCGGGATTTAGAGTTGGCATCTCATGGCAAGGAAATCCGCTTCAACAAACGGACGGCCATCGCTCGATCCCATTATCGCATTTCGCGCCGTTGGCGCAAGAGGGAGTGCAGCTTATCAGCCTGCAGCAGAATTTCGGTAAGGAGCAACTGACCGAGGTCGCGAGTCGATTCGACGTCACTGATTGGAGCGACGAAATGGACCGCAGTCACGGCTCATTCATGGACACCGCGGCGCTGATGAAGAGTTTGGACCTCGTAATTACGTCCGATACGGCGATTGCCCATCTGGCCGGCGCTCTAGCTGTTCCAGTTTGGGTCGCACTACCAACACCGTGCGACTGGCGATGGCTGCTCGAGCGCGAGGATTGCCCCTGGTATCCCACGATGCGACTATTTCGCCAGACCCAACTTGGCAGGTGGGACAATGTTTTTGCGCGAATCGCCGCTGAACTGCGTCAGCTTGCGGTCGCAAACCGTTCCGAACGCGACTGAGTTGACCGTGTGGCGGTCAAACTCGCCGCGATCGGGCTGTTCACGGTGGCAGTCCACCAACATCGACGCGGAAGCGTTCGTCGGCGAAAGTATCCGCTGAATCTCAGCCAGCGGAAATGGAAATGGACGGGGGCGGGATCGAACCGCCGACACACGGATTTTCAGTCCGTTGCTCTACCAACTGAGCTACCCGTCCGAGGCTTGCGGGCGGCGACGCCACTCCAAGATTTCGGAAGTAGGAGCGCTAGAAACTGGCGGAGACCGCGTCCTTGTGCGTCCTCGGCCACGCTTGACTAGCACTCGCCTAACATACTCCCGAAGGGGTCCAAATCAAGGGCAAAAGAATGGGCCGGGCCGGCGCCTAAGCTGCTTCAAACCCTCGCTCCTTCGCTTCCGCCACGGCTATGAGGTATCCGCGAGAAACACTGTTTCATGGACGAGACAACGTTTTGGTTCAGTGCTTGAATGCGCGCGTCCGTTCAGATCTTGCGGCGACGCCGCGCGCGGCCGACTAATCCCACAAGCGCGACCGCGAACAGCACGAACGTCGACGGCTCGGGCACAACGGTCGCGATCGTCCGCAGCGGCACGTCAACAATCCAGTTGCCGCCCGGGCCACCGTTGTAAATACCATCGAGCTGAAATACCTGCCGCAGGAAATTCGTTCCGCCCGAAGTGTAGGAGAACGGCGCGCTGGTGGCGCTCAGGCTGATCCACGGGGGCGAGTCGACGCCGACAACCAGGCTCAAGGGAATCAACGACTGCGACACGCCGGGAAAGTTCGTAAATTCAGATCGCGTCAACCCAGACGTGTTTCCGGCGGCGCCGACGGGCGGTTGCGAGAAGCCCGTGAGCTGCGTGGTCGTCGTCAGCGTGCCAGTGCCAAAGGTAGGATCGAGCGGGCGGTCGACGGTCCAGGTAACGAGTGTGCCGGACACCGGGGCTGCGGGGATGGCAATGATGACCTGCCCTGAAACGACAAACCCGCTGCCATTATCTGTCAGAGTCAGGTTATTGGTGACAAGTCCCAGCTGCGAACTCGGTGGGGAACTGAAACCGGACGGACCCGAGAACAGCGCAGCCTGCGCGGCGCTGCCGAGCATCCACAGGGCCACCATGGCACACAAAACTCGTTTCATGAGACGCACTCCGGAAAAATGAGGCTCGATCGCGCAACGCTCGGCTCGTCCGCAAGAGGGGCCGGCGGCACATCGTATATCCCGCAGCTATGTTTTGGAATGGTTTTTCTCCGTAATTGACAGGTTTTTGGTTTCACTTGGATGGGATCCTTCCGCGCGGAAATCTTCTGCGGCAACTGCGGGAGACTTGGTATCTCATTTCGGCCCGCGCCCGATCGTTCGGCCCTTCAGCCACCAGTACTCCGAGCAGGGCGAACTTCAAGCGCCTATAATCCAAGTGGCGCGCCGAACGCCACCGTTTTTCCTTTCAATGAACTTTGATGCTCAAGCGCCCGGTCTATCTCGACAACCACGCCACAACACGGGTCGATCCGCGTGTCGTCGAAGCCATCTTGCCGTTTTTCTCTGACGTGTACGGCAATCCAGCCAGCACGAGCCACAGTTTTGGCTGGGAAGCGAAAGAGGCGGTCGACGCGGCCCGCGAGAAGATTGCCGAACTGATCGGCGCGACAGCGCGGGAGATCGTGTTTACCAGCGGCGCCACCGAGAGCAACAATCTGGCGATCCGAGGGGTCGCTGAACGGCAGAACCGCCGCGGCAGTCACTTGGTCAGCGTGCAGACGGAGCACAAGGCAGTTCTCGATCCATTGGAGCGGCTTTCGCGGCGTGGGTTTGAGGTAACTCTTTTGCCTGTCGAGCAGGCCGGCAGCGGCAGGGCAGGGGGGCTCGATCCGGATGCTGTCCGTTCGGCACTGCGCGACGACACGCTGTTGGTTTCCGTAATGTTGGCGAACAACGAGATTGGCGTGATCCAGCCACTGGCTGAGATCGCCAGAATCTGTCGAGAGCGGGGCGTGATCGTCCACTGCGACGCCACGCAGGCGGTCGGGAAGATTCCCGTCGACGTTCGCTCGCTGGGCATCGATCTGATGAGCTTCTCGGCCCACAAGATTTATGGCCCAAAAGGGGTCGGCGCGCTGTGGGTGCGACGCGGCTCGCCGCAAGTGCGGTTGGAACCGCAGATCGCCGGCGGCGGTCACGAAAATGGAATGCGCAGCGGCACGCTCAACGTGCCCGGCATCGTCGGGTTTGCCCGAGCCTTGGAATTGTGCCTGGAAGAGATGCCCGCCGAAGCCGAACGACAAGGCGTGCTACGGGATCGGCTATTCGCGGGGCTGACTGGCGAATTGGACGGCGTGTTGCTCAACGGGCCGGAGTTGAATAGTGCCGACATCGGTCGTTTGCCGGGCAACTTGAATGTCAGCTTCGATTACGTCGATGGCGAGGCTTTGCTGATGAATATCAAGGATCTGGCGGTCAGTTCCGGCAGCGCGTGCACCTCGGCGAACCCCGAGCCCAGCCACGTGTTGCGAGCCCTAGGCCTAAGCGACGAAGCAACCCGCAGCAGCCTGCGGTTTGGTCTGGGCCGGTTTACGACCGCCCAAGAGATCGAATTTGCGATCGAGGCGGTCAGTGATGCGGTTCGCCGGCTGCGAAAGCTCAGTAGTTTGGCCTGATACCAGAAGGGCATGGCGCGTGTCGCCCGAGAGTTGATGGAAAATCCGGGTTAAAACTCTCTTTTCTTCCCGCAAATGATCGTATAATTTAGAAACCTTGGATTGCGAAAAATCACGTGCTTGCAGGCGTTGATGCCGCAGGCCACCCAACTGTGGAGAACTAAGAATGGCGATTATTCTGAGTGAGCGAGCCGCGACCGAAGTTAAGAAGGTCTTGCAGGAGCAAAATCAGACTGAGCAGTCGCTGTTGCGGGTGCGCGTGGTTGGCGGCGGTTGCAGCGGATTCAGCTATGACTTGCGGTTCGACAACCAGTACGACGAAAAGCTCGATTCGAAGTACGAATATCACGGCGTGACCGTGGTGGTCGACAAGAAGAGCGCGCTATATCTCGACGGCACGACGGTCGACTATTACGAGGGCCTCGAAAAGCGCGGCTTCACGTTCGACAATCCGAACGCAGTGAAGACCTGCGGCTGCGGCAGTTCGTTCCAGGCCTAAGCAGCACAGCCGGTCGGCGATTAAAGATCGCTCGGCTCACGACCGATAGATGACGGGTTCAAACTTGAGCACGCGGGAAACCGCGTGCTTTTCGTTTTGACGAAGGCCTGTGGATCAATCGACCGTTCCCCTTGGCAAAATGCGAAATGTGCGCAACTGCGAATCGTGGAAATGAGCCCATTGGCAGGCGTTTTTTGGCTCGCGAGGTCTAATTGAAAGAGGGTAAAAAGTAACTTCAGGCGGTTTGTGAAATCCCTGATTTCTTCCCCTTGACGGCAAGTGCGATATTCTTAAGATTAGCTGTTTCCGACGTGCTTGCGAGTGACGTGCTAGTGGCCAGAGGCCGGCTCCACAGTAAGCCCCACGGGGGGATGTTTGGGTCCGGCCTCTGTCAACCGGCAGAGCGTCCTAGCGGGCGGCCTTCTAGCTAGGGCTTCCAGCGCGGACGTGTGATCTTTGACAATTTGGTTGTTGCAAGAGTGGCATCTTGTATTTTGAACAAAAGCCGGGTTGATCGCGCTTTCTACAAGGCGATCGATCTGAAATTTGTTCTCCAAGGCTCTTAGCGTGAATCAGATGCGAGCAGGCCCGACTTTCAGGATTTCTGAATTGTCGAGTCGGTTTCAAGTCTGGGCACATTTAAGATCGAGCGTTACTCGAGAGTTGGTTCGTGGCTTGTCGCAAAAGCAAGTTACGAACCCAACGAGTGGTGGAATCCACGTAGATCTGGGTTTCGAGTCGTGATGAAGCTTCAATCGAAACGGGCAACCGAACTGATTGCTGTGGAGTCTCGGTGAGAGGGTTGGATTTATGTGGCCAAGCTACTAAGGGCGCATGGGGGATGTCTTGGCGTCAGGAGGCTTTGAAGGGCGTGGAAGACTGCGAAAAGCTCGGGGGAACTGTCAAACGAGTGTTGATCCCGAGATACCCGAACTGATCTGCACTGAATCCATAGGTGCAGATAGCGAACGCGGCGAACTGAAACATCTAAGTAACCGCAGGAAAAGAAAGAAAAATCGATTTCCTCAGTAGCGGCGAGCGAAGGGGAAATAGCCCAAACCGCGGAGGTTTTCCTCTGCGGGGTTGTAGGGCCTTTCACATGGGAGTTACAAAGCGAGCGATTAACCGAACTGTCTGGAAAGGCAGACCACAGCGGGTGACAGTCCCGTAGGTGAAAATCGACTCGTCTCCCGAAGGGTACCTGAGTAGGTCGGGTCACGTGAAACCCCGACTGAATCCACGGGGACCATCCCGTAAGGCTAAATACTACCTGACGACCGATAGTGAACTCAGTAGGGCGACTGAAAGATGGGAAGAACCCCTGTTAGGGGAGGACACTGAACCTGAAACCATGTGCCTACAAGCGGTCGGAGCACTATGGCTCTTTGAGCAATGTGTGACGGCGTGCCTTTTGCATAATGATCCGGCGAGTTAGCGTCAGCGGCTCGGTTAAGGTCTTACGGACCGAAGCCAAAGGGAAACCAAGTCTGAATAGGGCGAAATTGGTCGCTGGTGCTAGACGCGAAACTGCACGAACTACCCATGAGCAGGTTGAATCGCGGGTTATACCGCGTGGAGGACCGAACCCACTTGGGTTGAAAACCGAGGGGATGACTTGTGGGGAGGAGTGAAAGTCTAATCAAGCGCAGAGATAGCTCGTTCTCTCCGAAATAGCTTTAGGGCTAGCCTTGAGCCACTACGCACCGGGGGTAGAGATACTGAATCGGCTTGAGGGTCTTCCCAGACTACTCTGCTGAACCAAACTCCGAATACCGGTGCGACTATCTCAGGAGTCAGTCCGCGAGGGATAAGCTTCGCGGTCGAGAGGGAAACAACCCAGACCATCTGCTAAGGTCCCGAAGTAGTACTTAGTCACTAAGGAAGTTGAGTTTCTGTGACAGCCAGGATGTTGGCTTAGAAGCAGCCATCATTTAAAAAGTGCGTAACAGCTTACTGGCCGAGAAATTCTGCGCCGATAATGAACGGGAGTAAGTTCTACACCGAAGCAGTGGATGATTGCGAACCTGCGGGTTCGCAGTCGTGGTAGGAGAGCGCTGTACATCAGACACAAGCCGTACCGCAAGGAACGGTATCGGGGTGTACAGGTGATTATGCCGGAATGAGTAACGATAAAGCAGGTGAGAATCCTGCTCGCCGAAAGCCTAAGGTTTCCTGGGGAAGGTAATTCCGCCCAGGGTTAGCCGGTACCTTAGTCGAGGCCGAAAGGCGTAGACGATGGATAGCAGGTCAACATTCCTGCGCCACATCCGTGGACCGATGGAGGGACGGCGTCTGTAGGGTGAGCGGTACGATTAGAAACGTCCGTGGACTATCAGAAGGTGAGGGACAGGTAAATCCGCCCTCATAAGCCAACGGGTAGGACCGATCGCGTTTATGTTCGAGAAGTCATCTGAAAGACGTCCAAGAAAAGCTTCTAAGGGTTGAAGCGGAAGTGACCGTACTAAAACTGACACAGGTAGGCGAGACGAGAAGTCTAAGGCGCTCGGGAGAACACTGGTTAAGGAACTCTGCAAATTGACCCCGTAAGTTCGCGATAAGGGGTGCCTCTGGGGGTGTCAAAGCCTCTGGGGGTCACAGTAAATCGGCTTCAGCGACTGTTTATCAAAAACACAGGACTCTGCGAACTCGCAAGAGGATGTATAGAGTCTGACGCCTGCCCGGTGTTGGTAGGTTAAGGAAGAGGGTTAGCTCGTAAGAGCAAAGCTCGCGACCGAAGCCCCAATAAACGGCGGCCGTAACTATGACGGTCCTAAGGTAGCGAAGTTCCTTGTCGGGTAAGTTCCGACCTGCATGAATGGCGTAACGACTGAAGCACTGTCTCAACCAGTGACCCGGTGAAATTGTAGTCGTGGTGAAGATGCCACGTTCCCGCAGCTAGACGGAAAGACCCCGTGAACCTTCACTGCAGGCTGATATTGGGTTGAGGTATGTTTTGTGTAGGATAGGTGGGAGGCGTCGATCTGGGTACGCCAGTATCCAGGGAGCCAACCTTGAAATACCACCCTGAACATGCTTTAGTTCTAACTCTGATTCCCGTGAATCCGGGCAGAGGACATTTTCAGTTGGGCAGTTTGACTGGGGCGGTCTCCTCCGAAAAAGTAACGGAGGAGTCCAAAGGTACCCTCAGCCTGGTTGGCAATCAGGCTCCGAGCGCAAAGGTAGAAGGGTGCTTAACTGTGAGACTCATAAGTCGAACAGATACGAAAGTAGGGCTTAGTGATCCGGTGGTCCCGTGTGGAAGGGCCATCGCTCATCAGATAAAAGGTACTCTGGGGATAACAGGCTTATCGCTTCCGAGCGTCCATAGCGGCGAAGCGGTTTGGCACCTCGATGTCGGCTCATCACATCCTGGGGGTGAAGAAGCTCCCAAGGGTTTGGCTGTTCGCCAATGAAAGTGGTACGTGAGCTGGGTTCAGACCGTCGTGAGACAGGTCGGTCCCTATCTGCTGTGGGCGTACGAAACTTGCGGAGGTTCTTCTTTAGTACGAGAGGATTTGGAAGGACGTCCCTCTGGTTTGCCAGTTGTCGCGCTAGCGGCACGGCTGGGTAGCTATGGACGGAAAGGATAAACGCTGAAAGCATATAAGCGTGAAGCCCGCTCCAAGATCAGGTTTCGTTGAGCAATTGCTCGAAAGTCCCCTGGAAGACGACCAGGTTGATAGGCCGGATGTGTAAGCGTGGTTAACACGTTGAGCTAACCGGTACTAACGGACGAACGCTTGGCCACATATATCCAACGCTCTCGATTCGAGAGATGTGGCTGAGAGCCTCGGGAAATACAAAACACTCTTTCGCAACAACCGAACCAAAGGCCGTCGCCGCCTCACTGTACGCGGCGGCGGCCCTTTTCCGGTGACCATATCTGAAAGGCCACACCCGTCCCCATTCCGAACACGGTAGTTAAGCTTTCAGAGCCGATGGTAGTACCCAAAGTGCGAGAGTAGGTATCGCCGGATTTTTCTCAACGAACCCCGACCGGGCCCGATGCTTGGTCGGGGTTTTTTTGCGCGTGCAGCACGGCGCGCGCACGCGCGTTTGCTATCCTCTCGGGGATGGTGAACCCATCCTGGCTCGTCAAAAGAATCTGGCCGCTGCCGTGGACGCTGTTTGGCGCCTTGATCGGCTTAATTGGCCTGGCCTCTGGAGCGCGGGCCTTGCGCGGCCGCGGAGTGCTGTCGTTTTATGGTGGTGCCTGCGCGGTTTTCTTGCGCCACTTTCCACTGGTGCGCGGCGCCAGTGCGATCACGTTTGGGCACGTTGTTTTGGCCCAGACGCTCGAAGATCTGGAGCGGGCCTTCGAGCACGAGCTCGTGCACGTGCGGCAATACGAGCGCTGGGGAGCGTTGTTCGTGCCCGCGTATCTCGCTGCTTCCCTCTGGCAGATTATGCAGGGCCGAAACGCCTACTGGGATAATCCCTTCGAGCGCGAGGCGTACCGCGTTGCCCCATGATCGGGTGCCGCATTATCTACTTCCCGCCAAACTTGCGCGTCGCGCTGAATGTGCTGGCCGCCGATTGGCTGCGCGAGGCAGAGGAGTACGAAACGCCGCCCATTTCGACTTCGTGCAGGTTGTCGTGCAGCGAGCGCAGCTCCTCGTAGCTCCACGATTCGATCTTGCCGTAGCGGGCGACTTGGAAGGCGTGATTCGGCCCGTGCAAATGGGCCAGGACCTTCTCGCGCGATGGGCTCCAATCGTCGTCGACCGACCAGTGATTGCCGCGCAGCGGATAGTGGCCGGTCGTCTCGACGCGGGCTTTTTCGCCGACCATGGCCGCGGGCCGTTCGTTGATTCCCTTGGCCAGCCAGCCAAACGTCCAGGCGTCTAGCGGAGTCGTGCAACCCGACTGGTACGAGCGCACGATCTGTCCATTATCAACACAGGCGACGACGGGAAACTTCTTGGAGTCCAGTTGCTCGATTACGGCGACCACGAGCGACGCCGCCACGATCTGCAAGTGGCAAGTCTCGTCCGTGCCGATCTTCCACCCTTGCGCAACAAGCTTGTCGAATTCGCCGTCTTTGCTCCGCAATCGCCCGAGTTCCCGTTCGCACTTCTCGCAATCCTGGGCGGTGATGAAGAGCACCCGCGGGTTGCAAACATTCGGAGCAGGTTTTTCCGCAGCTGCAAGGGTGGTGACGCCCGCAGGCGGCTCCATCGCCCAGAGCGCGGACGGTCCAGTGAACCCGGCGACCGCGACGACGAATAGCGCGATTCGAAACATAGGCGAGAATCTCAAGTGTATTTCCATGCCGCACCGGGGGTGCGCCGATAGAAAGTGAAATCGATTCCGCCTATGGAACCATTAATTTAGCTCATCTCCTGAAGCCCGTAAATCGCCCGTCTTTCTCGGACATTGACCGGTCGCTGGCGTTGCATAGTCTGTAGGGGGGCAATCAAAACCCCTGAAAGCGCCTAAATAAAATTTGGAAATCATGCATCAGATTATTGAAATTTTGAGGCATCTAATTAACCTTCAAGGGAGCCTGGGCGCGAGCCGCCCTGCCGCGTTTACTCGAAGGAAATCCGAGGCCCGCTACTGCAAGCTGAGAATCTCGCTTTTGTAGCCATCCACTTTCGGCCTTGGAATTTCGAATAATGAAATCTTTCACGCGGTTCTCTCGTCGTTTTTTCCTGCGCGCGCTTGTCGTCAGCGCCGTCCTTGCCCTCACATTTGGCTCCGACGTTCGTGCTGAAGTCATTGCCTTTTGGCGCTTTGAATCGGCGGGCTCATTCCTGACCGACTCGTCAGGCAACGGGCATACGCTCGCCAACGGCGCCGGCGGTCTGGCGGCTACGCCCTCGGGCGATGTCGGCACGGGCGGCGGCTCGGGAAGCGCGCTCTTCGATGGGGGCGACGTGATGAACACGCTGGCCTCGCTCGACCTGACGCCGTATCGCCATCTCAAAATTAGCTGGATGCAGAAGCAAACAGCGTTGGGCGGAGTGAAAGTTCTGTTTGAGCATACCACGAATTACAACAACACGGACGGCGCGTTCCTGGCCACCGTCAACAGCGACCTTGGCGGCAGCAATCCGGCGACGCAGGGGTATTTCATATTGAACGCGGTGGGCGCCAATAACTCCGATCTGTACACGCAGAGCCCAAACAACTGGATCTCGATGGTCGCCGATATCAATCTGGACTCAACCGGCGGGGCGATCGTCCGTTTGTTCGACGGCAACAATAACCCGATCGGCACGGACCGCGATACCGGCAGTTCGCCATCGGGCTTCATTAACGATACGCTGTTCATCGGCGCCCGCGGACCAACGGCCTCGATCGGCTTTGTCGGCAACATCGACGAGCTGAAGATCGAGAGCATCCCGGAGCCCAGTACGTGGGTGCTACTAACGCTCGGTCTGCCGGTTTTATTGCGATTGCGGCTGCGCGCTGCGCGCTGACAAGTCGCTCCGCGCGCTTCCAATTTTGAAAATGCCGCATTCAGCGATCGCATCGTGGTACGCGCTCGTCGCGCAGCTACAATATTGCCTTCGTGCCTGGTGCTATCTATTGCCTGACGGCGGGTCCGCAATGCTGCGCTGCTTCCTGAGATTTGCTCTGGCATGCTGCGTTATCGGGCCGTGCGGGTCGCTTGCGGCGCTAGATCCACCTCAACTTCGGGTACTCAGCTACAACATTCACCATGGCGAAGGCGTTGACGGACAGCAGAATCTTGGCCGCATTGCCCATGTCATCAAGTCCGTCAATGCCGATCTGGTGGCTTTGCAAGAGCTCGATCAGTCGACTGAGCGAACCAGGCAGATCGATCAACCGGCCGAGCTCGCGCGGCTGACCTCGCTCAACGTGGCCTTTGGGCCGAATATTCAATTCCAGGGCGGACACTATGGAAACGCGGTCCTGTCGCGATTTCCGATCCGACGATTTGAAAATCATTTGTTGCCAAGCCACAGGTCGGGCGAGCAGCGCGGTGTTTTGCAAACCGAAATCGACGTGCCAGGACTTACGTCGCCGCTGGTTTTTTTCGCAACGCATTTGGATGCGCGGCCGGGTGATTCCGAACGCATTGCGTCAGCCAAGGCCATCAAAGCGCTGGGCGCCAAAATGGCAGAACAACCGCTGCTGCTTGCGGGCGACTTGAATGACGTGCCCGGCAGCAAGGCCCTGGGCGAGATCACGGCATTTTGGAAGCGCGCGAACGACCAGATAATGCCCACGGTGCCCGTTGTGAGTCCCAAGCGCCAAATCGATTACGTGTTATTCCATCCGGCCAGTCGTTGGACGGTCGTTGAAGTTCGCGTGCTCGACGAGCGCGTCGCGTCTGATCACTTGCCTCTCTTGGCGACTTTGCGGCTGGTTTCGAATGATGCCGAGAAATAGCGTCCACTTCGCCGGGCTGGTTTGGATCGTTTTCTCGGTGACTTTGTCGGCGGCCGATGCGCCCGTCGAACTGGCCGAAGACGACGGCTACCGGGGCATCTGGTACGCGGTCGGCAAAACGAACGACCAGTATGCCTACAAATATTCGGGCGGCATGGCCACGTATCCACAGCAGCACGCTCCGACTGCCATCTATGCGCCGGCGGTCAACAAGACGTTTTTCGTCTATGGCGGACGGCCGCGCGACAAGAATCGGCTGCTGCACATGGTCTCTTACTTCGATCACGCGAGCAAAACGCTCCCCCGGCCGAGAATCCTGCTCGACAAGAAGACCGATGACGCCCACGACAACCCTACGCTGACGATCGACAAGCAGGGGCACCTGTGGATTTTCTCCAATTCCCACGGCACGTCGCGTCCCTCATTCGTGCACCGCAGCACCGAGCCTTATGCAATCGCGTCGTTCGAGCGCGTGCTGACCACCAACTTCTCGTACGCGCAGCCGTGGAATTTGGCGAACGGCAGTCACATCGTGCTGCACACGCACTACAAGTCCGGCCGCGGGCTGCATTGGATGACGAGCCCCGACGGCCTAACTTGGAGCGATCCGCATCCCTTGGCCCACGTGGAGCAAGGCCACTACCAGGTAAGCTGGTCGGACGGACGTCGCGTGGCGACCGCTTTCAACTACCATCCAAAACAAGGTGGACTCGATGCCCGCACAAATCTGTACTACCTGGAAACGGCTGACGCCGGCCGCACCTGGCAGACGGTCGATGGCAGAGCCGTGACGACACCTTTGACCGCGGTCGACAACTCCGCGCTCGCGATCGATTACCAGTCGCAAGGATTGCTGGTCTATCTCAAGCAAGTGAAGTTCGATGCCGACGGACACCCAATGGTCCTCTATTTGACCAGCAAGGGGCACGAGCCTGGCCCCATAAATGACCCGCGAACGTGGCGTATCGCCCGCTGGAGCGGAGAGCAGTGGGCCGTTCACGATGTCACGACATCCGATCACAATTATGACTACGGGTCGCTGTATTCAGAGAGCGACGCGGCCTGGCGTTTGATTGCTCCGACTGAACCGGGGGCCCAGCGCTACAGCACTGGCGGGGCAATGGTGCTGTGGACCTCGACCGACCGAGGGCACTCGTGGCAACAAGAAAAACAGCTCACGCACGATCTGGCGCGCAATCATTCGTACGCGCGGCAGCCGATCGCCGCGCACCCTGATTTTTACGCCTTTTGGGCCGACGGCGACACACGGCAACCGTCCGACTCGGCGCTCTACTTCACCGATCGCGCGGGGAGCCATGTGTGGCGGATGCCAGAAAACATGATCAGTCCGACTGAGCAAGGTCGAATCGCCTGGTGACCCTCGCCTTACCACATCGTGGTGTAACTGTTGCTCCTGGCAGCCGAAGCCTTGGCGGACTTGCGCCGCCGCGAGCGATGCCGGTTGTCGGCAGGGCCGGCTGTGTGAGGCTTGCGCTGCTTAGACTTTTCGGACTTCGGTTGCGACGGTCGAGGTGAGCCGCCGTTCGATTCGGCCGGTTGCGCCACGGCGTATTCTGGATGGTCGTCGCAAATGGTAGTCTTCTTGCGCAGCAGCTTTTCGATGTCGCGCAGGTACTCGCGCTCCTCTCGATCGCAGAACGACACCGCGATGCCCGTCGCGCCCGCGCGCCCTGTTCGCCCGATGCGATGCACGTAGGTTTCGGGCACGTTCGGCAGATCATAGTTGATCACGTGTGAAACCTCGTCGATGTCGAGACCGCGGGCGGCCACGTCCGTGGCGACCAATACCGGCGGTTTCTGCGATTTGAAGCCATCCAGAGCCCTTTGTCGGGCAGATTGAGTTTTGTCGCCGTGAATCGCCAGGGCGCGAATGCCCGAGCGAGACAAGTGTTTCGCGACACGATCGGCACCGTGCTTGGTGCGTGTGAAAACGATGGCTCGCGTCATGGCCGACTTTGCGATCAAGTGCTTCAGCAGCGTGGGCTTGTTCCGCTTTTCAACGAAGTAAACCGACTGTTCGACCAGGTCGGCCGCCACATTCTTGGCGGCGACTTCAACCCGCACGGGATTCGTCAGAATCGCGTCGGCCAGCTGGCTGATGTCGGGCGGCATGGTGGCCGAGAACAACAACGTTTGTCGCCGCTTGGGCAACTGGGCCACGATCTTGCGAATGTCGCGGATGAAGCCCATGTCGAACATTCGATCGGCTTCGTCGATGACGAGCACTTCGATCGTGCTGAGCGATGCCAGACGCTGCTGCATCAAGTCCATCAGCCGGCCCGGCGTGGCCACGACGATGTCAACGCCGTCGCGCAGCGCCTTGGCTTGTGGATTCTGACTGACGCCGCCGTAAATCACCGTCTGCCGCAAACGCGTGTGACGGCCATAGGCGGCGAAACTTTCGGCAATTTGTGCCGCCAGCTCGCGCGTAGGAGCCAGCACGAGCACACGCGGTTTGCGACCGCCGGCGCGCGGCGCGGGACCGGTCTTGGTCAATCGGTCCAGGATCGGCAGGGCAAAGGCCGCTGTCTTGCCAGTACCCGTTTGGGCGATTCCCAGCACGTCGCGACCAGCCAGCACGTGGCCGATCGTTTGCTGCTGGATCGGCGTGGGGGTCGTGTAACCTTCGTGCTTTACGGCGTCGAGCAGCGGGGCACTCAATCCAAAGTCATCAAACTTCAACACGTCCATCTCTATAACAACCCTTCCGCGACGCCGCGCCGGAAAACCGCTCGCGCGCCGCAACAAAATGAAACTCTCGTGCGAACTGGCTCAAGCGAGATTCGATCCGCCGAGCAGACAACAGCTTCGCAACGTGTACGGTGGGTCGCCCTGAAGCCCGGCGAAAGACGCTTGCGCGTCAAACGCGTGAAACCCGGGCGTGTGGTGGTGATAAGAACGTCTCGTCAAACCACAAAAGTGTGACGAGACCAATCGCACCACTCAGGCATTGAGCGCCGCTGTTCTTCGCCCTTTGGCGAACTATCGAGTGCGGCACGAGCCTAAAAGCAATTAAAACGACCGGACAATGCCGGTCGCTCTCGCTACATCTTTACAAGACAAGTATAGCACGCCCCACAATCGGGGATAGGCCAATTGCATTTCGCTGTCGCGCTTGGTGGGCATGCTTGCGAAGCGCAAGCATGGCACGCGGAAGGAGATAGCAAAAGCTGGTTGGGGCTAGAAATTCGGTTCGACGTCGCTGGTCAAAACCTGGTTCTTGGTGCGCTTATCGACGAGGTTCGCGAGCGTCGTGTCGGTCACCACCAGCTGCCCGCCGGGGCGATCGGTGTAAAAGTCGGCGCGCCGATTCGCGGTCAGCCACCAGGTCAAGCGACCTGTCCACGCGCGGTCGGCCGGCCCCAGCGAGGCGACGAGCTTTCGCACGAAGGCGGCCATGCCTCCCTGGCTCTCGATTCGCGCTGGCGCGTAATCGATGGTCATCTGATAGAACTTGTCGTCGAGAAAGTAGAACTTCGCGCCGTCGGTGTCTTTCAGACTGTCGACTTCGAAGCAGGCCAGCCCAATCTTATTGTCCAAGCCGTCTGAGGCGCTCTTCGCCGACGGGTATTGCCGCATCAAGTCATCGACGCTTCCCGGCAGCGCCACGCCAGCGGCCGTGGCGGTCGTCCGCGGCGCTCGCACGTCATCCCAGAATTCATCCGCCCGCACGCCAGCGATCAGATTGCAAAAGAAGCAAAGCGCGGCAAACGCAACGAGCACAAGGCCCGCGCTGAAACGATCGGTCCATTTGGAGTCAGAGTGGAACATAACAATTCCTTGCTGGACGCGGTGGGAAGTTCGGTGGGAGACCAAGGGGGGGCTAAACAACTCTACCACGTAAATTCGCGAGAACCTGCGGCACGCGTCTCGGCAAAATCGATTCGGCAGGCAAACTTTAACCCGGTTCAGTTACAATGCGGATATCAGAGTCCCAGGCTCCAATAGGAAAAGCCCGCTCCGGCCAGAATGGGCGCCGAGAGAACTGCGAGCAATGTGAGACTGGCGACAACCACCATAAACCGAACTGGATCAATACTAGGCAAGGTATTCGCGATTGGATTGTTTCGACGCCGCCAAAGGAGCCAGGCCTGCCCGAAACCTCCCAGCGTTGCTGCAAACCCAATGAGCTTCGCCGGATCGTCGGCGAAGGCGTATACATAACTTGACCAATCGAGCCAGCGTAACGCGAGTGGCGAATTGAATGCCCCCTGCAACTCTGCGAATCCTGATTCGCAGCAATAGGCTAGCGAGGTCGCGCCGACCAGTAAGCTCGCCAGTGCGGATTCGTGAAACGGCAAACGCCGATTACCGCCGAGCGGCGGCAGCTTGGGTTGGATGGCGCGCGCAAGCCAGCGCCAAGAAAACGCTCCGGCGCTCAGTAGGACCGCCGTGCTGACCGCCGCGACGACTGGCGCAGGGGGCAACGAGATCGCTTCCCGCATCGGCGGCGATAGTTGGCTAATACCAGCTGTCGCGACCCAGGCCGAAATGCAACTCTCCAGCACAAGTCCGGCCGCAAGCGGTCCAGCAATGGTCCGTATTGCTCTGCGCCGATCCCAGAATGTCGCGATACCGGCGGTTAGCAGCAAGTTCGCAACAGCTAGCGCCAGTCCGAGAACGCTGAGTACCGAAAATCGGTGCAGCCGCACGGCCGGATTCTCTAGTTGAAGAAGTGGCATCTGTTGCGCCACCTCGACCCCTGAAATGGCGATGTAGACTAAAAAATGCAACAGGGTTCGGTCGATCCAGAACAAAATTATCGCGATCGTTAGGGCGACCAGAGCAAGGGATTCGACGACCTTTCGCGGCCGGGTCAACGCCTGCGGCGAACCGATTGTGGGCTGAAGGCCGATCGCCACCAACATTGAGAGGATTGATAGATCGCGCGGCAGCGTCTGAGCGTCGAAGTACGAGACAATATCGGACGGTGGAAAAAGCGGACTGCGAGAGGCCGCTAGTTCGCAGAAAATCAATGCCAGGATCAAGCTCAGCGCGGTTCCGAGGAAACCGAAAACTAGTATCCGCAGACCCCAGCTCTGCTCGCGCGTCAGTCCTGGTTGTTCGCGCAGGACTCGACGCATTTGCGTGGCGCTCACCGCCAGGCTCACCGCAAACGCCACGCTTAGCGCTCCCAAGGGAATGTCCGTCCAGCGCCCGTCGGGAAGCCGCCAAATGGCTAGCCCCACGGCGATCATCGCCATGACAAAGAAGAGCTGGCGCAGCGAGTGTTTGCCCATTTCATGCCCGAAGTTAGTCGCCGGACGTTGTTGCACTATGATAATCGAGGGACGAGTGTCGTATCGCGTGGTATGTTGACCAGTCGACATGAAGCCGACTTACAGCGGAGAGACGCATGCCGACTTTTGCCGTCGAAGAACTTACTGATTTCGCCGCTCGACTACTAACTGCCGGTGGTGTCGGGCGCGACGAAGCCACACTCATCGCCAAGAGCCTCGTCGGCGCTAACCTGCGCGGTCACGACTCGCATGGCGTGATGCGCATCCCGAGCTACCTCGATACCTGCATCAAAGGGAACGTCGTCCCTGGGGCGCCGTTGACGGCGATTCGCGAGTCGCCAACTTCCTTTGTCGGGGACGCCCATTGGGGATTCGGCCAGACGCAGGCCCAACGATTGACGAATAAGCTAATCCCAATGGCAAAAAAAGCGGGAGTGGCCGTCGGCACGCTCGTGCGCTCGTTCCATATCGGGCGGCTGGGCGAGTACTGCGAGATGGCTACCGACCAGGGACTGGTTTCGATGGCGATGGTCAACAATCACGGTAACGCGCCTCGCGTGGCGCCGCCGGGTGGAAAGTCGCCGCGCTTGGGCACCAATCCGCTGGCCATCGGAGCGCCGGCACCGGGTGGTCCACTGGTCTTGGATTTCGGCACGAGCGCCACCGCCGAGGGAAAAGTGCGCGTGAAACGCATCGCTGGTCAGCTATGCCCTGACGGCTGGCTGATCGACAGCGAAGGAAAGCCCACCAACGACCCGAACGCGATTTATGGCAATCCGCCGGGCTCGATTTTGCCGATGGGGGGCGATCAGGCCTATAAGGGCTTTGGGCTGGGCCTGATGGTAGAGGTCCTCACCGGCGCGCTCTCCAGCGGGCCGTGCGTTCGCGAGGTGCCAAATACTCCCTTAGGCAATTGCGTCTTCATGCTGATGCTCGATCCGGCGCATTTCGGCGGCGCCGAGCACTTTGCCGATGAAGTGGCCGGGCTCACCGAGTTCGTCCGCGGTTGCCCCACGATCGACGGCGTGCAGGAAATCTTGCTGCCAGGCGATCCCGAGCGGCGAATGTTGGCGAAACGGTCGGCCGAAGGGATACCGCTCGACGACGGCAACTGGAACGCGCTGGTGCAGCTGGCGGGGCAGCTCGGCGTGGCGAGGCCTGCGTGAGCGTCGTCGTAGGCATGCCGTGTTCGTTATCATGGGAGCATGCGACTTGCCAGACCACAAACGAGCGTTCGGGGGCTGTTGTGGGCCACGCTGTGGATGAGCTGGTTCCTTTTGAGCTGGCGGCTGGCCCGAGCGCGCTATATCGGCGTGGCCGAATTTGGCGTTTTGAGCTTTCATCTCTCGGCGATCGCGGTGTTGGTCGTTTTTCGCCCAGCTGACAATGTGCGGGTCGCTCGCTGGTTGGGAATCGCCGCGGCAGTCGCAACCTGGCAAGTTGTCGCGATCCCGCTCATCCGTCTGTACACGGCGACGGTGGGACGCCTGGTGTTCGATACCATCTTCGGCGAGACACTGGAGAAGCAATCTTTGATCGCGACAACCGAGCTGGTTCTGATCGGCACGATCACACCCTTCGCGGGGCTGGCCAGCCTGGTCATGCTGGATCGATTCTTGCCGGGCAGCTGGAATTGGCGGGCGGTAATCGTCACGCTGTTCGCCTGGACCGTGCTGAGCACGGCCGCGTGGGGCGCCAGCCTGCATTTTGAGCTTTACCAATGGCTGCAAGCGCAGCGTTGGCAGTTTCCAGCGCCGGCACTGTTTTATCCGCCAGACTTCGTCCCGCTGGTAGACAACAGTCCCATCGTGTGGGTGCCGATGTCGCGAAACCCTGTCCTGGCCGAAGCCCTTCGCTGGACCGCGGCCACGGTGCCCGTGAGTTGCGTGGTGCTTTGGTTTTTCACGAGGCAAAAACATGTTCCTCGCACCGCGGGACTACGCGCCGCGGACCCGGCGCCCGCGAGCGAGTAAGACTCAATTGCTTGCCAATCGCTGGGAATTGACCCTATCATGAACGACCCGCACAGCCCCCCATGAATCTTCCGAGGATTTCGCACCATGTTGCGCCATGCGAACATCGCCATCTTGTTAGTCGTCGCGCTTACTGTTCCTAGTTTTGCCGAGCCATTGCCGGTGGTGACTGGCGTCGACTTGCAGCCGCTGGTCGCGCAGGTCAAGCGCGTCGCCCAGGCGCTCGAGTTCGTGGGCTCGCCACTCGACAAAAATCAGCAGGCGGCGCTCGACAAGGCGCTGGCAATTACCGATGCCGCCGAAGCATCGAAGCAGATCCAGGCCGTGCTCGATCCGCTCTGCCTGGCGGGCGTGAATATCAACCCGGAGAGCCGCGTGAAGGGCGCGGCCGGCGAGGCGCCCGCTAAGTTGCTGCAACAGGGGCGGCGCATCTTTTTGGTGAAGGTGCACAACCAAGGGGGTGTGACCGCGCCGCTGCGCGTTTCGAGCCCCAACGCGGCGCCGCTGGTCAAGCGATCGACCGGCAGCGCCGATCCCAAGATCACCGTTCATCCCAACGAGGTCGGCGATCGCTGGCTCGACGTGGCGATGATCGACGGCCAGCCACTCAACAAGAATCTCTCGGGCTTGCCGCTCGAATACCGACTGATCGAGCTCTATAGCCGCGACGTCGGCCGTCGCGAGGCCAAGCTGATGTTCGACGTAGGGCAGGGGACCCAGGACCTGGGTTTCCGCAATGAAATCAACGTGCTGTTTAATTGCGAGCCGGCCGTCGAAGTCACGCTCGAGATCTTGGACGACGACGGCAGGCCCACGACGGGGCACTTTGTGATTCGCGATCTGAAAGGGCGAGTCTATCCGTCGATGTCGCGCCGGCTGGCTCCCGACCTGTTCTTTCATGAGCAAATCTATCGCCACAACGGCGAGTCAGTGATGCTGCCACCCGGCAAGTACAAAGTCACGTACGGGCGGGGGCCTGAATACCGCGTTCTGGACAAAGAGATCGACGTGCCCGACTCGGTGTCGCACAAGGAACGCTTTGAACTGAAGCGTTGGATCAAGTTGGCGGACCTCGGTTGGATTTCCGGCGATCATCACATTCATGCCGCAGGCTGCGCTCACTATGAGTCACCGGCCGAAGGCGTGCAGCCGGTCGACATGATGCGGCACATTCTCGGCGAAGACCTAAACGTCGGCTGCGTGCTGTCGTGGGGGCCGTGCTGGTACTTCCAGAAGCAATATTTCGAGGGCAAGGTGCACAAGCTCTCGCAGCCCGGGAACCTGATGCGCTACGACGTCGAAGTATCTGGATTTCCCAGTCAGCACGCCGGGCATTTGTGTTTGCTGCGCCTGACGGAAGACGACTACCCCGGCACTGATAAGATCGAGCAATGGCCGAGCTGGGACCTGCCGATCCTCAAATGGGGCAAGGCGCAGGGGGGAGTGGTCGGGTTTTCGCATAGCGGCTGGGGCCTGCAAGTGCCGGCCACGAGCTTGCCAACGTACGACATGCCCAAGTTCGACGGCATTGGCGCCAACGAGTACATCGTCGACGTCGTCCATGACGCGTGCGACTTCATTTCGGCTGTCGACACGCCCAGCGTGTGGGAGCTCAACATCTGGTACCACACGCTCAATTGCGGCTACACCTGCCGCATTAGCGGCGAAACGGACTTCCCGTGCATTTATGGCGACAAGGTCGGGCTCGGCCGCGCATACGTGAAGCTCGATAAGGCCCCGCCCCTCGACTACGACCGCTGGGTCGAGGGCTTGCGCGACGGGCGAAGTTACTGCTGCGACGGCTTGAGCCATCTGGTCGACTTCAAGGTGAATGATTTTGGCGTCGGCGAAAAGGGAGAAAGTGGGAAGGCAAGCGTGCTGGCGCTCGATGCTGGCAAGCCCATCGCCGTCAAAGTGCGCGCCGCCGCCCTGTTGGCCGACAAGCCGCGGGAAGACATCCGCAAGCGCAAACTGGAAGACAAGCCCTACTGGCACGTGGAGCGCGCCCGGATCGGCGATACCAAGAAGGTGCCGGTCGAGTTGATCGTCAACGGCAAGTCGGTCGAGAAGCAGGAGCTGGAGGCTGACGGGCAGCTGCGCGATCTCTCCTTCAATCATCAGCTCGATCGGTCGAGCTGGGTGGCGGTCCGGATCTTTCCCAGCTCGCACACGAATCCGGTGTTCGTCGAGGTTGCCGGCAAGCCGATTCGCGCAAGCAAGCGCAGCGCGCAGTGGTGTTTAGACGCGGTTGATGTATGCTGGAAGCAGAAGGTCAAACAGACGCGCGCCAATGAACAGGCCGAGGCGGCGGCGGCGTATGACGTCGCCCGCAAGGCTTACGCCAAGATTTTGAGTGAAGCGCTGCCTGACTGAAGCGTTTGTTCAGGGAGGGATTCAGATCGTGCGCCGCACTGGTCTAGCGTCCATATCTGCCGCAGCGGTGATTGCGCTCTGTGTCGCGATTCGCGCTCGAGGCGACGTGGCAGGATCGGATCCCGCGTTCGATACATACATGGCGAACGAAGCGCGCCGCGAGGCCGAAATCTCGGGTCAGATCGGCCTGAACCGGTGGATGGTCGAGACCGGCGGAAACGCGCCTTGGTCCTACAATGGCTGGAATGTTTGGCCATATGGGCCGCTTATCGGGCGGCAGTATTTCGCCGGCCCGCCGGTTGAACACCCAGTCACTCACGAGCTGAAGCAAGTCAGCCCGACGCGCTGGACGTACCGACCGGTATATGCGGCGGAGCTTCTGCCGCAAGGAATTCCAGCTTCGAGATCAGGCCATCTTTCCGAGCCGCTGCCATCGGGCAAGGTGGAGCTTCCTCGACCAAGCGATTTGGATGAACCGGTCAGGCCGCGACCGGACGGCCAGCCGATGAGGAATCTGGGGCCGCGCGTGTTCTAGCGCTTGGCCTGAATCGTGGCCCGCGATGACTGATCGGTCGTCGCGGGAGCGGCCGCCTCGTCCGAGGCTTCTTTCGCGTCAGCGTGATCTTCGGTCTTCGTCGGGTCTTCGAGCGGCTCTTGGGGGGGCGGAGGCGGAGTGCCTTGCGGACCGGGAGCAAAGCGGTAACCCGAATAAATGGGTAGATGGCGGTAGTAGACCTCGAGCATGTACATTGAAAGGCACGTAACATAGAGCCTGCCGCCGACGAACCCCCACCTGTCGCCGGTCGGGCTCCAACTGCCGGACTCGGGCCCGGTTTTCGACTGATGGCTCGGCACCTCTTGACGCATGACCTTGTTCCACTTGTTCCAGATCTCACCTTCCATGTGGTGGGTGGCTTGCGTCGCGTAGTACCAGTAGTAGACATCCTGCGTGCGCGTGTTGCCGTACTCGATGGGATTCTTGTTGAGTGCCGCGACACCCTGCACCAATCGTTGATCGTCCTGTTTCCAGCCTAAGTACTGCCGGCATAACAAACCCTCGGCCGCCATGGCGTTCGTCGGATTAGCGTTCTGCCAATAGCCGTAGCGTCGCCCGCCATCGATTTGTGCTGAATCGAGATACTTGGAAATATTGGCTAGCGTTTGATCGGGAACTCGCAGTTCGGCCATTCGCGCGCTTTGCAGCGCCATTAGAAACCAGCCGGTCACGGATGTGTCCGAATCCTGCCCGGGATAGTAGCGCCAGCCTCCGTTTTCCTTGTCTTGCGCGCTAACGCAATAAGCAACCGCGCGTTCGGCGGGCGAACGGAAAGCGGAGTCGTGAGTCATTCCATACAACTCGCAAAGCGCAATCGTGCATTGCGCGTGCGTATAGAGGGTTTGCTGGCTCGCATCGGCCAGAGTCCCTAGAAAGTAGCCGTCCCGATGCTGCATCTTGAGCAGGGCCGCCCAGCCGCGTCCGACTTCCTTGGCATATCTGCCGTCACGGTGCGTATCGCCATGCCCCTGAAACGCTAGTAGCGCCATCGCGGTGGCTGCGGCGGTGTTCTCACTCAGACTGCCATCGGTGTAAGGGCCGACCAGGCTCCAAGACCCATCGTTCTTCTGCTGCCTCGCCAGCCACTGAAGTCCTAAATCAACAGACGCCTCGGTCAACGCTGTCCCACCGTACTTACCCAACAGCTGCTCTCTTTTACTTCCAGCGCTCCGCCCGCTGAGCGCCAGTCCGACCATGGGGGCCGAAATGTTGCTGGACGCCGGCAGCGTTCCATCGCCCGGCCGCGCCAGGTTGATGGGGCCAAGATCGGGCGGTGCCGCCAGCGGATCGTCCACCGGCGCCAAATCCTGCGGAGTGATGATCTGCTCTTTCACGTTCGGGTCGAGCGTCTCGCCGGAAAGAACCGAGGGGTCGCTCAGTTGCGTTCCAAGCTGCTCGGCATAATTGGGCTCGGGAACCGAACTAACCTCGATGTCGGTGTCGGGCAGCTTCAATCTGCCGGTGGCGGCCAGCAGTCCCAGAACGATCAATAGAACGGTGTGAAAGACGGTACTAACGAGCCACGCAGGCGCGTTCTTGAACGCTTCCCGCAGTTCGTCGACATCTCCCTCATCATAGTCGTCGTAGGCTTCCGGCAGTTCGCCAGGGGCCCGAACGTTGACGGGAATCGGGCGATTCGACAGATCCTGCTGAGCGCCTGGTACCGGAGGCAACTTTCGCTTCGCCGGCAGGTCAGGGTCTTGGACGCCCATGAAAACGTCTCGATGGAAAGCCGACTCGTGATTGCATGCGACCGCCAGATCCGCGGGTGGCGGTGCTACTGGTGAGCCAGCAACGCCGCTGCAAGTCGCCGCAGGCGCGCGACGGCTAACGAAATCTAGCGGCAGGACGTGCCATTGGGCAAACAGCACCTCTTAGTCGAGTCTATCAGTGGGCCTCAGACGCGCCAAGCAAACTCTGACGCGAAGGCAACTTGCGCCATGGACTTCGGGTGAGTTCAAGTGCCGCGACCGTCCGATTTTGACGACTTTGCGGTTCACGCTGACACGCGTTTCGCGAGGTGAAAAGCTGGCTGGTCCGCCGTCCATCGATCAATTTCTGTCGCCATCGCCTACTCGACGATCTCGCGGGTTGCCGATACAATTCGTGAAGCACGTCGAAGTGATCGCTTCGATGAGCTTTCTAAAAAACATGACGCGGGGTGGAGCAGTCCGGTAGCTCGCGAGGCTCATAACCTCGAGGTCGCAGGTTCGAATCCTGTCCCCGCCACTTTTACATGCCCCCGGGTTGCCAAAGAGCAGCCGCGGGGGTTTTTGCTAATTGGAGTATGCCTAATAGGTCGGCCGACGATGACAATCGAACAAATTCGGAGCATATACGAGGCGCAACCATTTCGGCCCTTTGTCATTCATCTGGCAGATGGCGGGACATACCCGTTCATCATCGCGATTTCATCATGTCGGTTCCCAGCGGTCGAACCTTATTGGTTTGCCAACCTGACGACACCGTAAACATCATCGACCTGCTGCTCGTGACCGATTCAGAAATCAAGCCCACCAAGAACGGGCCACGCAAGCGGCGCGATGGCTAAATGGAATAAACTCCTCGCGTCGCCATCAAACACCCCGATTTCGTTGCGGAATCGGCCGTGGTCGTGTTGAATGAGCAGGGCTACTCGACGACCGTTTAGCCGTTCTTGAGCATTTCGCTCAAATCTGCGGCGCGTGCGGCAAGCCCTGAAACGGGTCATCCAAGCGCATGCCCCAGCGCTAAGTGGTAGCTGAGAGCCGAAGGTCTCGCCCTCGAAAAAAACACAGTTAGCCCCAATAAGTGACCGCCGGGGCCGAATATAATGGGCGAAGGCCAGGATCCGCTCGAGGCTTAATTGGAGAACCAGCGCATGTCGCAACTTTTCATCGATAATCCGTGGCTGGTCGTGTGTGCGCTGGTCGCTTTCGTGATCGTTGCCTGCACCGCCATCGTGTTCGTCACCGACCATCTGCGCAAGTCGCGGCAAAGCGAAATCGACGCTGTGCTCAAGCACGAGATGCTCGATCGGGGCTTGTCGGCGGCAGACATCAAAGCGGTGCTCGAAGCCAGCTCCGATGGAGAGGCACAACGCCTCGCGCTCCAGGAAAGCCAGCCGGTTCGCGTCGGGCTGGGAAAATTCCAGGTGGAAATCGGCGCCCCTTCGCTGGAAGCCAAACCTGCGGCCAGCCAAAGGTAGCAGCAGCTTGCGAGTAGGCGCGGCTCAGCCCGCTCAGGCTTGGCGGTTAGCAGGTCGTTCAGCCTGCGGAAGATGCTGAAACCCAGCCGCGAACAGTCATCGGGCAATTTATTGCGGCCTTCCGCCGCTGGGTCTATATTGTGCGCCGTCGCGCCCTCGGGCGGTTTGTGAGCGCGACATAACCTTTCATCGCCGAGAATCCCATGCGCACTCGCATCGTCCCTCGCACGTGTCGTCTTAACCTGGTCTTGTGCCGTGCTTTCATCTTCGCGATCGGCGTGAGTGTACTCGCGCGGTCCGAGCTGCTTTTCGCCGCCGAGCTACCGACGGCCAAACCCGAGGATGCGGGTCTTTCCACCGAACGTTTGGCGAGGATCGGCGAGATGATGAAACGCCATATCGACGCCGGCCACATTCAAGGAGGCGTTACGGCCATCGCGCGGCGCGGAAAGGTGGCGCATTTCGAAGCTCACGGCATGACCGATATCGAAGCGAAGAAGCCGATGCCAAAGGACGCCATCTTTCGCATGGCTTCCTCCTCCAAGCCAGTGACGGGGGTCGCGATTTTGATGCTCGTCGAGGAAGGCAAGGTGCGGCTGTCGGATCCCGTGCACACCTTCATTCCGCAGTTCAAGGGGATTAAGGTCGCCGTTCCCAAGGGGACCGCGTTTCCAGGCGAAAGGACATCCACCACGGCCAGCCCTGACTATGACACCGTGGCGGCCAGTCACGAAATTACGGTGCGCGACCTGCTGACGCACACGTCGGGGCTCGCCAGCGGCGGACTCGGCAGCGCCGCGGCACGCCAGATTCAGCGCGGCCCCAACGCCACGCTGGCTGACTACATTCCGAAGCTAGGCAGCGTACCGCTCGATTTTCAACCCGGTTCCGCCTGGCGTTATAGCCCAGGCGCCGGGATCGACACGCTAGGGCGAATCGTGGAGATCGCTTCCGGCACGACCTTCGACGTGTTTTTGAAAGAGCGAATCTTCGAGCCGCTGGGCATGAAGGACACGTTCTTCTCCCTGCCCGAGGATCGTCAATCGCGGCTCGTGACTCTCTATCGGGCAACCTCCGGCGGGCTAGAAAAAAGTCCCATGCAGTCGGGCTTCTCCAGCCGCACTTACTTTTCGGGCGCGGGCGGACTCGTGAGCACCGCCGAAGACTACCTGCGTTTCGAGCAGATGCTGTTGAACGGAGGGCAACTCAATGGCAACCGGCTGCTCAGCCCCAGGACGGTCGACATGATGGCCACAAATCACGTCGGCGATCTTTTCGGCGGACTGGCGAGTGGCCAGAAGGGGATGGGCTTCGGTTTCACCGTGTCCGTCGTGCTCGACGCGGCCAAGGCCGAAACGCGACGCTCCAACGGCGCGTTCGGCTGGGGTGGCGCATTCGGCACGATCTCCTGGACCGACCCGAAAGAACAAATGTGCGCCGTGCTAATGCTGCAGCAACGCGACCAGCAAGTGCAGCGCGACTTCGAGAATGCGGTCATGCAGGCGATTATCGACTGACCATTCGCGCCGGTGTGCACGTTAACCATCATTCCGCTGAGGGCGAACGACGCCGGTAAGTCCGACGACCGCGCCGTCCGTGTGGTCTGCAACCGCGATGAGTCACGATTGCGGCCAACAGCTCTGCCGCCGCAGTTGCGCCAGTTCGGGCCGCACCGCGCTTACCTTCCGATCGATCCAGTTTCGGACGGCACTTGGATTGCCGCCAGCGACGCGGCGCTGGTCTGCGTATTGATGAATGTCTACGTCCAGCAGAGCAAGAGCGGCGTCCACTTGATTGAGACAGGACCGAGCGCCGGCACGCTTAGTCGCGGCCGAATCATTCCCCAAATCCTGGTGGCCAACGATCTGGGTGAGGCCTGCCAGATTGCCGCATCGCTTGATCACTCGGTTTTTGAGCCGTATCGCCTGATCATTGCCGACCGCCGAGAGTTATTCGAGCTGATCTGGTCCGAGCGGCACGTGCATGTCACGAAGCCGAAGCAAATCGAGCGGCCCGTATTCCTCACGTCGTCAGGGCTGGGAGACGACCTGGTCGCGACGCCTCGCCGCAAGCTGTTCGAGGAATTGTTTGACAACGCCGACTGGCCAGCCGCTCAGGACGCTTTTCATCGGCATGCGTGGCCAGACAAACGCGGATCCAGCGTCTGGATGACTCGTCCAGAAGCGATGACGGTCAGCATCACCGAGATCGAGTTGTTACCTCAGCGGGTGACGATGAGCTACCGCGCGCGAGTCAACGATGGCGCGGCGACCACCGATTTCGGACCGTTTTCGCTGATAAGTGGAACGTAACAACCGGCGTCTGCGCAAGTTACTTGCCTGTGAAACTCAGCAACGACTTCAAGGCCGTGATATCGGCCGGTTTCACCAAGTGGTGGTCGAAGCCCGCATGCTGGGTACGCTCTCGATCGTCGGCCTGTCCCCAGCCAGTCAGCGCAATCAACAGGATGTCGTTCCAGTCACGGCGCTGGCGAATGCGGCGCGCGACCTCAAACCCGTCCATTCCGGGCATGCCGATATCGAGCAAGACCACGTCGGCATGATAGTCCTCGAGTATCGTCAGGGCGCTGGGGCCGTCATTGGCCATTCGCACTTCGGTGCCGAGGAACTTGAGCAGCATGCCAAGGCTAGCAGCCGCGTCGCGATTGTCGTCGACGACCAACACACGCCGCTGCGGCAGGGCCTGCTGTTTTTGTCCGGGGGCCGGCCGTTGAGCTTCGGAATATCGCGTGGCGGCGACGGGCAGGCGGACGGTAAACTCGCTCCCATGCCCCAGTCCTTCGCTATGAACTGAGACGGTGCCGCCGTGCATTTCGACCAGCCGTTTGACCAAGGTCAACCCGATGCCCAAGCCGCCCTGCGAGCGGGCCGTCGAGCGGTCGGCTTGCATGAACATCTCGAAGACATTCGGTAGCATCGTCGCCGAGATGCCGATGCCGCTGTCGCGTACCGAAACGACCACCTGCTCTCCTTCGCGTTTGGCTGTCAGCCAGATCTGCCCACCGCGATCGGTGTATCGCGCGGCATTGTTGAGCAGGTTGGCAAACACCTGACCCAGCCGTACGGAATCTCCATACAGAGGAATCGCGTCTTGCGGAATTGAAATGGCCAATTGGTGTTCAGCCGCGTCGATGAGCGGTCGGCTGGTTTCCACGGCGCTGCGAATGATCGCCGCCAGATCAGTCTCTTCTTTCCGCAGCTCGATCAGTCCGCGGGTAATTCGCGACACCTCCATCAGATCGTCGACCAGGCGGACCATATGGTTTACCTGGCGCTCCATCATCTCGCAGACTCGCTCGGAAGTCGGATCGGTGCCGGCGGTCATTCGCAAGATATGCAGTGAGTTGCGGATGGGAGCGAGCGGGTTGCGCAGCTCGTGGGCCAAGGTAGCCAGAAACTCGTCCTTGCGACGGTCGGCCTCGCGCAGCGCCGCTTCGGCCGCCTTTCGCTGCGTGACGTCGCGAGCGACCTTCGAGGCCCCAATAACTTTGCCGCGCGAGTCGCGCAGCGGCGACACGGAGAGCGAGATATCGAGTCGCCGGCCGTCCTTGGTCACACGCACGGTCTCGAAATGTTCGATCCGCTCGCCACGCCCCAATCGCTCCAGCAGCGCCGGTTCCTCGTGCTGGCGTTCTGGCGGAATGAGCATCGTGATGGGTTGCCCGATGGCTTCCTCGGGAGTGTAGCCAAAAAGCCTTTGCGCGCCTGCATTCCAGGTTTGAATAATCCCTTGCAAGGTCTTGCTGATGATGGCATCGTCCGACGAGGCAACAATCGCGGCCATCAACGCTTGCGTTTGCAGGTGGCGCTCCTGCTCGAGAAGCTGCTCGCGAATCTGATATTGGCGCTGGCGCGCCCTTAACGCACTGCGAACGGCGCTGACAAGTGCTGCCACGCGCGTCGGTCGCTCGAGCACCGTGACGTTGCCCAGCAGTTCGACGGCTTCGGACACGGCCGCCGAGTCGGCGCCCTGTCGCGCCACGACCAGCACGGGCAGATCGGACCAGGATGGTTGCCGGCGAATCCAATCGATAATGCAATCGCGTCCCTCCGCCACCAGCGACTCTTCGGCCAGGAGCGTCGCGGCGGCGCCCTCGTCCAGCCGCTGGCAAACCTGCTCGAGAGTGACACATCCGATGCTTGGCACGTTTGCCCGGTCGAGCACGGATTGAGTCAGGGCGGCGTCCTTGATCGTGGGCGCCAAAACCACCACACGGCGATCGAGCAGGTCGTCGGCCGTAGCTTTGGTCACGAATTCTTTCCTTTCGATTCCGAGGGATCGAGAACCGGTACGCCAGTCAGCACACCGCGGAAATCACGCAGCGCCGGCCCGACGTCGATCCGGCCATTTTCCATTCGAAACTCTCGGATGCTGCGCTCGTGTTGTCCAGCCCGTTTCTTGACGATGGAAATAGCCTGGCGAACTTCTCCCTTGGCCTCGAAATACCGCATCAGAATTACTGCGTCCGCCAGGTAGCTCGCATCGACGGGCGCTATCATCGGTCCGCCAATAAGTCCCTGGTGGGCGCCGATCAGAATAGTAGCAACGCCCGCCTGGCCCAAGTAGCTCAAAAGCTCGTGAATTTGAATGGTCAAGAAACGCTCTTCCGGCATGGCATTGAGGTAGCCGTTCAAACTGTCGATCACGACCACCGACGCGTGATGGGTCTCGACGGCTCGCCGGATCGCGTGTGCAAACTCGCCGGGCGACAGCTCGGCTGGGTCGACTTGTTGGACCGTCACGCGGCCCGCTTCCAAATGCTTGCTCAGATCGATACCCAAGCTCTCGCTGCGAGTTGCGAGAGTATTCAGGTTCTCGTCGAAGATGAACAAAGCGGCATGTTGACCGCGCTCGGCTGCCGAGATCGCGAACTGCGTGGCCAGCGAGGATTTGCCACTGCCCGGCGCTCCAACGATCAACGTGCTGGTGCCTCGTTCGATACCGCCACCTAACAAAACATCCAGTCCTTTGATGCCGCTGGCCAGCTTTTCCAAGACGCGTGGCGAGCGATGTTCGCTCGCGATCAGTCTGGGGAAGACCTCGAGCCCGCCGCGTTGAATGATAAAGTCGTGATAGCCGCCGCGAAATCGGACGCCGCGGTATTTAACGACTACCAGCCGCCGACGCTCGGCGCCGTATTCGGGATTCACCTGTTCGAGCCGCACGACTGCGTGCGCAAGGCTTTGAACCTGCAGATCGCGGTCGCTGCTCGTCAAATCGTCCAGCAGTATCACCGTGCAATTTCGACCCGCGAAGAATTGCTTGAGCGCCAGAATCTGGCGCCGGTAGCGCAGCGGATTGCCAGCTAGTAACCGCAACTCGGAGAGCGAATCAAATACGACGCGCTTGGGCTTAGTTTCCTCCACATCCGCCAGAATCGTCTTCGTCGTCTCGCTGAGCTCAACTTCCGACGGGTGGAACATCGTGTACTGGTCATTAGGCAGCAAGTTTCCTTCCGACGGTACCAACTGGCGAACTCGAATGCCCTGCATCGACCAGCCGTGCGAGTCGGCGACTTCGCGAAGTTCCTCCTCCGTTTCCGACAGGCTCACATACAAGACCGGCTCGCCTTTGCGTGCGCCATCGAGCAGGAATTGCAAAGCGAGCGTCGTTTTTCCGGACCCCGGAATGCCCTCGATCAGATACAGCCGATTCGGCGTGAAGCCGCCGCGCAGAATATCATCCAGACCTTCAATCCCCGTCGCGGCGCGATCGTGCTGGGTGTTTTGATGCTCGGAGCGTCCAAGCGACATTCGGCTGGGCCTTTTATTAAATCAAGGGCTGAAAAAGCGAAGTCACACAAGTTCCTTGATATTGTAACAATGGCAGTGTTTTCAATCAGCAGTCCGGCGAGGGCCCGAACGGAGGCTATGGCAATGAGCTAGTAAGACCGGCGCCGGGCTACCCCCCTGCGACTGGCGCGCCAAATCCCTGGAATCTTGGGTTTCAGCCCAATATACTTAAACGCCATGATACCTCGGCAATCGAGCCCGCGTCTCTTTTTGCGTTCGATGAGCAGCATGCGCTACGTCGTCACTGGGATCGTGGTTCTGGCCGGATCGCCGCTCTTGATTGCGGCCGCTCCGACGGGTACGCCGACGGAAACCAAAGTTGCCATCGATCGCGGGCTGGCCTTTCTGGTCAAAGACTCGCTGGCCTGGCGAGACGAGCACAAGTGCGTCTCGTGCCATCATGCGGGCCTGGTCGTGTGGGCAATGCGCGAGGCTAAGCACTACGGCCACGCCGTTGATGAGCCCGTGCTGGCCGAATTGACCCAGTGGCTAGCCAAATCGGGCGACGGCAAAACCGGCGTCGCACGGCCAGCTAACGTACCCCGCGCGCTGAACGAAAAAGCGGTGTCGTTCGCGCTCGCGCTAGGCGTAGAGCCGAGTCCGGACACCGATGCGCGCGCCGGACTAGAGCTTCTGCTAGGAACGGTGAAAGCCGATCAGATCGAAAACGGCTCGTGGGCCTCATGGCCCGAGACTCGGCCGCCGATGTTTGGCAACTCCGACGAGCGCACCACGGCGTCGGCCATACTCGCGCTATTGCCGGCAGCGGCCGCCGGCGATCCAAGCGCAGTAGCCGCCCGCGATAAGGGCGTCGAGTGGCTCTCGACCACCAAAACGGACGACGATCCGCAATCGATCGCGTTGCGCTTGGTGTTGTGGCAGCGTCTGGGGCGGCCGGCCGAAGAATCAGCCGCGCTCGTGAAGCGCATTCGAGCCCGGCAGAATCCCGACGGCGGTTGGGCGCAAACCCCCGAAATGGCGAGCGACGCCTGGGCGACAGGGCAGGCGCTTTATGCTCTGGCTCATGCGGGTTTCAAATCCGCCGATCCGGCGGTCGCACGGGCGCAAGCTTTCCTGGTAGCCACCCAGCGTGACGATGGCTCATGGCCCATGACCTCGCGGCCCACCAAGCCGGGAGATACGGGGGCCACGAGCCTGATTCCCATCGTCGGCGCCGGAAGCTCCTGGGCCGTGCTGGGGCTCGTGCGCAGCGAGTGACAATGGTTGCGCGCTGGCAATCGTCTGCGCTACCGTTACCCTTTAAGTGCGACCCAGAGCTCGATGCCACCACTGCCAGTCTTCGGATCAAACGCTGCGGTATAACGCTCAAAGCAGGGGGCGTCGGCGGCCTGCAAGCCGGAGTTCGGCAGCCATTTGGTCCAGATGGCGTCCAGCGTTTCGGGGATTGCCGAAACGTGCTTGCGATGCGTGAACACGGCGTAGCGCCCCGCTGGCAGACGTACCTCGCTGTATTCCTTCGGCAGCTTCGAAGCGTCGCGCACTTCGACGCCGGTGAGATAGTCGAAGCCTTTGCCGGGCTGGTAGTTCCAGGAGACGCCGTAGGAGTCGCGTCCGACCTGACCGGGAACCTTGCCGAGCTGCGGAACGAAGTTGTCCCATTGCTTCGGAATGTTGACCCGCGTTTCAAACGTGTAGGTAGCATTCGGGCCTGCGACCAGAGTTTCCTTTCGAGTTTCAAATCGCGGTGGTTCGAGATTGTACTGCTCGATTTGCGTCCGCAACCGCTCATCTTGTTCCTGCAGCTCGGGCGTATAGGTTTCGCCAAAGTCGGCCGCCTCGAAGACTCGGCGGATCTCGATTTCGGATTCGGACTCCATCGGGTTGGGGCAGCGTTTGACCCACTCGATGGCTTCGGCGAGGCTCTTGACCTGCCACATCCAGAAGCCGGCGACGAGCTCTTTCGTTTCTGCGAACGGGCCATCGATTACGGACCGATTCTTGCCTGAGAATCGCACGCGAGCGCCGGCGGAACTGGGATGCAATCCTTCGCCCGCAAGCATGATGCCGGCTTTGACCAGCTCTTCGTTGTATTTTCCCATTTCGGTCAACAGCTGCTGGCTGGGCATTTGCCCCGCTTCAGACTCCTTGGTCGCTTTGACCATGACCATGACTTTCATCGCTCGTTCTCCTTCGTGATTAAAGATTTCGATCGTGGCCCGCGCCGCCCTTCGCTATGCGGCGCGGGTTTTGAATTTCTAAAGTAAATGCGGGAGATCGCCTGGTAATTACGTGCGGTGGAAGACCAGAGCCCGCAGGCGTGCATCGCGCAGGGTCAGCCCACCCCAGATGAGTGCGCCGAAAACTACTGGAAAGAGGATTTCGAACCAGCCGTGACCGGCGCGGACATGGGTGTTCACGGCGCCGCCCAGGTAACCGGTAAGCAGAATGGCGCCCAGGACCGCCGTTCGCGGGATGAGGTACAAGATGGTGCTCACGAGCAAGACTGCGCCAAGAGGCACGAGGACGCTTTCAGAATACCCCAGCTCGACGGTGCCTTCTACCACGGCCTTCGGCTGAACGAATTTCATGATCGCATCCATTAGCATGAATGCGCCCGACAGCCCGCTCAGGACGTAACCAGCTATGCGCATCGGCTTGGTCGTGGTGTCAGGAGTTTCGGTTTGGAGTTGCATGGCATCGGCTCCGAGTGGATGGTGTGCTTAAGCTATTGGTTGCCACGATTCACGACTGCGTGGGCAGGCCGACCAGTTCCATGACGGGCCGAATCTCGACCGTGCCTTTGCGCGCCCCGGGAATTCGGGCCGCGATACTGATTGCGTCGTTCAGGTCCTGGGCTTCGACCAGAAAGTAGCCGCCGAGCTGTTCGTGCGTTTCGGCGAAGGGACCATCGGTCACTAGTCGCTTGCCCTCGCGAATCCGCACGCTGGTGGCGCTGGCCACAGGCAAAAGCGGAGAGGCGCCCAGGTATTGGCCTCGAGCGGCCAGGTCATGGGTCAATTCGGTCGATTCCGCGTAGCAGTGCTCGCGCTCACCGTCGGTCCAGGCGTTTTCATTGCTGTAAATGAGCAACATATATTTCATCGCTGAAGCTCCCGGCACGTGTATTTTGAAGGCTTCCTTACTAACTAGTCGCTTGCCGCTCGGGCGAATCGACAGATCGTAAAATAATTTCTAACCGATTTCCTGGAGGCGTTTTAGAAGAAAGCGGCGTTCCGGCTCCTGTTTGGCCAAGGCAAGTGCTTGCTGATACGAGACGGCAGCTTCCGAAGTCCGTCCCAGGCGTCGACACAGATCGGCGCGAGCCGCATGCAGCAGGTGGTATTCGCCCAGGTCGCCCCGCTCGGCAATCGCGTCGATCAATTCCAGCCCTCGCGCGGGGCCGTCGCGCATGGCGATTGCGACCGCGCGATTCAGTTCGACGATTGGGGAAGGAATCGCGCGGGCAAGCAACTCGTAAAGCCCGGCGATCTGGGCCCAATCGGTCGCCGCCGCGTCGTCGGCATTTGCATGCACGGCGGCGATGGCTGCCTGGATCGTGTAGGCGCCCAAACGGCCAGTCGCCATGGCTTGTTCGAGCAGTGCCTTGCCGTTGGCGATCTGAACGCGATTCCACAGGGCACGATCTTGCTCCTCCAATAGGATTAGGTCGCCGTCGGGAGAAGTGCGCGCCGCGCGGCGCGACTCCTGGAGCAGCATGAGCGCCAACAGCCCGAGAGCGTCGGGATCGGGGAGCAGGTCGCACAGTAATCGTCCCAGGCGAATGGCTTCTTCCGACAGGTCGGCCCGCGTAATACTCTCGCCCGAGGAAGCCGAATAACCCTCGTTGAAGACGAGATAAATCACGGACAACACTGACTCCAACCGTTCGGGCAGATCGTCAAGCGAGGGTACCTGGTAGGGGATGCGCGCGTCGCGGATCTTCGATTTGCCGCGCACGATCCGTTGGGCGATCGTGGTGGGCGATGTCAGGAAGGCGGCGGCGATCTCTTCCGTCTTCAGACCGCAGACTTCACGTAGCGTGAGCGCGACTTGCGTATGGGAGGCAATCGCCGGGTGGCAACACGTAAAGATCAGCCGCAGCCGGTCGTCCTCGATTCCTTCCTCGTCGCCAGGAGTGCTGGACGATTGACCCAAACGGCCGGCAATGGTCTCTAGCGACGCGTCGAACCGGGCGCGGCGTCGGACCGAGTCGATCGCCTTGAAGCGACCGGCGGAGACGAGCCATGCTCGCGGATTGGCCGGCAAGCCCTCCCGGGGCCATTGATCGGCCGCCGAGGCAAAGGCATCGTGCAAGGCTTCTTCTGCCAAATCAAAGTCGCCCAACAGTCGAACGAGCGTCGCAAAAACGCGGCGAGACTCATTTTGATAGATGTCCGAGAGTACATCCCGGACTTGTTGCGCGTCTGGGTCACTCATTTCTGTATCCAAAATGCCGGCAAGACGCTGAAATGCGTGTCTGATTCTCGCCGGAATGTCGGCCCGCGGTCAATCGGGCGGACTTATTCAAAAGAAGCGCGGTTGTAGCGCCCGTGCCCGTTTGATTAGCCTGATATTACAGGCCCATCTTTCGGCGGAGCGTGTTTGGTGGAAAGCGCGGCACATTCGCACTTGCGATATCGTCCCGAGGTGGACGGTTTGCGCGCCGTGGCCGTGCTCCCCGTGCTGTTGTTTCACGCCAAGCTAGGTTTCACCGGCGGTTTTGTCGGGGTCGACGTGTTCTTCGTCATTTCCGGCTTTCTGATCACCGGGTTGTTGCTGAAAGACATCGACGCTGGCCGGTTTTCGCTCGTCGACTTTTGGGAGCGCCGCGTGCGCCGCATCTTCCCGGCGCTGGCCGTGATGGTCGCCGCGGTACTGGCCGTGGGCTACGTGCTGCTATTGCCCCGCGATTTGGAGAAGCTGGGCGAGACTGCCGTCGCCCAAGGATTATTGGCGGCCAACATCTACTTCTGGCGCGACATCGACTATTTCCGCGGACCTTCGGAATTGAAGCCGCTCTTGCACACCTGGTCGCTGGCGGTCGAGGAGCAATTCTACCTCGGCTTTCCGTTGCTACTGTGGCTGATCAAGAGCGACAGTCGCCGCCGGATGTTGAGTGTTCTGGTCGCGTTGGCGATCGGATCGTTTGCGTTAAGCGTCTATGGCTCGTACAAGCATCCGCTGGCGAATTTTTACCTTCTGCCCCCCCGGGCTTGGGAGTTGCTGCTGGGCGGAATTCTCGCCGCCTTGCCGATCACGATTCGGCATCGAACGACGAACGAGGTTATTTCCTGGCTGGGGCTCGTCAGCATTCTGGCGGCCGCGGTTGTTTACGATCGGTCGGTTCGATTTCCGGGTGTGACGGCGCTGGCGCCCTGTTTGGGGACTGCCGCGATCATCCTGGCCAATGGCCACGGACTGACGAGCGTCGGCCGGCTGCTGGCCACGCGACCGATGGTTTTTGTCGGGCTGATTTCCTACTCACTCTACCTATGGCACTGGCCGGTGCTGGCCTATGTGCGTTACATCAATCTGGCGATCGATTGGCGACTCGGCGTGCCGGCGCTCGCACTGAGCTTTGTCTTGGCAACCTTGTCGTGGCGATACGTCGAGACTCCGTTTCGCAAGCGGGGCGACGTCAAGGATCGAAATCGAATCTTCGCCGGCGCGGCTGCGACGCTGGCCGTGTTACTGAGCGTTTCGGCCCTGTTTTGGCGCTCTGGCGGCTTGCCGTCGCGATATGCAGGGGAATCGGCGGGCTTGATGGAGGACGCCAGTTGGACCGGCATCGAGATGGCGCGCGGCGTCGATGACATCATGGCGGGACGGGTTCCAGAAATCGGCGCGCCAGCCAGTGCCGAGCGACCCGCCAGCTTCATCTTGTGGGGCGATAGCCACGCAATGGCGCTGACCGATCTGGTGGACCGGCTGGCGCGCGAGCACAACGTCGCCGGTTACGCTGCCGTATCGGCCGCGTGCGCGCCAGTGCCGGGCACTTGGAATCGATACAGCACCGACGCAGCGGACGATCAAATGAAACGCAACGACGCCGTGCTGAAGTTCATCCTCGACCGGCGCATCAAAGACGTAATCCTGGCGGCTCGCTGGGCGTATTACATTGACGGTTGGTCACCGGATGAGCGGAGCTTCGAGTTTGTCGACGAAAGCCAGGACGGCGGCCCGTTAGCGGATGCTCAAACGCCCGAGGGGACGCCCGCTGACTCGGCCAACATTTTTCGACGACACATGGAGTCGCTCATCGATGAGTTGCATAAGCATGGTGTCGAGATCTGGATCCTCAAGCAGGTGCCCGAGCAGCCGGGGCCGATCGCCATGCAACTGCTGAAGCGCAAGCGATCGTTGGTCGCCGCGCCGCTTTACACGACGACCATGGCCGCGCACCGCGAGCGGCAGGCGACGACCGACAAGTTGATGGCGGAGTTGCCGGCTGATGAGGTCGCCATCATCGACCCGACGCCTACGATGTTCAACGCCTCGGGCGAGCCCGTGGTCGAGCTCGATGGTCGGGCCTGCTACAAGGATCGCGACCACCTATCGAAATACGGGGCTGAGAAGTTATTGCGGCCATTGCTCGAGCCAGTGTTCTCGGCGATCGCGGCGAAGGAGCAGTCGGCAGGTAGGGATGCAGGGCGTTCGAGCGGGGCAGGGGGGGCCGTTGTCCCCTGAGGGTCGACACTGGTGCGGATATTACTCACTCGCTTGCGCGGCGGTTTCCGGTGTTGGATCCGCCGATGGCGCGTCGCTCGTCACCGACAATTCGTAGCAAGCCGCCTCGCGATCGCTGCGCACGAACAGCTGTCGTCCGGCTAACGCGGGATTGTTCCAGGTCTTGCCTTCGAACGGCTCGATCGATCCCAGCTCGCGATGCGCTTGGGGATTGGCCTCGACCAGTATCACGCGGGCATCTTCGCATTGGATGAGCAATAGATCGTCGACCAGCATCAGCTGCCCGTGACCATAACGGCCGCGTTTCCAGCGCCGCTTGCCGTCCTTGAGCGAGACGCACTCGAGGATGCCATCGTCCATGCCGTAAGCGTAACCGTCGTGCACTAGCGCACTGCAAAACTTGGTCTGCATCGTGCGGCTGCTCCAGTTCTGCGTCACGTTCCATACGCTATCCTGTTGCGCTAGCTCGACGAGCGCGCACCCTTTGCCATAGTCGGTCGACAGAAAGACGTGGTTGGCGTCGACAGGATACGGTTGCGAGCAATTTGTCTGCTGATCGTTCCTGAACGCGAAGGTCCACAGCACTTTGCCGTTCGCCGGGTCGTGCGCGTTGACGTTGTCGGCATTGACGATCAAGACCTGTTTTGTGCCGTCGAGCTCGACCAGCAGCGGCGAAGTGTAGCTGCCCAGATCGGCGCCCGCGTGCCACACGCGTTTGCCAGTCTCCTTGTCGTAGGCAATGAGCGAACGCTCGCCTTGTTCGTGCTTGGCATCATCCTTGGCCCCGCCGGGGCAGACGACCACCACGTTATCGACGACCAACGGCGAGCCGGCGGCTCCATGCGGCTGGACCTCCTTCATTTCGGTGTCCTGGACGATGTTCAGGCTCCACCGCGCCTTGCCAGTCTTGCGGTCGAGGCAATTCAGGATGCCGGTCGCACCCAGGGCATAGATCGTCTGCCCGTCGATGGTCGGCGTGGCGCGGGGGCCGTCCCCCGTTCCGGGGTTTGCGTAATGTGCAGCGTCGCGATGGACCCACAGTTCGCGGCCGGTGTTGCGATCGTAGCAAGCGACGCATTCTTCTTCGCCGCGCTGCTCTTGTGTAATCGCCAGGCCCCCATCGATCGCAAACGCGCCCCAGCCTGCTCCAACGTCGTGCTTCCAGAGCATCATCGGGGGATGTGCTTGCCAGTCGCGATCAAGATTCGCGCCATGCACGGTCGCCAAGCCGTTGGCCCCGCGAAAGCGCGGATAGGAACCCTCCGTGATTGTTTCTTCAAAGCTGGCCTCGACGGGTTCTTGCGATTCCTCTGTCGGCAAGGTCGTCTGGTGCAACGGTCGCGACCCCAGTCGCCATACGATCATCGGCCGTCGGTCGCCATCATGCCCGATGAAACGGATGCTTACCAGAAACGCGATCACGATCAGGAACAACGCCGCCAGGATTCTGAGCGACGCGCTCCAGTACCAGCCGACGAAGAACATCAACCAGGCCCAAAGCAGCCACCAGGTCGTCGCGGCGTATGCGGCAGCGAAAGTCGGCTTGCTTGAAAATGCCGAGCACACCAGGTACCAGATGCCGAACGCCGCCAACGTCCAGACGGCAAAAATGCTCCCCAATTGGGTGTTATTGAGCGCCGCATCCGACAGGCCTTTCAAGTGCTGCCGAGTGACGCGAACCAACAGGATCAGGCTCACGAGTCCGCCCAGCAGCCACACGCGAATCGGCCAATAGAAGCCCAGCGCGATGTAGATCTGCATCGCGCGTCCCCAAGCATACAGGGCGGCCAGTGCGAGTAGGGCCAGAACGGCACGCTCGAGCCATGCCAGCCAGTTGAGCCCGCTTGGCGAGCTGTGACCCTCCGTGGCAGCGGCTTGGCTCAAGATACACCCCAGAAAGTGCGAACAGCAACGCGCGCGAATTCGACTTGACTATCACGCAGTCCGGGCTGTTTTGCAAGACAAAACGGCCACCCCGGCGCCCGCGCCGTTTACAGAGACCAGCCTTCGCGATATGACCGTTGGATGTATTGCGCGGCATCCGGGCAGTTTCGAGCCACGAGCGACTCGGCATCCCAGTCGAGCTTCTGACCGCCGGCCCGATACGAAACGTTGCCTAAGAGCACTGCCTCGGCCAAAGCCCCCGAGTAGTCGAAGTTGCAGGTCGTTGGCCCGCGCGATTTGCAGGCTTGCGCCCACTCGGCCCAGTGGCCGATCGAGTTGGGAATCGTTTGCTCCGGCGGGGCAGGGGGGCCGCCGCGATACATGAAGAACTTGCGCGTGTCGTAATCGGCCAACAGCCGCCCACGCGCCCCCTCGAACAGCACGGCGGAATTGTTTTCGTAAACCTCGGACCCCTTCGGCCGCCACGTTCCGTGGTACCAGGTCAGATGCACCGATGGCTGACTGCCACGCGCGGGAAATTGATACTCGACCTGCATGTTGTCCGGAACGTCGTTGTCGCCGGACGAGGTCTTTTCTCCCTTGGCTTGGACTGACGTGGGGTAACGCAGATCGAGCGCCCAGAAGGGCAGGTCCATGTAATGACAGCCGAAATCGCCCAGGATGCCACCGCCAAAATCCCACCAGTAGCGCCAGTTGAAATGGAAGTGCGAAACGTTGAAGGGCCGCATCGGCGCCGGGCCGATCCACAAATCGTAATTCACGTTGGCCGGCGGATTTCCCATCGTCGCGCGAGCGCCGGGTCGAATCTTGTCGGCCTTCCAGACGTGCACTCGTGACACGGGCCCGATCTGGCCGGCCTTGATGATCTCCACGACTCGGCGATAGTTGTCGCCCGCGTGAATCTGGGTGCCCATCTGCGTGACCGCCTTTTGCTCGGCGGCCACGTTTCGCATCTGCCGGCACTCAAACACGGAATGCGCGAGCGGTTTTTCGCAATAGACATCCAGCCCGCGCTTGAGTGCCCAGACGACTGGAATGGCATGTGTGTGATCGGGCGTGGAGACGACGACCGCGTCGAGACTCTTTTCCTTGTCGAGCATCTCGCGAAAGTCGACATAGGTGGTCGCCTTCGGAAACCGTTCGGTCATCTTGCCGAGGTGCACCGAATCGATATCGCACAAGGCGACAATATTCTCGTCGGCCAAGTGCTTGATGTTGTCGGCACCTTTGTTGGCCACGCCAATGCAGCCAATATTCAGCTTCTCATTGGCACTGCGCGCTGCCAGAGCGCGCTGTGGGCGATTGACGACATAGGGTGCGGCGACGGCAGTCCCTGCCAACACTGCTTGACGCAAGAATTCACGCCGCTGGAGATGGTCCGACATATTCGAATGCTCCGTGAATGGAACTGCAATCAGAGCACGGAAAGCCCTGCGCTGTGCAAATCGCGTAATCGCGAACGAAAAGGAGAAGGTACTTCAATTTTGGACTCGCTCCCCGCGCGTCGTCAATTAAAAAGTCCGTTGTGCTGCGGGATTTGCGGCGCTGTGCCCATCAATGTAGTCAAACCAGCCAGTACAATGCGCACCGGAAGATGAGCAAATGACGTAGGTTGAAGCTGTTGTGTATTCACGCGGTTGCTTCACAATCGTGGTCTGCACGCCTATAATCAGCGGCGTAAAGGCTCGCCGTCGCACGTCGTGGATTCGACGCATACATGCACGGCATTCGCCTATAAAGCCATATTCGTTGCCGGTTGGATCGAGGCCCAGGCACTGTCTTGTCAGCGGCACGGAAGGCCAAGCATACTTTGGATTCCTAACCAGTCTCGCATGGAAGCCGATCCCCGTTGCATCGCCGCTTGAAAGGTGCGATGTGGATAGCCGGCATCGTTTTTGCCGTGAGATCCGCGGTCTGTAAGTATCGCCGCTAAACGCAGGGGATGCGCTCGCGAGTGACTAATTTCTGGCCACGGCGCATCCAAGGTGGCCTCAGGTCAGCGCGAGACGCCAGGCAGGAGGAAAGCGCCCGTGTGGAATAAGCAATCGCTTCTCGACTTGATTACCTCACGGATGGGGGATCATCAGTTCATCGTCGTCGCCAACCGCGAGCCGTACATCCATCGCTATGCTGGTGATCGCATTGAATGCGTCCAGCCCGCCAGCGGCATGGCCACGGCGCTTGATCCCGTGATGCGCGCTTGCGGCGGCGTGTGGGTAGGTCACGGCAGCGGCGAAGCCGATCGCGAGACCGTCGATGAACACGATCACGTGCGAGTTCCGCCAGACGATCCGGCTTATACGCTGCGGCGGGTTTGGCTGTCGCGCGAGGAAGAGGAGCGTTATTACTACGGCCTTTCGAATGATGGGCTGTGGCCGTTGTGCCACGTGGCGTTTCGACGCCCCGAGTTTCGCCAACAGGATTGGGAAACCTACAAGCAGGTGAATGAGCGATTTGCCGCGGCGGTGCTCGATGAAGTCCGAGATCGTCCGACCTTCGTTTTTATTCAAGATTACCACTTCGCGCTTGTGCCGCGCATGCTCAAGGAGGCGCGCCCCGATCTGGTCGTCGCGCAGTTCTGGCACATTCCCTGGCCCAATCGCGAAACGTTTCGCACGTTCCCTTGGAAGAATGAGCTCGTCGACGGGCTTTTGGGTAACGATTTGCTGGGTTTTCACTTGCGAGTTCATTGCCAGAACTTTTTGGAAACCGTCGACCAGACCTTGGAAGCTCGGGTCGATCAGGAACAAGCAGAGATCACGCGCAACGGCAAGCCGACGCTCGTTCGCCCGTTTCCGATCAGCATCGATGCCGAATCGCACGAAGCGCTGGCCGCCAGCAGCGAAGTCGAAAAACTGATGGCCAACTGGCGCCATCGGCTGGGCTTGCGCGGCGAGCTGTTAGGCATCGGCATCGATCGGCTTGATTACACGAAGGGCATCCCCGACCGGCTCCTGGCGCTCGACCGCTTCTTCGAAAAGCATCCTGAGTATTTGCGCAAAATAGCGTTTGTACAAATCGGCGTTCCCAGCCGATCGCACTTGCGACAGTACCAGTTACTGGAAGATGAGATCGATGACCAGGTGGAGAAGATCAATTGGAAGTGGGGGAGTGGATCGTGGCGTCCGATCGTCTTTTTGAAGAGCCACCACCGCAGTGCCGAGATGGTCGCGCTACATCGCCTGGCGAACTTTTGCATCGTCAGCTCGCTGCACGACGGCATGAACCTCGTGGCCAAAGAGTATGTGGCCAGCCGTCTGGACGACGAAGGTGTGCTGATTCTGAGCCAATTCACAGGCGCCGCGCGGGAGCTCTCCGACGCTTTGCTGGTGAACCCGTTTGACGTCGAGGAGATGGCCAGCGCCATCCACCAGGCGATTGAAATGCCGGCCGTCGAGCGTCAAAAGCGCATGCGGAAGATGCGCGAAGCGGTGACGAACAATAATATCTATCGCTGGGTTGGCAAGGTACTGACCGCCTTGCTGCGGTTCGATATTCCGGAAGAATCGGGCATGCCTTCCAACGAAAACTCCGACCATCCGGCGCTTGCTCGCAGCCGCTAACGACGACGCAAGCCAGTCCGCGGTGCGCTTGGCGTTGACGAATTCGTCATTTCCTCTGATGCTACTGACATGCGCGAGCGGTCCGGGCCTCGGGCGGCGCGCGAGTCTTCATCCGTAAAATCGTAGCGCACCGAGGAGTCGACCCGTGAGAGAGCGAGACCCGCTCTGGTATGAGGATGCAATCTTTTATGAAGTTTACGTACGAGGGTTTCAGGACTCAACGCAGGATGGCAACGGCGACCTGCAAGGTCTGATCCAGCGGCTCGATTATTTGCAGGACTTGGGCGTCGACTGCCTATGGCTGATGCCCATCTATGCCTCGCCGCTCAAGGACGACGGCTACGACATATCCGACTTCCGCAAAATCGATCCCGCCATCGGCACCGTTGAGGATTTCGACGCGCTAACGGACGCGGCTCACTCGCGCGGGATTCGCATCATCGCCGACTTGGTGATCAGCCACACTTCGGACCAGCATCCGTGGTTTCAGGAAGCCCGCAGCGATCCGAATTCGGCAAAGCGCGATTACTACGTGTGGAGCGATACCGACCAGCAGTACCGTGACGCGCGCATCATCTTTACGGACACGGAGCGATCGAACTGGAGCTGGGACCACGTGGCGCGCCAATATTATTGGCATCGGTTCTTCAGCCATCAGCCCGACTTGAACTACGACAACCCGGCCGTTCGCCAGGAGATTCTGGATGTCATGGGGTTCTGGCTCGATCTGGGCATCGACGGCTTCCGCGTCGACGCGGTGCCGTATCTTTACGAGCGCGAAGGGACCAACTGCGAAAACCTGCCCGAAACTCACGTATTCTGCAAGGAGATGCGCCGCTTCGTCGACGAACGTTACCCTGGAACCCTGCTTTTGGCGGAAGCCAACCAGTGGCCTACCGATCTGTTGCCCTACTTCGGCGACAGCAACGAGTTCCACATGGCGTTCAACTTTCCGCTCATGCCGCGAATGTTCATGTCCATTCGGCGCGAGGACTGTCGCCCGATTATCGACATCATGCAGAACATGCCAGAGATTCCCAAGGCCTGTCAGTGGGCGTTGTTTCTACGCAACCACGACGAGCTGACGCTCGAAATGGTCACCGACGAAGAACGCGACTACATGTACCAGGAGTATGCGGGCGATCCGCGGATGCGGCTCAACAAAGGCATCCGGCGGCGACTGGCGCCGCTAATGCACAACGGTCGTCGGCAAATCGAGTTGTTGCACAGCTTGTTGTTTACGCTGCCCGGCAGCCCGGTCTTGTACTACGGCGACGAGATCGGCATGGGGGACAACATTTACTTGGGCGACCGCAATGGCGTGCGCACGCCCATGCAGTGGACAGGTGACCGCAACGCCGGCTTTTCGCGGGCCGATCCGTCGCAGCTCTATCAGCCAGCGATCATCGACCCCGTTTACAATTTTCAAGCAATCAACGTCGAGGCGCAGCTGCGTTCACCGACCTCGCTTTTGCACTGGCTGCGCAAGATGATTCGCGTCCGCAAAAAAACGTCCGCCTTCGGCCGCGGGTCGCTGGAATTCGTCCAGTGCGACAATCGCAAGATCGTGGCCTACGTGCGCAAGTACCAGGGTGAGACCGTGTTGGTCGTGAACAATCTCTCGCGATTCTCGCAGCCGGCGGAGCTGCAATTGCAGCCATACGACGGCATGGTGCCGGTTGAGATGATCGGCAACACGGCATTCCCCAAAATCGGTCAGCAACCGTACATGATGACCCTCAGCCCGCACACTTTCTTCTGGTTCATGCTGCAGCGCGACGCAAAATGAGCGGCCCCAACGAACACCGGGCCCGAGGTGGCCGCTGCAATCGCTTCAACCGGAATCAGCAGCCTGCCCGCAATGAGTCGAAGCATGACCGGCCGTCGGAGACCAGCTCGACTCGTCTGGATTGTGCGGCCAAGCCATGATAGACTAACGGTTTAGGTCCAATCAGACGGGCGGGTTCTGGCGATCTTTTGACGCAGGCTCATGACGCGGGCCCGCCGGTCCCCAGTCGCCTGCTACCTGTGAAGCCGCGTGTCCGAATGCATTTTACGTCTGGAACAGAGTCTCTATGATGTTCGACGAAAGGGGAGGTAGGAGCGCATGCTGACCCAACTGTTTCTCAAAGTTGCATTTGTGGGCAGCGAGTGGGTGTTGTGGCTGCTCCTGGCGATCAACTTCATTAGCGTGGCCACGATCGTCGACCGCATTTTGTATCTGCGGCGCTCGAAGATCGACGGCGAGGCGCTGGGAGCCAAGCTCGATCAGTTTTTGCGCGCCGGCGATTTGCGCGGCGCCTGGACGCTAGTTTCCGAGAGCGACGCCATTGAGTGCGTTGTCGTGGCGGCGGGGCTCGCGGCCTTGGCGCGAGGCGCTCAGGCCTGTGGCGAAGCCATGCTGAGCGCTAAATCGCGCATGCGGCCGCTTTTGGAAGCGCGGCTCAACATTTTGGGCACCATCGGCAGCAACGCTCCCTACGTCGGGCTGCTTGGTACGGTGCTTGGCATCATCAAGGCGGCTCACGATTTGACGGGGACCGGAGGCGAAGCCAATCCGAACGCGGTCATGGCGGGCGTGTTCGAAGCGTTGATCGCCACGGCTTTCGGTTTGTTCGTGGCTATTCCCGCGGTGATCGCGTTCAACGTGTTCCAGCGAAAAGTTCGCGAAGTGTTGGCCCAAACCGATTCGCTCGCGCACCAGGTGCTGGCCAGCATTCGTTATGAGCGCAAGCCAGCTGCTCAGACTCCGGCCCAAACGGCACATCAATAAGGTGCAACCATGGCGGGTGGTCAATCGGCATTCGGCGAAGATGACGTTTCCCCGCTCAGCGACATCAACGTTGTGCCGCTGGTGGACGTGGTGCTGGTGCTGTTGATCGTGTTTATGATCACCGTGCCGGCGATCGTCGGTTCGGCCCCGATCAAGGTTGATCTGCCGGAGACGACCGCCGCCGCGATGGCCGACAACACGGCGACCGACCTTCCGCTGCATTTGTTCTTGCGGCGCGAGACCTCAGGCGACGTCGTGCTTTACTTGAACGACGCGCCCACCAACGAAGCTTCGCTGCGCAGCCTGCTCAACGGCTACTCGGAGTCGAAGGAAAAGCCGGCCACGTTCCTGGCCGCGGATAAGGGCATTCCTTACGGAGAAGTGGTCAAAGTCATCGACATGCTCGGCGCGCTCGGCCTGCACAAGATCTCGCTCGACACCAAGCACGTGTCGAAAGAGTAGCGGGCTGGATCGGTCGTGACTCTGACAACGACCTCATCTCCGCGTATAGTACAACGCCGGGTCGTCGATGATCCAGGCGGTAGACCAGTTGCCGTTGTCGGCGTTCACGACGTTGAAGAAGAACGTCTCGAATTGCACGCAACGAAATCCATAGGGGTACTGCGACGCCAGATGGTCGCTGGCTGTCAAGTCTTCGACGCCGGCGTGAGCGTAGTAATGCACCTGGCCATCGGGCGTAAACGACATGCCCAAGGTCCACCAGCCGGGTTCGGTGATCTTGGGACCGTAGAAATCCTGGCCGCTCGGGCCGGCTCGCAGGACGAGCGTGGCGGAGTCGGGCACTTTGCTGCCGTCACCCTTGTTGTAGTGGATGAACATGCCGGGCCAGTACGTTTCGAGCTTGGTCGAAGAGCCGCCCCAGCGCTTGCTGGTGGTCTTGTAAGCCTGGCAGCCAGTGCGGAAGCCGAAGCTGTTGCCGGTGCGCTGTTCCCACTGTTCCCACGGCGGTAGAAACACGCGCACGATAACATTGGGCGACCAGGAGACTGGAATGTGTCCGCCCAGCCGTTCGACCACGTTCACGATCAGATCGTCCTGCGCGTTTTTGCCGCTAGGCCGGCCAGGCACGCTGGTGAACCTGGAGCGAATCAATAGCGCGCCCTGGCTGCCGGGAATCCCGCCCTCGGGCGTTTCCACCCGTTGGATGACGTCGGGCTGGCCGCGCATCACCCCCTCGAACCAGCGGCCATTCGTGCTCTCGCCAGCGGGAATGCGTTGCTGTTTGTCGTTCTCATCGCTGCTTTTGGGCAGGTTGAATCGATAGGCCCACTTTTCGTCTTCAAAGTCGTCCCCAACCTTGAGTACGTGCTGACCGGTGCCGGGCACGACCGCCTGACCTCGAAGGACGTGTGGTAACAACAAGAGTGCGAAGCTAACTGCGATCCCAACACGGATTTTCATGCTTGCATCCCTGCTTGAACCTTTCGTGGCACATCTTCATCATCGGAAGCGGGACGCCGGTCCGTTGATCGATTTGCCAGCCCTGTTTGCTATCATTTGACGTTCGCAGGCAGGCGCCGGTTGTTAGAATCTGAGCACGGGGAATTCGACCCACGTCAAAGGATTCATCAAGAAGGGCAGGGCAGGGGGGACAGTCGATTGTTGCTCGCGGACGTCCCAAACTGGGATGGCTTTCTCGGCACGCGTGCGTCGTTCATGCTCGATGTCGTCGCGCTAGCGATGCTGGCAGTGCTGCCATTGCTGGCATGGAGCATTTACCTCGTCAAATACCAACGCCGTTACGCGCTCCACAAAAGAATTCAGTTAGCGACTGGCGCCGTGCTGCTGGTTACGGTAGCGCTGTTCGAGATCGACATGCGCGCCAATGGCTGGCGCGAGCGGGCCGCCGACTCGGCCTACGCCACGTCGAGCGGCACGCTCGGCCCGATCGAGATGGCCTTGGGCGTGCACCTGGTGTTCGCGGTCAGCGCGGCGCTGCTGTGGATCCTGGTGATCGTGCAAGGGTTGCGAAAGTTCGCCAGTTCACCCGCACCCGGAGCGCACAGCCCTTGGCACCGTCGCTTCGGCAAGCTGGCGGCGATCGATATGTGCTGCACCGCGATCACAGGGTGGCTGTTCTACTGGCTGGCGTTCGTGGCGTGATGAACCTCGGCATGCGAGGCACGAGGAATACCAACCCGAAGCGTGAGCGAGGGAGCAGCACGATCGGTCGTCTGCTCTTCGTTTCCCTCGCTTACGCTTCGGGTTGGTATGCGAATGCAGCGTCCAACAAAAAAGCATCGACCCACGCGGTGATGAGTCGATGCTTCGGTTGGCGCAACTTTTTCAAATCAGCGCGCCGCTTGCGCCGTCTCGACATGTGCGGTCTGGCTCATCGAGATGCGGTTGATCGCGTTCAAGAACGCTTTGGCGCTGGCTTCCAGGCTGTCGGTCGACACGCCGCGGCCGCGGTACAACCGGCCGTGTTGTTCGAGCTCGACATTCACTTCAGCCTGAGCGTCTTTGCCCAAAGTTACGGCTTGCACGCGAAAGTCACGACAGACCGTCGTCACGCCGGTGATGCGCTCGATGGCCAGGAAGATGGCGTCCACGGGGCCGTCGCCGCATTTCATGGTTTCGCCCGACTCCTGATCGCCGTGGCGTAGCGTCAGAGTTACCGCAGGAGTCTCGCCCGAGCCGGCGGCGACCTGGTACGACACCAACGACCACGATTCGGCGTTGTTTTGAAACTGCGTGTCGATGAGCGCGGCGATATCGCCGTCGTACACTTCCTTTTTCTTGTCGGCCAAGACCTTGAACGCCTCGAACACGCGTTGCAGCTGCTCGCCGCTGAGATGATAGCCGAGCGCTTTGGCGCGGTCGGCCAATGCCGCTCGGCCGCTGTGCTTGCCAAGCACCAGATCAGTCTTAGCAAAGCCGACGTCCTCGGGGTGCATGATTTCGTAGGTCGTGCGCTCCTTGAGCATACCGTCCTGGTGAATGCCGGCTTCGTGAGCGAACGCGTTTCGGCCGACGATCGCCTTGTTGCGCGGCACCTGCAGGCCGGTGATATTGGCCACGAGCCGGCTGGTCGGCACCAGGCGTTGGCTGTTGATCCGCGTATCGGCCTGATAAACGTCGGCCCGCGTGCGCAGGGCCATGACGACCTCTTCCAACGAACAGTTGCCGGCTCGTTCGCCAATGCCGTTGATCGTACACTCAATTTGACCGGCGCCGTTCTCGACGCCCGACAGGCTGTTAGCCACGGCCAGCCCCAAGTCGTCGTGACAGTGCATGCTCACGACCGCCTTGTGGATATTGGGCACGCGCTCGCAGAGCGTGCGAATGACCTTGCCCATGTGCGCCGGCGTGGCATAGCCCACGGTGTCGGGGATGTTGACGGTCGTGGCGCCGGCGTTAATCGCCGCTTCGATCACCTCGCAGAGAAAATCGAGCTCGGTGCGAGAAGCGTCCTCGGGCGAGAACTCGATGTCGCTGCAATAGCCGGCGGCACGCTGCACGCCGCGAACGGCACGGTCGATGATCTCGCGCTTGTCCATCTTGAGCTTGAACTCGCGATGGATGGCGCTGGTGGCCAGAAAGACGTGGATTCGCGGGGCCTCGGAGCCGCGCAGCGCTTCCCACGCGCGATCGATGTCTTCGTCGTTCGAGCGCGCCAGTCCGCAGATCACTGAGCCGCGAATGTTGTTGGCGATCTCGCGCACGGCCTCGAAGTCGCCCGGCGAAGCGATGGGGAAGCCGGCCTCAATGATGTCGACGCCCAAGTCGACCAGGGCTTGAGCGACTTCCATCTTCTCGGCCAGGTTCATGCTCGCGCCGGGCGATTGCTCGCCATCGCGCAGCGTGGTGTCGAATATCTTGATGGTTCGTTTCGTCATAATTCAGATTTCCTTGTTCGTGAGAGTTTGGTTCGTGCTACAAAGCGTGCCGCGCCGGCCGACCCGAAGTCGGCCTGGGCAACACCAACCGCGCCCTCGACGAGCGAAAATGTACCAGTCGAAACCTGTTTGTCCGAAACATTTCTTTGCCGCTCCGATGTCGCCTGCCGGGTGAAAGCCACCCCTGGCGAACAAAAAACCCCAAGGCTCTCAAGCCTCGGGGTTCGTTTGATTACTTCTTTTAGCTCGGTACGAACCCCTACGGCTGGCGCTCACTAAGCGCCAAAAGCAACAACCGCAGCAAGTTCTTCGCGACCATGATCGGTTTCTCGTGTTTTGACGCTAGCACCGATTGTGCCATCGCCAGTTCCTCCTGACTGTACCCCAGCAATGAGCCAGGGTCAAGCTGCGAGGTTCGGCCGAAAAACACGCTGACTGGGCGATCTGCGAGCCGGCGGCGATCCAATTGGTGCGGCTAGTCGGCCGTGATCTGTCTTTCCCTGGTCCTGCCCGTTTCGCTACAGTGTGCCGCCCATTCGGTACAACGCACGGCAAAGTCCGAGGCAATGCAGTGAGCGGCGAATTCCTCGACTTGTCGAGCGACGCGGAGCCGCAACCGGACAGCAGGGCAGGGGAGGGGGCCCGCCCGTTCATCGGCGTGCGCTTTGCCTGCTGTGACGTATACACAAGGATTTACGTCAACAGCGAGCGTTCGGCCTATGTGGGCAATTGCCCGCGCTGCTCGCGCCGCATTCAAATGAAAATCGGGCCTGGCGGCACCGATTCTCGCTTTTTCACTGCGTATTGAGCCCACGGGCCCATTTGCGTACTATTCCGCCGCGTTAAGCCGCGCAAGCGTTGCATCTCGGCTTTCAGTCACTTCCCGCAGGCAGTCCAAGAAGCGGTTTCCGCTCGGCCGATGATCGATTACGAAGTCCAACGTTGCACGCGTCATTGCGCCGCGACCGGTCGCGAGCTGGCGCCGGGCGAGACCTTTTACTCGACCCTGTCGAGCGAGGGGGCCGACGTGGTGCGGCGCGACTATTCGGCCGAAGCTTGGCAAGGGCCGCCCGAGGGAGTGCTGGGTTGGTGGAAATCGCACATGCCCGAACGCGATGCCAAAAAGCTGCATTGGGCGCCGAACGACGTGATGCTCGAGCTGCTCGAATCGACCGAAGGACAGGCGGACAGACAGGATTTTCGCTACGTGCTGGCGCTGCTGCTCGTGCGCCGTCGAGTGTTGCGTCTGGAAGGGACCGAGCGCGATGACGACGGCCGCGAATTTTCCGTTTTGTATTGCCCGCGACGCGAGACGACCTATCGCGTCGTGACCGCGCCTCCTGACGAAGCACGAGTGATTGAGATTCAAGCGGAGCTAGGCAAGCTGTTGTTTGCCCACGCGGATTGAATGGAACCAGGATTGAATGGTTGAATCTTGGCTGTCAGCGACGGACGAAGCGAGCGCGGTCCGCGTGCGCGCGCGTTCCGCGTCGTCGCGGACTTGGCCGCTGTGGATCATCCTGGTTTCGATCTCGGCCTCGGGCGCGCATTGCCCGCAGGTGTTGCAGCAATATACGCAACCGGTCCCGCGCGCGCTGCCGCAGACCGCGACGCTCGCTCAGATTATCGACGTCGTCAACGACAACAGCGCGCGAGTGCAGTCGTTCTCGACCACTAAGGCCACGATCAGCACGCCCGGCTATCCGTCCGTGAGCGCGAACATCAACTTTCAGCGGCCGCGCTCATTTCGGCTGTTGGCGTCAACGGCCATTTTGGGGCCGGAAGTCGACATGGGCAGCAACGACGAGCTGCTGTGGTTCTGGATCAAGCGCGCCCAGCCGCCGGCCATGTTCTTTTGCCGCCACGATCAGTTCAATGCCAGCGCCGCGCGGCAGGTGCTGCCGGTCGAGCCTGAGTGGCTGGTCGAGGCCTTTGGCGTCGTGACGCTCGACCGCGCGAGCCAGATCGAAGGCCCCTATCCGGTCGGCAAGGGGCGCGTGGAGTTGCGCAGCCGCTCGCTCGCGCCGGGCAACCCCATGTCGCGGATCACGATCATTGACGACTCACGCGGCGTAATTTTGGAACAGCACGTCTACGATGGCAGCCGAGCGCGCATCGCGTCGGCCGTGATGAGCAAGCACGTCCGTGACCCCGACAGCGGCGCGACCCTGCCGCGGCACGTCGACATCCAATGGCCGCCGGCCCAGTTCGAGCTGAGCATCGACATGCCCAACTTGCAGATCAACGGACTAACGCCCGATCAACGCGAGCTGTTCCAGAAGCCGACCTACAGCGGCTACAACGAAATCGACCTGGCCCAGCCGGGAATCCTGAGTCCGCCACCCGGTGCGACCACTCAAGGAAAAGCCCCGCCGCAAGTGCGATACTGAAACCCTCGCCCGCTGGGAGAGGGTGGCCGAAGGCCGGGTGAGGGCCTTTTTTGCTTCGGGTGCCACTGCTGGCTTGTCCAGCAGTGCCTGTCCTTTGAACTTGATGACACACTTTTACAGAATAGGAAATGTCGTTCCTGAGAATGTCGATCGTTGAGGCCGTGAAGAGCACTGCTGGACAAGCCAGCAGTGGCACCCGCCAGGGCAGGGGGCACCAAACCTCACTTCCCGATCAGCATCCCGCCGTCAACGATCAGCACCTGACCAGTGACCATTGGCGAGCCCAGCACCAGGCTCATGATGGCGGCCGCGACGTCTTCGGGATCGCACACTTTTTCAAGTGGGCACATCTTTTCCACGGTCCGCTTCACGCTCTCGTACTGCGTCCCGAAGCCTTGCTCCAGCCAGCGGCCGGTGATGAAGCCGGGAGCGACTCCGTTGACGCGAATGTGCGGCGCGAGCGTGCGCGCGAGCGCTATTGTCAGATTGTTCAGCGCTCCTTTCGACGCGGCGTAGGGAATCGAGCTTCCTTTGCCAGCGAAGCCCGCGACGCTGGTGACGTTGACAATCTGCCCGCCGCCGCCGGCGAGCATCGGCTCTTTCACGGCTCGGGCACAATGGAACGGCCCGATGACGTTGACCGCCATGATCCGCTGCCAGTCTTCGTCGGTCACCTTGTCGAGCTCGGCGGCCAGCACAAACTTGGTCGTGCCGGCATTGTTCACGAGCACGTCAATGCGGCCGAACGCCTTCATGGCCGTGGCCGCCATCTGGCGACAAGCCGCGTCATCGGCCACGTCAGCTTGCACGGCGATCGCCTTGACGCCCAGCGCCTCAACGTCGCCGGCAGTTTTTTCCGCGTCCTCGCGCGAGCGCGAATAGTTGATGAGCACCGAGCAACCTTGGCGAGCAAGCTCAAGAGCCGTCGCCCGACCCACGCCAGTCCCCCCGCCAGTGACAATTGCGCCCTTGCCAGCCAAAGTCATGAGATGCCGCTCCCGCGTGAGGTCTCGATGCGAGGAAAGCGGATATCTTAGCCGCGAAGCTGCCGACTGAGAAGTTTTTCTCAACGCGGGCGCATGGTACTGAACGCCCACACGAGGAATAGGACCCAGCTTGGAATCGCGAGCACGCACCCGATGGCGACCGCATAAACCGTTCGCATGAAGGGCAGGGCAATCCCGGTCCAAATAATTGAGATGCAACCTACGATCCAGAATTCGGGAAGTTTGATTGGCGTGCGAAAGATTGTCGAAACCAAACCCATACCGATAGCGGTGACGCAAAGTCCTGCCATTAGCCGCGCCAGAGAAAATCGAGACCAGTGCATCTCCTCATGATAACGGATCATGCAAGTGGTACCGTAACCACGGCAACTGCCATCTCGCGCCGTCGTTCTCGGCGAACGCGGGGGTGGTCCAATCCCTCTTGCTGCTTCGCAACACCGACAACGAGTTGAGGGGATCCGGTAATACGACGCGCCCGTCAGGCTCGTTGCACCACGCGGATTGTGGACCGAAGGTCCAGCCTGCAATAGCCAGGGCCAGCGGTCCTGGACGTCATAGCCGAAGAATTCATCTATCCATTTAGTCCCGAAGCCCTATAAGGGCGCGCTTGAACGCGGCGCCGGTCACCAGATCGCCCTTACAGGGCTAAACGGCGATCACGCTCGGCGGTGTCCCGGGGCGACGCTGCGCTCTGCCCCGGGCTATAGCAGGTTGGGCCTTCGGCCCACAGTCGCAGGCTGCGAACTGTGCCGCGGGTGGAACCGACAACTTTGTTGTCGGTGGGCCGAAGGCATTCGAGGGATTTTGAAGAGCCTTGGCAATCTTGCGGGGACTGCCACTGGATGAGCGATCACGCGGGCGATCGTTCTTGTCGCAGACTTATCCCTCTTGTTGCTTCGCCACACCCGACAACGAGTGGTCGGTGCCACCCAGAATGAGCATCGGGCCCTTACCGCACGCGGCAGTTGAACCGCACCAGCCCGCCGCCGCCGACGGGCAGCGGCTCGGTGAATTCCCACCTGAGCACCAGCGAGTCGCCTTCGTTTTCTTCGGTGTCGAAGTCGGCTTTGCGGCTTGATTGGGCGGTGCCGGGCACGTATTCGAGCCGGGTGGTGAGATTGTCGATGAGCACGACGTTGTTGAGTGCCGTATCGCCCTGGTTGTCGAATCGGATCGTGAATTCGACGATGTCGCCTGGTTTGGCGATCTTGGTCGAGGCCACCTTGCAGACTTTCAGGCACGGATTGTTCGGCGTGTCGATGCGGAACGTCGCCTGAGCGCGCTGATCGCCCGTGATGTCGATGGCGTTCTGCCCCTCGAGCACCACCTGCACCGCCTTGTCGTGCGTCCAGGTAATCGCGGCGTCGATGGCCGACAGCAAACGGGCCCGCTCAGACTCCTCGTAGATGCCCAGTCGAATCGCCTTGAAATCTTCGTGCGGTGAAAAGCCGCCGTGCGTCGCAGCGATCGGCTGACGGCTGATTGCCGGCAACACCGCTTCGGTCTCTTGCTCGATGCTCGCCCGTTTGCGGCTGATCTCGCCCTGCGGCTGAATCGGCTGCACGGCCGTCGTTACGAGCTGGTCGTCCTGGTGCAGGCTGGCGCGGATTGGCTTAGCCGCCAACGTGAGCTGTTCGCGCTGTTCGTTCTGCACCACGCTCGTCACTTGCCGCACGGCGGAAAACCGCGGCGCGTACAGGCAAACCTTGTTGCTGGGCTCGATGCAGGTCCGCCCGTCGATCGTGTCGTAGAGTGCGACCGTGTCTTCGAGCTCAAGGCCTTGGAGCTGATTGGCCCCGTTGATGTTCACCTGCACGTCGCGATCGCCGCCGTCTTGCAAGTATTCGTCATGGGGCCATGGGCCGCCGATGCCGGGCGGAGTCCAGGGAACGATCACGTGCTGCGGAAGCGGCAGGTCGGCCTGTGGCAGCTTTTCGATCGGAATGCTCTTGGTCGCGTCGACGACCGATTTGTGCTCAATGCGAACTTCGTCGTCAGCCGGAAGTGGAATCTGTTCGCGCCGGCCCATCGTGCGGCACGAGCAGCACGCCAGGCATGTTAAGGCCAGGCACGCCACCTGCAACTTGTCGAGCCCCCGCAAACGCACGGCAAGTCCTCTCAACGCGTGATATTCTTGGCGCTCGCGCGCTTGTTGACGGGAATGACCATCGTTGCCGGCTGGTTGCGCCAAACCTTCGGCGCCTTGGTGAGCTGAGGGTTGACGTTGGCCATCGGTGTCGGGTTCGGCTTCCACTTCACGAGTGGAGGAGACCCGTACAAAAACGTCTCGTCCGGCCCTTCCGGCGAGGGCACGCGGGCGCCGATCCGCAAAATCGCCATTGGGCGGCCAAGGCTATCGGCCACGTCCAAGGGATTCTCGCCTTCGCGCGCTTCGAAATACGTCTGTTCGTCCGGCTGCTCCGCGGCAGGTAACGCTGCGGCGGGCTCTTCCAGATACACGACCCGCGTGACGAACTTGCCGTCGAGCGCCATTTCCAACTCTTCCTGGGTCAGCTCGACCAGAACCGGAAAATGAAACTCCAAGCCGACGGGCGGATAGGTGCGATCGATGACTTCGAGCGTGGGATAGACTTCCATTCCTTCTTGCTGCGGAATGTTAGTCACGCGAAACCGATAGACCGAGCCGATCAGAAAGCCGGCCTTAAACGGCGCCCGCTGCGGCGCCGAAAAACTTCCCGTTTCGGCCGTCGAGATCAAGACCCCTGGGGGAGCCTTGATCTCGACCGGCTGAAAATATCCTGGCAATGGTCCGCCCCGCAATAATTGCTGGCTTCCAATCGCTCCCGGTGGCATGATGCCTCCGTGATTGAAGTGTACTGGTTGTTCGGCACTGAGCATCACGCTCAGGCTCGACCAGACCAGTGACACCACCATCACGTTGCCGGCAATTCTTGTCAGACGTAGTGTCTGATTGCGGAGCATAAGGACCATTGTCATGGAGTACGGTCAGAGACATCCTTCAAACGACCCACGCATCATTCACAATCCATTCCGTCGGGCACATCGAACGAGTGCTCGTGCTTATCCCCGATCGGCTGCCGGAAGATCACCGGGGCCATGTGTTTGCGTTCGGTGATATGGACGTGATCGACAGGCTTCGGATAGCTGAATCCGGGCTTCTCTTTCACGTCGATCTTGAAACGCTTGACCGGTGGCGGAATGTGGTACTTCGTGTGGTTGGCAATCACGTGCTTCTGCAAACCGGCCGGCACTCCCAGCGGAATGTGCGGAGGACCAGGCAGTCCAATTGGCGTGCCGCTCATCGGCATGCCATACTGCGGAGCCGTGACGCCGGCGACGAACGGAGGTGGCGAACCGGCTGGCATCGCGCCGGTGATTCCCGGCACGCACAGGTTTCCTCCGCAAGGACCAGCGCCGGGACCCATCGGCCCACATCCGCCGGAGGCAGCGAAGGGCAGGGGACATCCGCAGCCCATGCCAGGCCCGAAGCCGCCCGAGAACTCAGCCTCTCCGCCGGCGACCGATTCCAAGTCCTTGTTACCGATGCGCACGATCGCCAGGATCGCTCCTCGGCGGTCGGCTTCGACAATCGGGTCGACACCCGGATCGAGCCGCGTGCTGACCAGGGTCTCGACGCCAGCCAGCGCCAGCTCCTGAAATTCAGGATCGGGCAGGTAGATGACTTTCGTCACGAAGTTGCCCGAGAGGACCTGATCGAAGTCTTCTTCGGTCAGCTGCGCGGGAATGGCGTTGTGCGCCAAGTAGGCTTCCGTGCGCGGTGTGGTCGGGCCAATTTCCAAGGTCGGATACAACTCGACGCCGGGCCGACCAGGAATGGTCGTCAGCTTGAGCCGATAGATGCCGCCTTGCGGAAAGTTGTAACGGCCAGGAACCACCAGCGCGTCGGAGTCGAACGAGCCCGGTGCGCCAATGTCCCAATTGACCGACATGCCTTCCGGACTGGTGAACGCCACTTGCGACGTGGCCATGACCGGCGACATCACCGGCGCGGTCGCCATGATACCTGGGCCAGGACCGCCGACGCCCGGGCCGGGCTCGGCCAGCATCTGGGCAGGCGGCAAATTGTTGCGGTGCGTCAGGACGCTCAAGGGCGGCCTGATACTGGTGTTGTCATTTAGCGCTCCGTAAGGCGGATGGAGCTGACAGCCGCTGTTGGCGGCGAGCGCTCCAAGCGCCAGCAATATCGAAACCATCCCGATTCTCATGTTTCCCCCCTATAACGCTGAAGCGGCGACGCGTTCGCTATGGCGTGGTCACCGAGCGAAATTCCCGACCGAATTGTCCACGCAAGGGCCGCACCGGCGCTGCCATCGCCGACTGACGTAGACCCTTGATCCTCATCGCTTTACAATCGTCGTCCCGACTCGCTGCTTTCGCTGGGCCAGCTCGCGACACCTTGAGCTTGCGAGCGTAGCGCCGTCGGTATGCTTTGACGACGTTAGGTTTGGTCGGCGTCCTACAATGCGTTTCTTTGGCAAATCCGTCAAAACCGGAAAATGAACGCCAGTTTTCCCATCTTCACTTACCTCGTGCTGGTCGTGCTCGCGGGGCATGCCGAGGCTCAATTCCCGCTCGGTACCGGAGCTGCGTCAGGGCTGAGTCCGGCGCAGAGAGCGGGAACTGCCCCCGACAGCATCTCCGGCGACGCATTGCTTCGACGTTCGCTTGCGAACATCGATGTACAGCCGTCGATTGCCGCCAACGTCCGGCAGAAAGTCGCCATCGAGGGGATTTCAGCAATCGGCGCGGGCATCTACCGGCAGCAGGGCAGGGGAGTGGGGCGCAAGTTGTGCCTCGAGCTCGAGCTACAGGCGGCCGGCGGCAAACCAAGCACCTTACGACAAGTGTGCGACGGTCAAAATCTGTGGACCTATCAAGATCTGACCGATTCCAAGTCGCTGGTCAGGGTCGATCTCGCGCAACTCAGCTCGGCGCGCCCAAAGTCGACCGGAAACAGCAATCGGGCGGCCGTCTGGCTCGCTCTGGGCGGCGTGCCGAATCTGCTCGAAAGTCTGTTGGCGAAATTTGATTTCCCGAAAGTCACCGAGAGCCGGCTGGGCGAGGTCCGCGTGTGGACGATCGAAGGAACCTGGAAGCGTCCAATCTTGCTGGAACTGCTGCCGAGTCAGAAGAGCGCCATTGAAGCCGGTCAGCGCGTGGACTCGGGCGGTCTGCCTCCATATCTACCAGACCGTGTCGTGCTGCACATTGGCTGCGACGATTTCTTTCCCTATCGATTCGAATACTGGCGCGATGAGCCGGCGCACCGGAAAAGCAGTGCGCAGGATCGAGCGCGGCTGCTGACCGTAATCGAGTTTTACGAAGTGCAATTCGGAATCCCGATCGAAGCGAGCCAATTCACGTTTGCGCCTGGCGACTTGCAGGCGGTGGATGGAACACAGGCGTTTCTGGATAAATTCGGGCTGGAAATCGCGCTGCCGGCCGGAGCGAACCAGACGCAGCGGTCGCGGCGAGAATAGATCGGCCCCGATGGGTTCTCCGGTGCCGTGCTCACGCCTCGTGAGCATGCCCAGCGAAGCGCAAGCATGGCATCCGCGCGTCGGGATGATGCCAGCTACGCTTTCGCGCTCAACTGGCTGGCAACTCTGAGCGCTTCGATCATGCCGGCAGTTTCCGCGCGACCTTGCCAGGCCAGGTCGAATGCAGTTCCGTGCGCGACGCTCGTGCGCACAATCGGCAGCCCGAGCGTCACGTTGACAGCACGATGCATGGCCAGCAGCTTGACGGGTATGTGTCCCTGATCGTGGTACATCGCCACGACGGCGTCGAACTCGCCGGCGCATGCGCGCCCGATCAGCGTATCGGCTGGCACGGGACCATCGAGATCGAGCCCTTCGGCCGTCCCGCGCTCAACCGCCGGCCGAATGATCATTTGCTCCTCCTTGCCAAACAGTCCCTCCTCGCCGGCATGCGGATTGAGCGCGCAGACACCGATATGCGGTCTTGCGCCCTTAATTTTGTGCATCACGTCGTCCACGAGCCGCGCCTTTTGCAGGATCGACTGCTCGTTGATGGCCGCAAAGACGTCGGCGAGCGCCATGTGTAGCGTGACGTGTACGATGGCCAGCCCGGCCGACCCTCGCACTTGCGCGTCGGGGCCCAGGTACAACATCATGGCAAAGTCGTCGACACCGCAGAGCTTTGCCAAGAGTTCGGTGTGGCCCGGATACTCATGGCCGGCGCGCCACAGAGCAGCCTTGTGCAGCGGCGCTGTCGTTAGCGCGTCGACGCGTCGTGCCAGTGCCAACTCGGCGGCAGCCACCAGCGCATCGTACGCGGCTTGCCCGCCACGACGATCACTTGTCGCGGGTGGGATGTCGAGTACGTCGTCGCTGCCTATCTTCAAGCACGGGATGACGTCGATCGCGGGGCTGGCTTCTTCAGGCGAGTCGATCTGAACGACTCGCGCGGGCGATTTCAGCAATCGGACCGCGCGCCACAGAATTTCGGGATGCCCGACCGCCAGCGGGCGGCAGAATTCGTGAACCGTTGGGTTAGTCCACGATCCGACGATCACTTCGGGCCCGATTCCAGCAGGGTCTCCCAGCGTAATGGCAACCAGCGGTTTTGTCATGCTTCGATTCTAGTCGTCTCGCGCCGCTGGACGAAGGGGGAGGCGAATGTGTCTAATACAAAAGTTGTCTCTGCGAATCGCCGTGCTGGCGATTCTTTATTCGTTTCCAGGAATGGTTTGACGTGACGCGCATTTTTACAACCCTGGCCTGGTTGGCCGTCGTCATGATGGCGGCCGCGCTCGTCCTGGGGCTCAACGTTGGAGATTTGCACCAGAAGCCATCGGCAGACACGCTTCGCTGGGCGACCGTGCATCGACTGTCTGGCGTCGCTGCCGCGTTGTGCGTGGTGCTGGTCAACAGTATTGTCATGACCTACTTCATCGGCACCAGCCGCTGGTGCAAAGAAGTGTGTGAAACCTATCAGCTCGATCGTTCGTTCATTGAGCGCAGCACGCAAATTAAACGGCGCACCTTTCCCTGGGCAGTCATCGGTATGTTAACCGTCGTGGGAGTGATTGCGCTGGGCGGAGCGGCCGATCCGGGCACGCTCAGGGCAGGGACCGAGAACTGGGTGATCCCTCATCTGCTTGGCGCGATGATCGGACTGGTCGTAGTCGGCTGGGCGTTCTTCGTCGAGTGGCAAAACATTCAGGCCAATCACGTGGTGATCGCCGACGTGCTGGCCGAAGTGCGCCGCATTCGGCTGGAGCGCGGCCTGCAAGTCTGACGTAGCCCGCGCTTAGTGATGATCGTGGTCCGCCTGCTCGTGGCCGGGCAACTTCGCATCGTGAGCTTCCGAGTGGGAGTCAGGCGTTAAATGATCGTGGCCCGCGCCTTCCAGGAAGACCGTGCTCCACGCCAGTGCAATGCCAGCTAGAAGCGCGATCGACAGGCTCGCGCGATCGTGCCGGTGAAATTGTAGTTCCGGCAGCAGGTCACTCGTGGCAATGCAGATGAACGCGCCGGCGGCGAAACCGAGCGCTTGCCCTAGCCCATGTTGCGCTTCGGACTCTCCGCCCAGGGTCAGGTAGAAGAGCAGCACGCCCAGCGGGGTGACCAGCGCGTACAGGGCGTTGAGCGCTTGCCGAAAGCGCGGTGTGTAGCCTGCGGCCGCCAGCAGTGTTCCGATCGTCAGCGAATCGAATGGCTTGTGGAGCGCGATCGCCAGGCACGCGCCCAATCCCGGCAAGGTCGCGCCGGCGAAGTCCGACTCGGCATTCACGGCGGCCGCCATGGCAATGCCATCGACGAGACTGTGCAACGTCAAGCCGATCGCCGCGCCGCTCCAGGAAAACGCACTCGGCCTGGCGCCGTGCGAGTGGTTGTGATGGTTGTGACCCTCGTGATCGTGATGCCCATGATCAGGGTGCGCGAGCGCGTGAGCATCTGCCAGCGGCACAGCTTCATCGTGGACGTCGTGATGATGAAAGTGGAAGAAACGCTCCAGGAAGAACATAAACAAGAAGCCGCCCAGCACCCAGATGACTGTGCGGTCGATCGAGCGGAGCGCGTGGAAAGCGTGCGGCAGCAGGTGCAACAATCCGATGCCGAGCATCATGCCCGAGACGAAGCTGATGGCGATCTGCATCCGCCGATGCGTGAGTCGGAGCACCAGCGGTATCCAGCCGCCGATGACCGAGCCGACGATCGTCAGCAGGCAGTAGACGACGAGCAGTGCAGCTGGATACATTCGCGTATTCCCAAAACGACTGAGTATCGTCGGGCGGAACCGTCAGGGCAAGCGTCTTTGAAATTCGGAGCCGATCGTGCGAGCGTGTGTCCAACGCGTAAGTCAGGCCAAAGTAACCGTCGATGGCGAAGTCTGCGGCGAGATCGACATGGGCCTCGTCGTGCTCTTGGGGGTCGCGCAGGCGGACACCGAGAATGACGCCAGGCAGCTAGCCGAGAAGATCGTGGGCTTGCGCATTTTTGAGGACGAGCAAGGAAAGATGAATCTTTCAATCGCCGAGGTCGGCGGCGCGATGCTCGTGGTCAGTCAGTTCACGCTGCTGGGCGATTGCCGGAAAGGACGCCGCCCCAGCTTTGTCGGCGCGGCGCCGCCTCAACTGGCGGAAGAGCTTTATGAGAAGTTTGTCGAGGCAGTCGCAGTCCTGGGGATAAAAGTCGCCACGGGCCGATTTCGGCAGCACATGCTGGTGAGCCTTACGAACGATGGTCCGGTGACGCTGCTGCTCGACACGAGCAAAGAAGCTTCCTAGTCTTCCTTAAGTTCTTGGGGTGCCATGCTTGCGCTTCGCAAGCATGCCCACGCGAACTGCCGCGCAAGAAGCATGCTCACGCAGGCGTGAGCATGGCGCCCAGAGAGCAAGAAAGGCGCAATCGAACGGGCAGGGCAGGGGAGCGGGCGCTGGTTACTCCGCTTACTGAAAATCTCTGTCGCCGGGCTGTGTGGCGATGGTGTGTTCCGGCTCGGTGCCTGGAGCCGCGCTCTTCGTCGTCGGATCTTGTGTGATTAGCAGCGCCAGGACGATGACGTTAACATAAGCCGTTAGATTCGCCCACCAGCAGTCGCTCCAGAATTTGATCGCCGTGCCGAAGGAGCTTTTTAGCTTCAGGCCGTGGCGAAACTCGATGCTCCAGATTTCATCCAGCACCAGGTGCGACGCGAACCCGAGCATTACGGCGCCGGCGTTGAAGGCGCGCATCCAGGGATTTTCGTGCTGGCAGATGAAGTAGGCCAGCTCGCCCACGATCGCCAGGGCCGGAATGCTGTGAAAGATTCCGCGGTGCACGGTGAACTTGCGCAACATGCGCCCCACGCCGAAACGTATGAACACGTAGAGCAGCCCTCCGATGAGCACGATCGTCTCGGGCGCCAGTCCCATCTGACGAAAGCGATCGATTAAGAGCATCGGCACGACCGCGGCGGCGAACGATACGCTTTCGCGCAGCGGCACGCCGGGACCACTATCCAAGTCGGGGAGCATGCCCGACACACTGCACAAGCCGCCCGCCAGGACACACGCGGGAATCGGCACGTCGTACATCGTTGCCGCTCCCGCTCCATAAGCCACGCCTAGAACCGTGCTGGTGGTGATGTGCGTTTTGAATCCGGCCATGCCCAATACTTCCTTGTATGCGAGCGAATGATCTACCAGAAGCGCGCGACACTGCCGCCCTGCACTGCCCCGTGCGGACCGAGACTTTATCGAGGAGCGACGAACGGCCCAAGGCCAGTTTGGCAAGAGGAACGTTGAAGTGACCCGGGGCGTTCGCTAGCAGAGTCGCTCTTCGCTCCCGCGGCGTGCTCGACTATACTTCCGCCGGTTTCTGTTCACCCGATAGCGCTCGTAGTCCTACTGCCGGCATGAGAATGGAAACGTACGACATTTGCATGCTGATCGTGCTCGCGGGTGCCACGCTGTTTGGTGCCTGGAAGGGCATGGCCTGGCAGGTCGCTTCGACGGCCAGCCTGGTATTGAGCTACTTCGTGGCACTGCGGTTCAGCGAGCAGACGGCGCACTTTTTTGGGCAGCAGGCGCCGCTGAACCGCTTTCTGGCGATGTTCGTCCTTTACATGGGAACTTCGCTCGTGATCTGGCTTGCTTTTCGAGTGGTGGCGAACTTCATCAGTCGTGTCCGCCTGCGAGAGTTCGACCGTCAGCTGGGGGCTATCTTCGGCGCTTTCCAGCACATTGGGATCCTAAGCTTAGAATTCCACGTGGACAAGTTGTCGCG
>JADMIO010787486.1_pt1 | contig 148398 bp, 86 predicted proteins | sample 8958161 | NCBI WGS metagenome assembly JADMIO01 (sample SAMN16585339, study PRJNA669376) | soil metagenome | isolation source: Crop rotation soil | place: USA: Cullars Rotation, Alabama | collected 2011 | reverse complement strand
CCGCGACTTCAAGTCACGTGAATTCCAAGCTTCGGATCCCACTGTGCTGGAAAATCGTCGATTTGACTCACAGCGTGCCGCACCAGGACGTTCGCCGCGGCGCGTGGACCTGGGAAGAAACAGTACCGCACTTTCCACCGGGGACCATTCATGTCGGCGTCGTCGATCCGGGGGTCGGCACCGCGCGACGGCTGATCGCGGCGGTGATCGACGATTCGATTTTTCTTTGTCCCGACAATGGGCTGCTAGGTCGCTTGGTTCTCACGCGGCGGCCGGCTACAATCGTCGCCTTGGAGGCCAAAGAGTATTGGTCGCCGCAAGTTTCGCATACGTTTCACGGACGCGACATTCTGGCTCCGGTCGCCGCTCGGCTCAGCCTGGGCTTGGAGGTCGCAAAGCTGGGACCGGCCGTTGATCGGCTCTGCGAGATCTCTTGGCCCGAGGTGCTGGTGATGCCCGGTAAAATCGAAGGAACGATTCGCTCGATCGATTCGTTCGGCAACCTGATCTCCGACATTCCCGCCGACAAGCTGGCGAATGTGCCGACCGATCCGGAACAGGTTCGCATCACCTGCGACGAGCACGAGACGCAGGGCATCTTCAAAACGTACGGCGAGCAGCCGCCGATGACGCTGCTGGCCCTCGTCGGTTCGAGCGGCTACCTAGAGTTGGCCATCGTCGAAGAGAACGCCTCGATGATGCTCGGCATTCGGACCGGCACGAAGATCGTCATCAAGTGGACGTGATGAAAATGATGAGTTTTGAGTTATGACTGATGAATCAGCGCGCGACCCAAACTCACAACTCATAACTCACAATACTCAACTGGCTGCATGGGATCGCGAGCACTTCTGGCATCCGTTCACGCAGATGCAGGAGTACGACCCGCTAATTATCGAGCGGGCCGAGGGCTGCACGCTATACGACGTCGACGGCCGCGCGTACTTGGACGGCGTGAGCAGCTTGTGGTGCAACGTTCACGGGCATCGGCACCCCAAGTTAGATGCCGCGCTGCGGGAGCAGCTAGACCGCGTCGCGCACACCACGGCGCTCGGAGCGTCGAACGTTCCGGCGATCACGCTTGCCAAACGATTGACGGAGATCGCGCCACCGGGACTGACTCGCGCTTTCTTTTCTGATGCGGGCGCGACGGCTGTAGAGATTGCGCTGAAGATGGCGCTGCAATATTGGCGGCAACGCAACGACCCGCGCCCCGAGAAGACGCGGTACGTTGCGTTTGCGGACGCTTACCACGGCGACACGCTCGGCGGCGTCAGCGTCGGCGGCGTCGAGCGGTTCCGTGCGATGTTCGCCCCGCTGCTGTTTCAACCGTTTCGGCTCCCGGTTCCCATTGACTCTGCGACGGAGCACTTGGCACAAGTGGAAGAACTGCTGCAGCGTGAACACGAGCAGATCGCGGCGATCGTGATCGAGCCTTTAATTCAGGCGGCGGCAGGAATACTGACGCACCCGAGCGGTTTCTTGCGCGGACTTCGCGAGTTGGCAACGAAGTACGAAGTGCTGCTGATCGCCGACGAAGTCGCGGTCGGTTTCGGACGGACCGGGACGATGTTCGCCTGCGAGCAGGAGCAGGTGACGCCCGATTTTTTGTGCCTCGCGAAAGGCCTGACCGGCGGCTACCTGCCGCTGGCGGCGACGCTGACGACGGACGTCGTATGGCGGGCGTTTCTCGGTGGGGCCGCCGAATCGCGGCAGTTCTATCACGGGCACACTTACTGCGGAAATCCGCTCGGGGCCGCGGTCGCCAATGCCACGCTCGACGTGTTCCAGGAAGAACGCACGATCGAGCGGCTACCGGAGAAGATCGCGCAGCTCGATACGCATCTGCAACGGCTCACGCAGCAGCCGCACGTCGGCGTGCCGCGCGGTCGTGGTCTCATGCGCGGCTTGCCGCTGGTGAAGAACAAATCTACCGGCGAGCCGTTTCCCACTGCGGAGCGCGTCGGGCATCGCGTGTGTCTGGCCGCGCGTGAGAGGGGAGTGCTGCTGCGGCCGCTCGGCGATGTACTCGTCGTCCTGCCGCCGCTTTCGATCACACTCGACGAAATCGATCAGATCGTAAACGCCATCGAATTTGGAATGCAGCACGTTCTGAAGTAGCCAGGCGAACGGCTCGCGCGAGCCTCGCACTCTTGGCTTTTGCAAAGTTCGTCGTGGTTAGGCTTTGACAATTCAATCTCTTACGACAAGAGGATTATCTCCGTTTGGCGATTTGAGTAAAACCGTGCGTCAATCGCAGTGCGTTTTAACTACGTCGAACACGCTGTTCATGGGATTGGCGTTGCCTCTTCTCTTAGGACTTCGAACCTTCGCCGTCGGAACGTCTTGGGCTTGGGCTCGGGCAGCAACTTGAGCCGATCCGATGAGTATTAAACCAACGACGATCGTCGAGACGACGGTGTTTCATCGAATATCAGTCGGACGTTGAGGCAGGACATACGGGACGTTCCATGACTGCTTTTCTTTCGTCTCGCAGAACGACCGCTGGGGATCGTGATGCCGGTTTTCGACAGGAATCGCGGCCGGTACGCTGCGGATCCAGGCGTGCAGTCGCTCGCGAAGAGCGGCGGTGCGATCGGGTTGTTCGTGTGCCAAATCGCGTCCTTCGCCCGGATCGTCGCGCAGGTTGTATAACTCCGAGCGGGCGCCGGGCCGATACTCGCCTGAAGCGTCGAATGAATCGCCGAAGTAATCGATCAGCTTCCAATCGCCGTCGCGAACGACGGCGCACGGCGTGGCGCCCCAACGCAAGTCGTACAAAGGCATGTACCAGTAGAGCGGCCGCGGCGAGATTCGTTCGCTGCGTAGCAACGGCGCCAGACTTCTGCCGTCGATCTTTGCTTCGGACGGTGGCGCCCCACCGGCAACTTCGAGCAGGGTCGACAGCCAATCGACGACGTGGATCGGCGTTTCACATGTCGAGCCGGCCGACACGACGCCGGGCCAACGGACGAGGCACGGAGCGCGAATACCCCCTTCATACGGCGAGCCTTTGCCGGCGCGAAAGGGGGCGTTGTCGTATTCTTCACGTTCGAGGCGTAGGTGCGTCAGTCCGCCTCCGGCGCCACGAGTGAAGTCCTTGGCGTCATACGTCCAATCGATGCCGCCATTGTCGCTGACAAATACGACGAGCGTTTCGTCGCGCTCCCCGAACTCGTCGAGTTTCGCCAGCAATCGGCCGATCGAATCGTCGAGATGTTTGAGTGCCGCCAGGTAGACGGCATTGTACATCCCTTTCTCCGGCGCACCGGCCGCGCGAAACTCGGCGACCAACTCCGGCGGGGCTGTGACCACGGAATGGATCGTGTGGTGCGACAGGTAGAAGAACCAGGGCCGAGATTGATTTCGCCCGATAAAACCGATCGCCGAATCAGTCAGGTGGTCGACCCATTTGTCTCCTACGCCGATCGTGCCGGGCCCAGGCGGGGCGACGTAGTCGAAGCCATACGCATCGGCGGCATTGTCGTTCAGACGAACGTAATTGCCGTCTGGGCCGTCCGTCATGTGCCATTTGCCGGCCATGCCGGTCGCGTATCCGGCGGCTCGCAACCCTTTCGGCAACGTGAACGTTCCGCGTGGCAACTGCTCGGCGAAGGCAGGCTCTTCGACACGAGCCCAAGGGTAGCCGTACCAACCAATGACGTGCCACATACCGTTGCGCGCCGTATGTTGCCCAGTGATGAACGAGGCCCGCGTCGGTGTGCATTGCGGCATGACATACGCGTCGGTGAACCGCATGCCGTCGCGAGCTAAGCCGTCGAGGTGCGGCGTCTTTACCTTTGTTCCGCCGTAACAACCGAGCGTCTGTCGGCTCTGATCGTCGGTAAGAATAAATAGGATGTTCGGCTTGGCAGCGGTATCGGCGGCTGCCCCCGGCCCAACGGTGAGCAACGTCGACACGACCGCAAGTGACGCTGAATAAACCATCCGCATGGCTATCGCCTTTTGTCTGCCAACTTGTCGATTCAATGTTGCTATCGATTCACTACCTAAGCAACTCGCTTGCCTCCGCGTTGTTGTCGCCGAATTTTTCGACAGGGACATCCATCGCTTGGGCCATCGTCAGCAGCAGGTTGCTCATGTGGGCCTTCGGGTTCACCGGCTTGTGACAGATTCTTACCAGTGCGCCGGGTTGCTCGGCCTGGTAGTCGTAGCCGTCGCGGCTTGCGAGCGAGTTGTAGTCGAGGTGTCGGCCGTGCTTGAGGCCGAGAGCCTTGCCGCCGGCGAGTACCAGCGGCAGATTCGCGTTGCCGTGTGAGTGTCCGTAGGCCATCCCGCTGCCGTACAGGGCCATCGTTGTGTCGAGCAGCGGCCCGTCGGCATCATGCACTCCGCCCAGTCGGTCGAGGAAGTAACTGAACTGTTCGACGTTGAATGCGTCGCTAGCCGACAGGTTGGCGAGCATGTCTTTGTTGCCATTGTGATGCGACAAGGCATGGCGGCCGAAGTTGATGCCGATTTCCGGAACGGCGGGTCCCGTTCCTTCGTCTCCGGTCATAAACGTAGCGACGCGCGTGGAGTCGGTTTGGAACGCGAGCACGATCAGGTCGTACATCGTGCGGAGAAACTCGCCGAGTTGCTCGAGTGGAATGTCGCGGTTTAATTGCGATGCGGCAGATTTGTCGATTTGCGGACGCGGCTTGTCGAGCCAGCCGTCGGCTCGTTGAGTGCGGACTTCAATCTCGCGCACCGACGTCAGATACTGTTCGAGACGGTCCGAGTCTTGACCGCCGAGACGGCCGTCCAACCTGCGGGCCTCCTCCAAAACCGTATCCAAGATACTTCCGCGCCGATGCAGCCCGCGCCGCTGCACGGCGACGCCGTCCTTGGGTTCCTCGAACAGGCGACGAAAGACGACGCCGGGGACCGAATCGTCCGGTAGCGCAATGCCGTCAGCTGTCCACGACAGCGTACGCCGGTTCTCGCTACTCAGTTGTAACGAAGAGAAACGTGTTTGCGACTCCGTCGTTCGAGCCATCAACTGATCGACCGAAATCGTGTTCTGATGCGATGCGTCATGGCGGGCACCGGTCAGCCAGATATTGCTGCAATCGTGCGCTTTGCCCAGGCCGTTGGGATGATACAAGCCGCTGATAGGCGTGATGTTCGCCCGGTGCCGTTCGAGCGATTGCAACGACTTCGAGAATTTGTAATCCGGGCCCTGGTCGGTGATCTGGTAGTCGGTCGGATTCACGCCGTTGGGCAGGTACATGAAGACGCTCCGCTTGACGCGCGGAGTCGACTCGGCGGCCCGTAGCGGGCGCATGCACTCCAAGAACGGCAGGGCCAGCGAAACTCCCATGCCCTTCAAGGCGTGACGACGATTCAACAACCAGTTCTGCGCGAGAAAGTTGGCCATGTGGTTCTATTCTTGTACTTGGGGTTGACTGCCGGAGAGCGAACGGGCGCGGTCTTGCATGCCGTTCACCCGTTCTTCAGGCGGGATGACGCCGGCGGGGAAGGTCGACGTGCCGACGCGCACGATTTTGCCCACGCGAAACCCTTCGAGCATGTGATGTACTTCGACCTGCAGACGAATGCCGCTGCTTCCCACGGGCGGGTCGACCTGCTTCTTTACTTCGACGACGCGGCCTCCTTGTGCGTCCTGGTCTTTGCGCCAGGTGCGGAGCGTCGGCTCGGCGATGGCGACCTGCACGCTACGGGCTCCGGCGATTTCATCGTACAGCGACGGATCCATGCCGCCGAAGAGCGTGACCGTGACCGTCCCCGCACCGTTCTGCTTCGTCGCATCGTACGAAACCTCGTCGATCCAGCCCGGCAGCCAGTGGTAACGCTGGTAACGAAGGTGGGTCTGCCGCTGGACCTCGGCCGCGACTTCGAACGATTGCTGATCGAGCCAGAGGTCGAGAACATGGAACTTACCGTAGCCCCAATTCGGATCCCACGTCAGGTTCACTTGCACGGTTTGGCCCGGCTGAACGTCGATGAGTCCGGCAAACTCTTTTCCCTTCCAAACGCGCGTGCTCCCGTCGAGGCAGAACTTCTGCTCGCCGCCCAATCCGCCGACAACAGGCTCGCCGGGAGCTTCTCGGCCGACGGACGTGACGACCAGAAACTTTCTGCCGTCTTCTTCGTTCGTCTCGATGCCTGCGACCTTCCAGGCTTGTCCGCGCCGTCGACAGAAGCTGACGGTGTCTTCCAGTAGCAGGGCGTGCGTTTGTGGGACCTGATACGCTAAACGCTGCGCATCGACTTTATCTTTCGGAGTCGGTGGCGGGATCGACTCGTCGCCGGGAGGCGGCATGAACAGCACACCGTGCAGAACAGTGCCCAACGGCACGTCCTTCAATTCTGCCGGAGCACCGTGATAGGAGACCATGCCGTAGGGTAACAGGGCGAACGGCTGGCCGAGGAAGCGGCCATAGCGATCGGGTGCAAGATCGCCCCCCGGCCGCAGCAGGCCGCGACGGTTGATCGGATCAACGTCGAGCAGTTCGCCCATCAATATCACGCCCGCATTTGCGTCGGGAAACGTGCCGTACGGCGGCGCGGCGGTCGTCGCATCAACCGACTTAACCGGCGGCTTGGCGGCCGGGGCGATCGCCGAGACCAGGGCCAGCAGCAGTGCGGCGAGAACACGGAGTTGGATGATGGATTTCGACATGAGCCATCCTATCGTTTCTGAAACAGCTCGGAGAGCACCAAGTTTTCGATCACCGTTTGCAGGCGGTAGCCGTCTGGTCGAGAGGCCGCGACGACGGACCGGATTTGCTCAGCGTCGTCGACCGTCATCACTCGCCGCAAGGCGTAGGTAGCCAACTGCTCGATAAAGGCCTCGGCGAACCGGTTTTGATCTTCGGCCAGCAGCTTCTTGAACTCTGCCGGGCCCTCGAACTTGCGCCCATCGGGTAATTCACCGGCGGCGTCGACCGGCGGGTTTTTCCCTTTCCCCGAAGTTTCTTCCTCCGTTCGCCAGCGACCGATCGCGTCGTAGTTTTCGAACGCAAAGCCGAGCGGATCGATCTTCTTGTGGCACGAGGCGCACGTTGCATGCGTAGCGTGCGACTGCAGCTGCATGCGGATCGTCGCCTTCGGAGCTTCCTCCGAAGTCGGCTCGAGCGGTTCTACATTCGGCGGCGGCGCGGGAGGCGTAAGGTTGAAGATCGCTTCCGACAGCCAGACGCCGCGATGCACCGGACGATGCCGCTGACCGTCGGACGTGAGCATCAGTACCGCCGCCTGCGTCAGCAATCCGCCCCGATGGTCGCCGGGACTTAGCGAGACCCGTTGAAAGCTCGTCTCTTCGGTGGGCGGTAGCCCATAGTGCTGCCGCAAGCGAGGGTTCAACATCGTCCAGTCCGAGTCGAGGAATTCGCAAAGCGGCCGGTTGTTGCGGAACATTTCACGGAAGTAGAGCTTCGTCTCTTGGATCATGCTCCGCTCGAGCCGGCCGTCGTACTCGGGATACAATTTCGCGTTTGGCGGGAACATCCCTACCCGATACAACTCCAGCCACTGGTACGGAAACGAATCGAGGAACCGCTCGAACTTGGGATCGTCGAACATCCGCCGCAGTTGCTTGCGGAGCACTTCCGGCTCGTGCAGGATCCCGGCCCCGGCCGCGGCGAACAGTTCATCATTGGGCATCGAGCTGTACAAGAAGTACGACAGCCGCGACGCGAGTTCCCAGTCGTTCACCGTGTTGCGGTTCTCCTCCGGCGAACCTTCCTGCAAGTAATAGAACTGGCTAGATGTGAGAATACCGACCAAGGTGGCTTTGTAAGCGGCGTCAAACTTTTCTCCCGCTTTCAATTCGCTCGTCGTTAACTGCACGTACGGCTCGATTTCCGCATCGGTCACGGGCCGGCGCCAAGCGCGTTGGGCAAAAGTCTTCAGGCAGATCCGGACCTCATCCATATCAATGTTTTTGGACTTCACGACTGGATAAAATTTGTCTCGCCGTTGCTGCATCTCTTCGGAAACGAGGGGACCTTGCCATTCGATCCAATCCACCAGCAGCAACGGATAAATCGCCCGGCCGTCTTCGGTAAACAGCTTGTACGCCGTTGGACTCAACAGGCTCGTTTCTTTGTAGCTCCCCAAGACGGTCGCATCGCCGAACATCTTGTTCGCCTTCTGTGGGTCGAACTCGCCAGCACATTCGTTGAAGATCGTCAGCGCGGCGGGCATGGCCAGGTGCGTTTCGAACTCGAGCACGATCGGCTTGTCTTCGGCCGTGATGACGTCGGCATCGAAGACCGTCTTCACGGCTCCCTTTCCGCCGCTGCGTATCGTGAGATGCGGCCGATCGCCGTTGAGCCCGGGCAAGCCGCTGACCTGAATACGGGCGCGATATCGACCCGAGGCGGCGTCGCGCGCCAGCCAATTCGAGTTGAGGGCCTGCATGCGGCCCCCCGGCCAGATGAGATAGCGCATCGGCTTGTCGTTACCGACGGCTTTGAGCCGCGTCTGGATCTCGTTTAGCTCATCTTCCTCGAAGTTGTGCATGTCGAGGGCTTCTTTACGGGCCGACCTGAGCTTCACGGGCTTGTTCAGTTCAGCGGCCTCCAGAATTTCTTCGGCGGCTTTAAAGTAATGCTCGACGTGCGACGGCGACAGCGACAGCATCGACCCGATGCGGTCGAAGCCGTGCCAAAGCGGGTCTTGGTTGAAGACGCCCGGTTTACTCACATCGAAGTAGACGCCGAGCAGGTCGTAGATCGTGTTCTGGTACTCGTTGCGCGAGAGCCGATAATGGGCCACCGTTCCGCGACGGGCCATGCGCGTCGCCTGACCTTCGTTCGATCGCGCCGAGAGCCAATCGACGACTTTTCCCAACTCCTCTGGCGCCGGCTGCGGCTCGCCTTCCGGCGGCATCTCGCCCGAGTTCATGCGAAAGATTACCTCGTCCCAGCGTTGGGCCGTCTCGGCGTCGGCAAAGTCGCCCGAGAGCGTGTCGAGGCGGAACTCGCCGTCTTGCGTCTTTCCGTCGTGACAGCGAAGGCAATATTTTTGAAAGAAGGGTGCGACGGCGCCGTCGTAGCCCGACGGTTCGGCCGCGGCCGCTACCGAGACGACGGCCGCGAGATATCCGACAAGAGAGATTGCGTGGCGCATAGAAAGCTGAATCGCGGATAGCGACGTGCAGGGACATAAAGGCGGCGCGATCGGCAGGCACAGAGACATCTTATCTTGCGAGGCGTTGGGGCCCGTGTCATGTCACGCGAATACGTCACACCTATCCGGTAGGAGGCTGCGGGACGGCGGGCTAAACTGCAGGTATGAAACGCGTTGTGCTCATCTTGTTGTTGCTGAACGGATCGGTGATCGGCCCGATCCGACCGATCGCGGCCGATGAAAGAACGACGCCGGAAGCTGGTTTTCAAGAGATCGAGCGGACGCTCGAAACGCTGCCGCCGCTGATCGAATCGGCACAAAGTCACCAGCGGATCGGCTTCCACGGCCATGAGGCCGACCCGGCCTGGGTGATGATCGACTTGGGGGACAGCGTTACGCCGGAGAAGGTCGCAATCTTTCCCGCCCGACTTTCGGCTGCGGGCGCCGCGCCTTCCGGCGGATTTCCTTCCGCGCTGGAAGTGGAGATCGCCGATGCGCCCGATTTCGTCGAAAGCGTTCGGCTCGCCTCGTGGATCGAACCGGAGCCGGGAGCCGCCGAGCAGATTTCACTTCTCTGCTTTCCGGGCAATGGCGCATCAGGTCGGTATCTGCGCGTGCGCGTCACTCGTTTTCACAACGATCCGCTTGAACCGAGACGACGCTACTTCCGCCTCGGCGAAATCGTCGTGCTGGCCGAAGGTCGTAACGCCGCGCTCGGTCGTCCCGTCACGACCACGTCGACGACCGAGACCGCGCGTCGTTGGGAGCGTCGTAATCTAACCGACGGCTATTTCTGGTGCCTGCCATTACGAGGAGCCGAGTCGTCCATCGCGAACGGTTATGAGAGTGCAAGTCATAAGCGGCCCGTCGTGGACGATCAGGTATGGGTGGAAGTCGATCTCGAAGCGTCGCAGGCCCTGGATGAAATCCATATCGTTCCGGCCCACCCGCGCGACTTTGCCGACTTGCCGGGCTATGGATTCCCGACGCATTTTCGAGTGCTGGCCGATGCGGGCACTTCGGACGAAAAAGAACTCCTAGTAGAACTGGCTCCGCGCTATCCGGGAGAAGCGCTACCGAACCCCGGCGCGGCGCAGTTGATGCTAAGCGTGCCGGGACTCTCGGCGCGACGCGTGCGCGTCACGTGCCAGGCACTTTGGCGCCGCGGGCCGAGCGGCGGCCTTGCTGTGGCTGAATTCTTCTTCGCACTCGGCGAACTCCAACTCTGGCGCCGCGGCAAAAACGTGGCCGCCGGTCGGCCGGTTCAATGGGCTGACGCTACGACCAAAGCAGGGTGGTCGCCGGCCGCGCTCGTCGACGGACGGAGCAGCCGCCACGAACTGCTCGATTGGAAGACGTGGCTCGACGGCCTCGAACGAGCCGAGGCGTTGCGCATCGAGGCGCGATCGCTGGGCGTGGAGATCGAGCGTCGCCGGGAGAGCAGGCGTCGGCAACTGTTGCTCGGTGCCGCGGCCGCGATCGTCGTCGTGTTGCTGATTGCCATCGCGTCGGTGTTATGGTTGCGGATGCGAGCGACACGGATGCAGTCAGACTTACAAACACGGATCGCCCGCGATTTGCACGATGAAATTGGCGCAAGCCTGAGCCATTTGGCCATCCAAAGCGACTTGGCTCGTCGGCAGTTGGCACAAGGCGAACTGAAGCCGGAGCGGCTCGACGGCATTGCCGCGACGGCGCGTGAAACGCTCGATCAAATGCGCGACGTCATTTGGTTGCTCGCGCCTAAGTTCGACGACTGGAGCGAACTGTCGCAGCGCATCGAGTCGATCGTCGATCGCTTGCTCGACGGCATCGAGCATCAGCTCGACGTCGAGGGACACCCGCCCGACGGGAAGCCGGCAATCGAATGGTCGCGGGACCTTCTGGCTTTTCTGAAAGAGGCCCTCACGAACGTGCGCAAGCATGCCGCCGCCGTGCATGTTCGGATAACAATTCTCTGGAGCAACCGCTTTACGTTGAGGATTGAAGATGACGGCCGCGGTTTCGATCCGGCCGTCGCGTCGCGCTCCGGAGGGGCGGGTATGGATAATTTAAAGCGTCGGGCCGCGGCGCTCGGCGGCGAATGCGATGTGTCGGCACGACCTGGGACGGGAACTACCGTGCGCCTTTCCGCTCCGATCGTCACCGAGTAATCGTTTCCCTCAAGTCCATTGTGGCGTCATGCAGAATCCACCTCCTCTCGGCATTTGGCTCGTCGAAGATCACAGCCCGCTTCGCGAGACGATGCGCGAAGCGCTGGCCGCGTCGTCGCTGGGGCCGATCGAAACGTTTGGCTCGTGCGAAGCGGCGCTGGCATTCCTAACAACGGCGCTCGTTCCGCCTGAAGTCGTCATTCTGGACATCGGCTTGCCCGGCATGTCGGGCCTGGAAGGACTGCGGCATTTGAAGACTGCGTCGCCGACGAGCGAAATCCTGATGTTCACGGTATTTGACGATCGCCGCCGGGTGTTTGAAGCGATCGGCGCGGGAGCGTCCGGCTATCTGTTGAAGTCGGAGTCGCTGGAGCGGATCATCGCGGCCGTCGGCGAGGTGAAACGCGGCGGCTCGCCGATGACGCCCGAGATCGCTCGGATGGTGCTCGAACGTTTCAGCCGACTGGCGCCGGCCAACAGCGACGTTGCCCTTTCGGATCGCGAGGCGGAGGTGCTCCGCGCACTTGTCGACGGTCTGACGAAAAAAGAAATCGCGAGCCGCCTCGATTTAAGCATGCACACGATCGACAACTACGTCCGCAGAATCTATGCGAAACTGCACGTTAACACGCTCGGCGGTGCGGTGGCCAGAGCGCTGCGCGATGGATTGGTGTGAGCTAAAAGCCGGATAAAAACGATAATGTCGAACAGATAGGCGTCGCATCTTGGGCTTACAGCAGTTCCAGACCGCGAAGCGTACCCGACTGGCTCGCGAACTGATCGACTTCCAAGCCCAACCGCTGGAGCATCGAGACAAATAGTTTGGCGATCGGTTCGTTGTTCTTCGGGTCAAATGCGAGATGTTGGCCATGACGGAATCCGCCGCCGGCCAGCAACATCGGCCAATTGTGGTTCGTGTGGCCGTTGGCGTTGCCCATGCAGGTTCCGTAGAGGACTGATGTTTGGTCGAGCAACGACTTGCCACCTTCGCGTGTGTTCTTCAAACCAAGAATAAAATCGCGAATCGCGGTGAGTTGAGCTTCTTCGATGATCCGCAGTTCGGAGATCATCTCAGAACGATTTCCGTGGTGGGTGAGGGAATGAGTCTCACTTTCGACGCCGGTAAGATCTGAGAGAACGCCGAGCGGCTGGATGAACAGGCTGATGATGCGCGTCGAGTCGGTCTCCAGGGCCGCGTGTAAGACGTCGAGCGTCGATTTCAATCGTGTGAGCAATTGCGACGGATCGGTCGTCTCCTTGGGCTCTAGTAATTCGACTTTCGGTTTCGGCCTCGTCTGCCACGACTCGCTTTGGAGCAGTTGTTGCTCCAGTTCACGAATCGACGTGAAGTACTGGTCCAATCGCTCGCGGTCGATCGTACCGGCCGTTTTTTCCAGACGACGTGCGCGGTCGCGAACGGAATCGAGCAGGCTGCGGCCGTTTTGCAGATCGTGAACGCGGGCCTCGACGTCCTTTGCCGATCCTTGAACGAATAGCTGCCGATAGAGTTGCGACGGCTTCGACTCCGCAGGAATGCCTACGCCGGAGCGGGTGTACGACATTCCGCTGTTCGACGAATTTGCGCATGAGACAACCAGGCACGGAAACCGGGTTGCCGCGCCGAGTTGCTCGGCGGCCGCCTGATCGAGCGAGATGGAGTTGCGAAATGCCGCCCCCGCCGGATGCGGTGCTCCGGTGAGGAACGACTTCTCGTTGGCATGTCCGCCGTCGACCGACGGGTGCGACAACCCAGAGAAGACAGTCAAGTCGTCGCGCAGCGGCACAAACGATTCCAAATACGGTGACGGTTTGTAGTCCTTGCCCGCTTGCTCCGGGAAGAAAAAGTGCGGCATGATGCCCATGTTGGTTTGCACGACGACCATCCGCGCGGCGCCGCAGCTTGGTTCGCCGCCGCGCGTCCGGCCGATCCGAATATCGGTCGCATCGCTTCGAGCAGCGGCAAACCCAGGGCGACGCCGGCTCCCCGCAGGACGGCACGACGCGAGAGCACGGTTTGACGAACGAACGGCGAGGGTTTCACGGCGGGTTCCTAGCGTGGATTGACCTGATGCACGGCGGACGATGATGCGACGATTAGCGGCGGCGAAGGAGTGGGCCGCTCTGAGCCAACTCGTAAATGATCGAGCGAAGTCCGAAGTTATTCTTGCGGCAGCGGTCGAGGATGCGGTCTACCTCGGCGCGATCGGCGAAACTGACGGGAGAGCCCGTCGCGTACAGAACCAAGCGTTCGACCAAGCTGCGCGCGATTTGCTCTTCGTCTTTCAAGAGAATTGTTTTCAACTGGTTCATGTCGCCGAACGATTCGCCGGCGGCGGTCGTGCCTGACGCATCGACGGGAAGACCGAGACGAACGTTCTTCTGCACGAACTCCCATTGGCGAGGCGAAACACCCGGAAACTGTGCGATCGACGGCGTATCTCCTCGTTGGTCGACGAGTTCCAACTCGCGGTCACCTTCGAAGCGATACTGCGTCCGCCAACGGCCGATGACGTCGAAGTTCTCCAAGGCGAGCCCCGGCGGATCCATTTTCGCGTGGCATGAGGCGCACGACGCGTCGGCACGATGCTTTTCGAGCTGTTGACGAATGGTCGTCGTCCCTCGCAAATCGGGCTCGACGGCGGCGATGTTCGGCGGCGGCGGCTGCGGGGGCCGGCCTAAAATGCGATCGGTCACCCAAGCTCCGCGCACGACCGGCGACGTTGCCGTGCCGTTAGCCGTCACCTTGAGCACCGCCGCTTGCGTCAACAAACCACCTCGCGGACTCTCCTTCGGCAAATCGACGCGGCGAACTTCGCATCCGACGACGCCTTCGATCTCATACAGTTCGGCCAGGGGTTGGTTGATCGTGACAAAGTCGGAATCGACGACGTAGGACGCTCCCAGATCTTTGTCGATCATTTCGCGGAAGTACGCCCGCGTTTCGGCGAGCATGGCGTCGCGCAGGTTGTTGCGAAACTCCGGATAGAGCTTACGGTCGGGGCTGGTGAAATTGATTTCTCGCAAATCGAGCCACTGGTCGAGAAAGTCGTTCACAAAGCGATCCGAGCGAGGGTCGGCCAGCATGCCGTCGATCTTGGCGATCAGCTCCTTGCCGCTAAGTTTTCCTTTTGCGGCCAGAGCCGTCAGTTCGTCGTCGGGCATCGAGTTCCAGAGAAAGTACGACAGGCGCGCGGCGATCGCGTACGAATCGAGCTGCGTCGGCGACTTCGGATCGGTAAGGCCGAGCGGCTCTTGCAGGAAGAGGAAGTCGGGCGAGCAAAGGGCGGTGCGATAGGCGTCGCGCATGGCGGTTTCGAAGAAGTCGCCACGGTCGATACAGGCGTGCGCGATTTTTACATAGACTTCGATTTCGTCGTCGGCGAGGGGGCGACGAAACGCCCGCGGCAGGAAGTCGGTCAACAGACGGCGGGCGTCTTCCTTCGGCCGCGCGGCCGCGGCCGTCCAGATGGATCGATGCTTGCCGAATTCCGGCGCGTCTTGATGATTGGGGCGAGACCCCGGGGGACGCTTGGGGGGCGACGGTTGCCGCGGGTACGCGCCGTCGCGCTCGAACGGCAGTTCGGTCAGCGGCAGATTGCCAAACAGTCGGCGATGGCTCGCCGGAGGCCACTCGTCGCAGAGCGGTCCCTCGATATCGATGTAATCGGCGGCGACCGCTGGACCTTCGTGCCCCCGCGGTTGCGAAAAGTTGGCCCACAGCGACGCGGCATTCAACTGCAGCGTGTCGCCGCCGTTCAACCACACGATGCGTTCGTGAATTTGAGGCTTAAGAGAAGGGGCGTCGAAATAAGTCAATAAGCGATCGCCCGCCGTTAGCGCCAACGATTGCATACGCGCGGCCGGCCTCACTTCTTCTTGAGCGAGCTCAAAGCTCCAAACCGACGTACGAATCCGATAGAAGCCCGAATAATAAGGCGAGAAGCCTCCCACTTCGGAATTGAAGGCCGGCCGGGCCGGCGTCAGAATTCCCACGGAGTTGCATTGGTCGAAATACACACCTCGTTCGCGCAAGCCGATGGGCCTCTCACCTATGGGATGAATCGCATCCAAGGCCGCGAGGTCGAGCTTTCCGTCGCGCAGCGGAAACGTCGCACCACCGAAGGAGCTCATTCCGCCGATGCGGCGGAACCGTTCCTTGAAGACGGTCGGCTGTGATCCGTGCGCAATGGCCGCGTCGAGCACGACGTCGGCGACCTCCATGTACTTGCGCAATTGCACGGCCGAGACGTCGAGCGCCCGACCGACCTTGTCGAAGCCGTCATACCGACCATCCTCGGGCAGCAGTTCCTTGACCTCCAGCCCGGACAGCGAGAACAAGTCGCGCATCGTGTTCTCATACTCGCTACGATTCAAGCGGCGCAACGGCACGCGCCCTTCGGCGAGCTGCCGCGCTGCTTGCCGCTTCTGCAACGACTTTCCCAGGTCCTGCAACATTGACTTGATTTCGGCAGCACCGGGCCGCTCGACCGAGTTGGGCGGCATTTCTCCCGCTTGCACTCGGTCGTGAACCTTGACCCACAGAGCGAACGTCGCGGGATCATCCAATCGTTCGAGGTCGGTCGAGAGTTTCGACAAATCCAAACCGGCCTCCGCCTCGTCGCCTGCATGGCAGGCCGTGCAGTGCTTCTCGATGAATCGGTTCACCTGGACGGGCAACGCTTCGGCCGCCAGCGGCTGCGCAATCGCGGCCGACAGCCCTACTGACAGGATGAGGCTCGACCACGACGACCATCGGCCGACTTGTCGTCGGTGACTACGGGACTGGGTGTTCGGAATCGGCATAGACGTCGATTTGACCGTAAAAGGCGTGGTGGGCTGGTTGTCGAAGGTGGATCGCCGTGGCTATCCACCTTTGCAATCCAGAGAAGCGTCAGCGGGCGATGCTCGAGCATATTGAGGGCGATCTGTCGAACGTTGAACGCTAGACGCGCCCAGTCAGGCTGGCGACAAGCGCGAGCAGTTCGCCGCTTTCGACGGGTTTTGAAATATGTGCCTGGAATCCAGCCAGCAATACTCGACGCCGGTCTTCGGCGCGGGCGTACGCGGTGAGTGCGATCACCGGTACCTTGGCATTGCCCAACTGAGTTTCTCGCTCGCGGAGGCGACGAATGAACTCGTAGCCGTCGCCGCCCGGCATGCCGATATCGGAGACGATGATGTCAAACGCTCCCGTCCCGACTTTTTCGAGCCCTTCTGCCGTGGATCCGGCAGTAGTCACGACGCACTCGCATTCTTGAAGTATTCGTTCTAACAGCATGCGGGCATCCGGCTCGTCGTCAACGGCCAATACCTTGAGCCCGCGCAGGTTCAAGACTTCACAATCGACGGGGCCGCTGGCTCGGGGATGAGTGCGACGCTCGTCATCAGGACGCTGCATGACGCGCACTGGTAAGCTGACTACGAACGTGGCACCACGACCGAGCCCCGCACTGAAGGCGCGAACGCTGCCGCCGTGAAGTTCGACGAGATTGCGCACGATAGAGAGTCCAAGACCAAGACCGCCATACTTGCGGGCCATCGACGCATCGGCTTGCCGAAAGCGATCGAACACATGCGGCAGGAATTCCGGAGCGATGCCTTGACCGGTGTCAGAGACGCTCAACTCGGTATGTGAGTCGACCCGCTCGAGCACAACTTGCACCTTGCCTCCTTTCGGCGTGAACTTCACGGCATTAGAGAGCAGGTTCCAAACAATTTGTTGCACGCGAACGGGGTCGCCGGTCGTCTGCACTCCCACCAGCGGATCGATCATCTTCTCGATTCGAACGCCTTTGTTCTCGGCGGTGATTTGAATCGTTTCGAGGGCGCCGTTGATGATATTGGGGAGATAGACCTCCTGAAGATCGAGCCGCAATTTCCCGGCGATAATGCGGCTGACGTCAAGCAGATCCTCGATCATTTGAGCTTGGGATCGAGCATTTCTCTCAATGATCTCAATGCCTTGAACTGCGTCCGGCGACAACTGATTGGTTCGACTCAGTATTTGCGCCCAGCCGAGAATGGCGTTGAGCGGCGTCCGGAGCTCGTGCGAAAGCGTGGCGACGAAGTCATCTTTCATTCGGCTAACGCGTTCGATTTCCGCTCGGGCTTCGCGTTCGCTTTCGAGGTTGCGTTGCTGCTGATCGGCCTTGAGTCGTAAGTCTTGATTGAGCAGTGACAGCTCTTCATTGCGTTTCAAGAAGTGGTGCACCATTCCATCACGTAACAGCCTCGCCGCCTCGACCTCCGATGCGCTCCAGGGACGACTGCGACCGCGAACAGTCTCTTTCCAAAGAGCGAATGAACCACGAGGACTCAGTCGCGCGGCACCGTCGCCTTTGGTGATCGATTTGCTCGGATCGCCGGCCCAGTCGACCGTGCGAATCTGCTCGGCTCGGAACCACAGCAACTGATGCGGCCGCGAGGTGGTGAACGACACCGCCAGCACGCCGCCTGCCACTGCGGCTAGGAGCGAGCTGCCGGAGATGCCCGAGAGTTGATCCGTAGAAAAAACTCCGCCGGATTCGAGTGAGAGAATTCGCTTGGACAACTCGCGAATTTCTTCGATGCCCGGCGTTTGACCGATTCGCGTAACGACATCACCAACGACAACGGCGCCGCCGTCTGCATCGACGAGGGAAAGAAGACTCGGATCGCTTTCGGCAAGAGCTTTCGCCGAGTCGTCAAAACGTGCGAAGTTGGCCAGGATAGCTTCGGCCGTACTCAGCATTCCCTGTCGATCTTGTTCGCGTTCTCGATCGTCTGCCGCACGAATCGTCAGCGACATCACCTGCCCGAGTAATTCGCACGCAGTTCGGACATCGTACGGAACAAATCGCGGCGAGTAGTGATGGCAAGCGATCAAACCCCAGAGTTGGCCGTCGCGCATCAGCGAGATCGACATTGACGCGCCGACGCCCATGTTCCGCAGGTACTCGAGATGAATCGGCGAAACGCTACGAAGCACGGAGAAACTCATGTCGAGCGTTAGGCCGACCGGCGTGGACGGTCCTGCCAACACTTCCGCCGGCTCGTAATCTCGATCGGCAATGAATCGCAGCCAATTCTTGGTGTATAACTCACGCGCTTAAGCTGGAATGTCCGAGGCCGGGTAATGGAGACCGAGAAACGGTTCGAGGTCGTTGCGCCGCTCTTCGGCGACGACTTGTCCATTCCATTCGGAATCGAATCGATAGACCATCACGCGATCGAAGCCACTGATCTTGCGGACCTGCAGCGCGCAGACTTCGCAAATGCCGTCGACCGTCTCCGCTCGTTGCAATTCGCTGATGGCGCTTTGCACGTGGCGGTAGAGATCCGGGGCCGTGAGATTGCGGTCCTTATGCGACGGCTCGAACTCGACGAAGACCAGGTCGCCACGGCGGTGGGCGATGGCGTCGAAGTGTTCGTCCAGATTGCGGATGCCGACGGTAAAAAGGTAAACCGGCCGGGTGTCCGTAATCCCGCGAACCATCGTTGCCCAGTGCTCTGCTTCGTCTTCGGCGAACACCGATTTGAGCGGGCGACCAAACAATTCGCTCGCCGGGAAGTGAAACAGCGTTTCGACATTATCACTGACGTAGGCAATTTCTAGCTGCTCGCCGTGTCCCACCAGTAGTACGCCGTGGGGCTGAATCGCGCCGGGGCGATGGATCGGTTCGTTTTCACAGTTCGTTAGATCGACCGTTGTGGTGGCTGATCCGGCGCTGTCATCATTCGCCGCCATACTTTTTCCTTGGGAGGTGCCGAGAGCAAACGAGTTCGCTTAAAAGCTTCAGACTGAGCGATTCCGACTCATTTTAGGTGTCCGCAAGATGTGAGTCGATGCCTGGCGTCGGCAGACCTCAAGTTTCGCGAACCGAATCGGCACAGGAAACTACCCGCTGCAGCCGCGAATCAAAACGAAGGCGACGGCGCTGAGGATCGCCGAAATCATGAGTGAGCCGACACACCCAGCGCGGTTCGAAAAGAACAAAAACATTGGCCAGCCTATGCTCGATTGGTGCGCTTCATCACCGTTAACACCTGATGGGGGCGCTCGACCTGCGTCTGCATTCGGCATGCCATGGCTTGCTAATCGCGGCGGGAGCGTCGCCTGTTTGTTACTGGTATCCGGCGGATAACGGAAAGCACTTCCGCTTTGTCGGCGCTCATGGTAGATCGCGATCGTGGCCCAAATCACTTTTGTTCGCGCTCACAAGATTCATTCCGAACCGTTGCGGGTCGAATTGCCAACGATTCTTCGAGGCTGCACGCTCAAGTTCCTCATGACGCTCGATGAAATGAAGCGGGAGTTCGCCTGCGGGACGCCGGACAACTTCGAACTAGAATTTCTTCGGCTGTGGCTTAAGGTGGATGCGTGGGCACGCACAAGACTTCTTAAGGCATAGCTCATTAGCTCGCGACGTTCGTCATTCCGACAAGACTCCGACAGCGTGTGGGCCTAACACTGCACGCGTCGAGGCGGCCGCGGTGCGTGCCACCGTGAAGTTCTTAAGCGAGCCGGCGGTTACTAGCGTGAGATTCGATCACTTTGTCATCGCCGACGATCGTCCATCTGACATCAGACGCATGGCGAGCCTCTTGCAAACCGTCCGCGGTTGCGGGCATCGTAGCCGCCTAATCGTCGGCGGAATTACCCGAATAAATCGAGAACCGGTTTTCCAGTCGTCAGCGATCGTGAGGTTCCGCTATTGTTTTGCGGCTCGTTCAGCGGAATATCCAGCGCGTGATAGATCGTGGCTGCGAACTCTTCCGGACGAATTCGATTGTTGGTGACATAGGCACCATGCTTGTCCGACTTTCCGTACAACCCTCCGCCTGCGATTCCTGCGCCGGCCAAAATGGATGAGAAGCAACTGGGCCAATGCTGGCGGCCCGGAGGCGTCTGCGTTAGTACGTTCGGGGTCCGGCCGAATTCGCCGGTGACGACTAAGAGCGTGTTCTTCATTAAGCCGCGCTCCTTCAAGTCAATAATGAGCGCGCTCAGAGCTTGGTCTAGTCGCGGCAGGCAGAAACCCATGCCGTACGAGCCGGTGCCGAAGGCGTTGCCCATGCCCATGTTTCCGCCGTGCATGTCCCAGCTGCTGCTTGGCGGCCCGGCCGTGTCGTGTGGAGCCTGACCGGTCCAGCCGTTGACAGTCACAAACCGCACACCAGCTTCAACCATTCGGCGCGCAAGTAGTAAGTTTTGACCCAGCGGATGTCGACCGTAGCGATCGCGCACCTTTGCCGGCTCGCGATCGAGTTGAAAGGCTTCTCGCCCCTCGGTGCGCGTTAAGGCGTCGTAGCCCTTCTCGCGCAGTTCATCCCAGTCGATGCCGCGGGCATCCTTGGCGAGGACGTCGCTTTCGATTCCGGTAAGCAGTTCGCGACGGCGATCGAGGCGAAGCTGATCAACGGGGTCGTAGATCTCCGGCGCCTTGAAACTATCCATCGCGGGATGATTTTTGTCGGAGCCGACGAACACCGGCGCGTAGGCCGAGCCGAGATAACCGCCGATGCCGATATTCGGCGCACAAAACACCGGTGCCCCGACGCACTTGATGAGCCACGCGTTGGAAACGAGATTTCGTTTGCTCGGCCGATGCTTGGCGACGAACGAGCCGATATACGGCTGGTCGTTCGTTACGCCCTGGGCGACGCGCTCGTTCGATGCGCCGCTGAGCAAATTGTGCATCGCGTCAAAGTGATTGCTGATAGCGCCCGGATGCGACATCGAGTTGATCAGCGTGAACTGGTCAGTTAGCTTGGCCAACTCCGTGTGCATCTCATTGATGCGCATGCCCGGCACTTTAGTAGCAATCGGCTGGTACGGCCCACGGATCGACGTCGGCGCGTCGGGCTTCATGTCCCACGTATCAACGTGGCTCGGTCCGCCGCAGAGCAATACAAAGATGCACGATTTTTCCGCGGCCACCGCTTGGCCGCGAGAATCGAGCTTGTCGCTTCCCATGACCAAGCCAGGCATTCCAAGGGAAAGTGCGCCAAGGCCGCCTGCGATGAGGGCCTGCCGACGATTGAGTTCAAGCGTGTTCATCGAAACACCTAAAGGGCGAGACCGAGGCGGGAAACTGAGCGGCGAGCAAGCAACGGGCAGGGACGGCAGCGTAACGTCAGTATATCGATCCATTTCGACACGAGCCAACGTCACATCGACCGTCTGTTAACTTGTGGCAGCGGGCGTTTGATTCCAGCCGACGCCGTGAGATCGCGGCTTGATCAAATCTCCTTACAAACTATCCGCTTAGCGATGAGTTTGCTCTGCGGTGCCTATCGCTGAAGTCGTACCTAGGTCGTTTTTTTGGCACTTCGCGAATCGCCGGGAAATGATTTATGCGACTTCAGCCTCCGAACGAGGCAATCGGCGGTAGTCGTTTACTAGTCGTTCTGTCGGGGCCGATGCAGTGGCGACTTGGTCGGCGGGATCGGTCGTTCGAGCCAGTGTCGGAGCCGGTCGTAAAATTGTGCGGTTGGTTCTTCGTCCAGTCGTCGGCATTCGCCGAAGGCTTTCGACCGACGACGAAGTTGGGCGAGACCGCTCGAAGTTTTTTTGAGTCGTTCTCGCTCCGCGAGAAGCTGCCGAAGCCGCTCCTCTGCGAGTTCCTCGATGCGCGAAGCGTCGTTCGCGCTGCGATGATGCAGCGTGACTTCGTTGACTTTGCGATTCGCCTTGCGACTGCGGTCCATCTCGCGTTCCTCTTCGTAAGCGTCGGACAGCTTGGCTAGGTGGCGGCGTTCTGCTCGGGAATGCCGGTCCGATCAGATTCAGCGGAAGGTGCGAGGCCGGCGCCGAGTTGGATTTCGATCTGGTGATCTCGCCGGTCGTCGAGCAACGAGATGAAATCGTCCGTTGATTCGACACCGTCGAGCGTCATCCGGCCGATAGCCGACGACTCGCCGCCGTTTTTGACGGTGACGTGATAGAAGGTTTCGCGATAGCGATAGTGGATTTGAAACTTAGTCCAACTCGCAGGGACGCACGGTGCGAAACGTAGCTTGTCGACGTCGAGTCGCAAGCCGAGCAGCGACTCGACGATGAGGCGGTACATCCAGCCGGACGATCCTGTGTACCACGTCCAACCGCCGCGGCCGGTGTGCGGCTCGACTCCGTACACGTCGGCGGCCACAACGTATGGCTCGACACGATAGCTAGCGATGTCGGTCGGCGTGGCGCCGTGCGAGACGGGATTGATAAGCGAGAACAGCTCCCAGGCACGCTCGCGGTCCCCGCGGGCCGCCATCGCCATCACGGTCCAAACTGCGCTGTGCGTGTATTGCCCGCCGTTCTCGCGCACGCCGGGGACGTAGCCCTTGATGTAACCGGGATCGAGATTCGATTTGTCAAACGGTGGATCGAGCAAAAGGATTAACCGAGCGTCGCGACGGACGAGGCGTTCATTCAAGCTCGCCATGGCCGCGCTTGATCGCTCCGGCGTGCTCGCTCCGGAAAGAACGGACCAGCTTTGCGAGATGGCGTCGATGCGGCACTCGTCGTTCGCGGTCGAACCGAGCGGCGTGCCGTCATCGAAGTAAGCGCGGCGGTACCATTGACCGTCCCAGCCGTGCGCTTCGATGTTCTTGTAGAGCTGCGCGGCCTCGCTCGTGAGTCGATCGGCCACGGCGGTGTCGCCGCGACGTCGCGCGAGCGTCGCAAATTCTCCGAGCACGTGGAACAGGAAGAACGCCAACCACACGCTCTCACCGCGGCCGTGCCTACCAACCAAGTTCATGCCGTCGTTCCAGTCGCCGCAGCCCATCAACGGCAAGCCGTGCTCGCCGAAGCGAAGCCCGCGGTTGATCGCACGGAGCGCATGCTCGTACAGCGTGCCTGTTTCGTCCGAAACATGCGGCAATTCGTAGTTCGATTCCTCGTCGTCGCGCAAGAGCCGCGACGTGAGGAACGGCGCGGTCTCGTCGAGCACGCCGGTGTCGCCGGTGATGCACACATAACGGCAGAGCGCCAACGGAAGCCAGAGGTAATCGTCGGAGAAATGCGTTCGCACGCCGTTTCCCGCCGGCGGATGCCACCAGTGCTGTACATCTCCTTCACGAAACTGGCGACCGGCGGCCCGCACCAGATGCTCGCGTAGCAGTTGCGGCTGGGCGTAGACGAGCGCCATCGCGTCCTGAAGTTGATCGCGAAAGCCGAACGCTCCGCCCGATTGATAGAAGCCCGAGCGGGCCCACATGCGGCAAGCGAGCGTTTGGTAGATCAGCCAACCGTTGGCCAAGAAATTGACGGAAGCGTCGGGCGTTTCCAAGTAGACGACGCCGAGCGTGCGGCTCCAGTAATGCCACACGCCTTCAATCGCCCGATGCGCGGCATCGACGGGACGAAAACGCTGCGCGAGGATTTTCGCATCCGCGGCTCCGCGCGTGGCACCCATCGTGAAGGTGATGGTTCGTTCTTGTCCATCGGCCAGCGTGACTGGCGCTTGCATCGCGACGCACGGATCATGGCCCGCTCCGACGCGACCGGAGAGCCGGACGCGGCGCATCGCCGCCGGGTCCGACAGGCGACCGTTGCGGCCAAGGAACTCCGTGCGATCGCCGGTGGCGGTGCGGTTCGCTTCGCTGCAATTGACGAACGCGACGCGGTCGCCGAAATCGGGGTTGTAGGCATTCCGCGCGAGAATCGCCCCGCTCGACGGATCGTTCTCCGTCACCACATGCATGAGCGACTTGCTACGTGAGCCGCCGAGGATCAGTTCCCAATAGCCTGTGATCGAGAGCTGCCGCGTTCGACCAGAACGGTTCGTGATTTTGAGTTTGTAGAACTTCACTGGGGCATCGGTCGCTACGTAGACGGACAACTCCGTCGTCACACCCCCTTCGGTGTAATCGAAGATGCTGTAGCCGAAACCATGGCGAACTACGTACGTGTTCTGACCGCGGGCCGGCAGCGGCGTCGGGGACCAGAATTGTCCCGTCTCTTCATCGCGGATGTAAATCGCTTCGCCGCCCGAGTCGGAGACCGGATCGTTGTTCCACGGCGTGAGCCGATACTCATGACTGTTTTCCGCCCAGGTATAGGCGTTGCCCCCTTCTGAAATGACCGTGCCGAACTGCGCGTTGGCGAGGACGTTCACCCACGGTGCCGGCGTTGTTTGGCCGGGGGTTAACGTCGTCACGTATTCGCGGCCGTCGTGGCTGAAGCCGCCGAGGCCGTTGAAGTAGGCGACGTCGCGCTTCGGCAAGACGTCGGGAGCTCGGGCGTCGGGACGTCGGCGCGTCGGCTTGAGCTGCGGAATCACAAACTCCACTCGGCCCCGGCGTTCCACTTGTTCCGCCAACGTCCCGGCGTCGTCGACGAGGACGACGCGAGCGACGGTTTGCAGCAGGGCTCGATCATCCTCCGACATCTGTTCGCCGCGACGAATGAATACGCCGCCCCGTTTGTCGACGAGCGTCGCTTCGGGGCTTCCGGCGACGTAATCGACGATCGCTTCTTGCAGCGACTGGCGATAGACCGAATCATCTTCGTTCCAAATGACGAGATCGACGACGAGTCCCTTCAGACGCCAATACGCATGGGCCTGCACCGCTTCGTGCACGAGGCTGATACGTTCGTGATCGCGAATTCGCACGAGCACGATCGGCACGTCGCCGGAGATACCGTAGCCCCAGAGGCCCGATTGCCCCTGCTTGTTGCGGGCGAGGATGCTCCCTTTAGCGCGTCGCAGCGACGAGGCATAAATGATCGAACCGGCTAGTCGGCCGTAAACCTGCGCATCGGCTTCAGAAGCCGCCAACTGCTGCAGCACAATGTGGGCGTGCGTCCACGCGAGATCGAACACGCGATCTGCGAGGGCCGGATCGTGGTACTTCTCCGCGAGGAGGTCGAGACCAACGCGCGAGTCCGCCACGCCGGTGACGACGTCGATCCGTACGGTTTCATTCGGCTGCAGCGACACCGTCTGGCGGATGCAAACGACCGGATCGAGCACCGGTCCCGCCGTGTTGGAAAGAGGGGCTTGGTTGTCGAAAGCCACGGGCGACGCGGCGGTTCGGTGACGTCCAAGGAATCGCATCCGATCGGTTTCGTACGACGGTTCGCTTACCGCCGAGCCGCGGACCGTCATCATGTGGATCATCCACGGCGGCTGTTCTTCCGCCGAGCGCGGCCGCCGCGTGCAGTAGATCGCCTGCCGGTTGTGAACGAGTTCCGTCTGCACGAACAAGTTGCTGAAAGCCGGATGCGCTTCATCCTGCGCTTGCGGCGCGAGCACGACTTCGGCGTAACTCGTCAGCTCAATCGTGCGAGGCCGGTCGGAGCGATTGCGCAACGTCACGCGACGAAGCTCGATATCGTCCTCGGGCGAGACGCTGATCTGCGTGTACGTTTCCAGCTCGTCGTCGGTACGGCGGAACTCGACGCGCGATTGCGTAAAGATCGCTTCGTAAGAATCGGCGGGGGTCGTGGTCGGCTGCCATGCATTCGACCACAGCTTGCCGCTGTCGAGATCGCGCACGTAGCAGAAGCTGCCGTAGTGGTCTTGCGTCGCATCTTCGCGCCAGCGCGTCACCGCAATCTCGCCACGCCGGCTGTAGCCACCGCCGGCGCTCGTCACGGCCACATGGTAGCTGCCGTTCGAGAGCAAATGAGCTTCGACGACCGCGCTGTTGGGATTCGTCAAGACGCACATCCCACCGGTCTCTTCGGCCGACGGGAGTCGCTCGGCACGCGCTTCTCCCGCATGCGGAAAAACCGGCGCAACCGCCTTCGGCACCGATTCTTGCAGCAACGGATCGGCCGCTCGTAACATCGGATCGGCCAAGAAGCGTCGCTGCATCGGCCGGTCGAGCAACACGTACGCCAACGACAGGAGCGTCATCCCCTGATGATGTGCCATGAACTGCCGCACGGTGGCATTCTTAGCGCCAGGCGGCACTCGCGACGGCGTGTAGTCGACCGCTTCGTACAGACCGCATGATCCTTGATGCCCCTCGGCCGCGAGACGCTCCAAATTTCGGCAGGCCGCTTCCGGTTCGACCATCAGTGCGAGCGCACTCGCATACGGCGCGATGACCAAGTCTTCCGCCAAGCCGCGTTTCAATCCGAGACCGGGGACGCCGAACGCGCGGTACTGATAGTTTTTATGCAGGTCGATCGTGTTGTGGCCCGACTCAGAAATGCCCCACGGTACGCCTCGTTGGCGACCGTATTCGATTTGCCTGCGGACGACGGCGCGATACGTGCGGTCAAGCAATGTGTTATCGTAGGTCGGCATCACCAGTAGCGGCATCAGATACTCGAACATCGACCCGCTCCAACTGAGCAGGGCCGGTGTGCGACCGGCACTCGTGAGCAGCCTTCCCAGCGCGAACCAGTGCTCTTGGCCGAAATGCCCCTGCGCAATCACGATGAAGCTGGCGAGCCGCGCTTCGGACGCGAGCAAGTCGTAAAAGCCCGCATCGAGCCGCTGTTCACTGACGTTGTAGCCGATGGCGAACAGGTCGCGAGCATCGTCGTACATCAGCCCAAAATCCATCTCAGCCAACTCACGCCCCTGAACGGCAATCGCTTCGAACTGTTGAATCCGTGCGGCCGCATGCTCCGCGCCTAGCGCGAGGGCGTCACGAAGTTGCCCAAGCCAATCCGTTCCGATGGACGTTGCCTGCGAAGATGCTTGAGCGACGAGCGGTAACGTCGTCACCGGAATCGCGGCGACATCGCGGAGCGTGACGAACGAATCGAGACGCAGAAGTGCCGCGAGAAGCAGCCGGCGGCTTTCGAAAGAGTCGTCGCTACCGAGTTCGCCGAGTTCTTCTGGAGCGAACGGCAAAGCCAACCACGGAGCCAAATGCCGGAGATCGGCCTGATGATCTTGGCAGCATTTCAAGTAAGCGTCGGACCACCACGCCACCTCGGCACTCGATTCCGTCTCGGCGCGCAACTCGGCGGCGGCGATCGTCAAGCGAGCGAGGAGAGCGTCGGCTGCCCGCAACGTCGTCGGCGCGTGTCGCCCTTCTTCGATCTGACGTTCGATCTTACGGATCACCTCCGCGGTGACGAGGGGCATCTCTTTCCCGCGGGCCGTATCCAGCATCACCCGCAAAGTGTCGATTAAGCCTTCGAGCCAGCGCGACGGCAGAATCGGCGCGTCCCGGAGCTCAAGATAGCCGCTGCTGAGAACGAGCAAATTGCCGAGCAGGTTGCCGCTGTCGACCATCGAAACATACCGCGGATGCAACGGGACGAGCGATCGCGTGTCGTACCAATTGAAGAAATGTCCGCGATGCCGCTCCAAACGCGAGAGCGTGTCGAACGTGCGCTCCGTTCGCATGAGCAATTGCGCCGCGGAGCAGTAGCCGAAGTCGTACGCCGCCAGATCGGAGAGTAACGCCATGCCGATGTTTGTGGGGCTGGTGCGTGACGCGACGACGACGGTGGGGTTCCGCTGGATGTTGTCCGGCGGCAACCAATGGTCTGCGACGGTGACGAACTCCTCGAAGTACCGCCACGTCTTGCGGGTCAGCTTGCCGAGAAACTCATACTGACTTTCGGAGAGACGCAGCGGCGGCTTGATGAGCGGGCGACTCAGCCACCATGCGATCAGCGGCGACGCGGTCCAGAACGCGATAAACGGCCCGGCGATCCCGAGATTCTCCGGTCGCAGAAAGAAGACGGCGAGCAACGCCGCGCCGGCCAGCAGCGGGCCAAAGCTCATGGCGCGATAAGTGTCCGCCAGGTTACCGTCACCGCTCCGTTCCGAGTCGCTCGCCGTCTTCCACTCGAGCAATCGTTGTTTGGTCCAGCCGACGCGTGCCAGGGTACGGACGATGGCGTCGACGCAAATGTACGCTTCGTACGGCAAGTGAACGAACGACAACAGGCTGCGGACGAGCGGCTGCCCCAAGGATCGGAGCGTGGCCCGCAAATGAAAGCCCCACGGCAAATCGATCGGCTTGCGGAACACATCGACGATGACGGTCAGCAGCGTGGGGAGCAAGACGATGCTGAGCAAAAACAGGAGCGCAATTACCCCCGCGGCCGGTGTGAGGAACCACGAACCGAGCAGTACCGCCAACATCGCCGGCGGCACGAGGCTGCGTCGCAGGTTGTCAAAGATCTTCCACCGCGACAGCATGGAAATAGGATTACGCACCGGTTGACCGGAGCGCCCGCGGACCGAACGCAGCAGCCAGGCCGCAATTTGCCAATCGCCGCGCATCCAGCGATGCTTGCGAGCCACGTCGGCCGAGTAGCGCGACGGATGGTCTTCGTAGAGCGTCACGTCGCTGAGCAGAGCCGAGCGACAATACGCTCCCTCGATCAAATCGTGACTCAGAATCGCATTCTCAGGAAAGTCGCCGCAGCAAGCCTCGAACGCATCGACATCGTAAATGCCTTTGCCGATGAACGACCCTTCGGAGAACAAGTCCTGATAGACGTCGGACACGACCCGTGTGTAGGGATCGACGCCCGGATCGTCGGTGTAGAGTTGCACGAAGCGCGACCGTTGGGAGCTCGGCAGGCTGACGCCGACGCGCGGCTGCAGAATCGAATAGCCTTCAGTCACCCCACCGAGCACTGCGTCGACTACTGGCCGATTGAGGCGATGCGCTAACGTGCCGACCATCATGCGGGCCGCATCGCGCGGCAACTGCGTGTCGGTGTCGAGGGTGATGACGTAGCGCACGTCATGCAACACGTCCGTTTCGCCTGCGATTTCCATGAAGCGCTGCTGTGCACCACGCAACAACGCGTTCAAGTCGGCAAGCTTTCCCCGTTTCCGTTCATAACCCATCCAGACGCCTTCTTGAGCGTTCCAACGGCGCCTGCGATGAAAGAGATGGAAGATGTCGCTACGGACGTGGGCATACTTCGCGTTCAGCTCCGTGATTCCCGCGCTCGCGAGTGCGACCAGGTTGGCGTCACCGGGCAGCGACTCCTCCACCGCATCGACGAAATCGGTCAGCAACGCGAAGTGCAAGTTCGGATCGCGATTGGCCAGGTAGCGAACCTCGATTCCTTCCAGCAGATGTTCGATGCCCGCCGCGGTGGTGAGCATGGTGGGAACCGCGACCAGCGTGCGATGCTCTGCCGGGATGCCTTCCGAAAAATCCATGCGAGGCAGCGACTGCGGACTGAGCAGCCGCGTTGCCAGCCAATTCACAATCCCCACACCAAGGCTGCTGGCGATAACGAGCGTGGGTAAAGCGAGCAGCGCGAGTAACGCCGTGCCTATGTCTTCGCGATGCAGTCCGTAAAGGAACGCGATGAAGGCCGAGAACGTTGCCAGCCCCATCACAAACAGATAGCAGACAAGCGGAAAGCGACGCCGCAACTTGTCGAAGATGACGCCCAACGAGAATCGCATCTCAACTAATCGCTCGAGTGCCGGCCGGCCTCGATCGACGAGATAAAATCCCACGTGGGCCGCACGCCCTTCGGGGATTTCGCGAAAATGATTTTCAGCCAGCTGAACCGCTTTCCGCGCGACTTCGTATTCGGTGAGTCGACTGCGTCGCGCGATTCCTTCTACCGCGTGTCGATATCGATCGCGGGTCGAGAAATCCATTTGGCCGTAGATGCCGACCGGATCGCCTTGCAACGTTTGTTCGACCAAACTGTGCCTGCCGACGAACAGCCGCCAGTCCTGCGCAATCAAGAACCGCAGGCTGCCGATGCTGTTGCCGATTGAAACTTGGTCCGCCGCCTGAGCCTGGCCTTCGGCGCGGACCAGTTGTTCCGTTGTCACCCCCTGATCGGCAAGTCGCTGCTCGAGCCAATTATTAGCCAGCGTGAAGTTCGGATTCTGTCCTTGAAGATGGCGCGTGAGCTCCGCCACGAACGCGCCGGACAGAGTATGGTTCGCGCGGGCCATATCGGCCAGCACCAGAATTAGATCCGTCGGCTTGCGCTCGACGACATCCACCATTCGTACGGCCCAATCGCCGGCGAGATCGCGACTTCGCCGTGCCGAAGCAATTCTTGCAGCGACGCGGCGCAGGTTTTCAATGAGCGCTAACCGCAGCATCAGCGGCAGCGCCCACAATTCGCCGAGCGTGAGCGGCTCGACCGACTGATACGCCGCGATGAACCCATTGAGCCCCGCAGCGTCGACGCGTCCGTCAACATGCGAGATCAGTTCTAAGGCGATGTCGTAGACGCGCGGAAAGCCCGCAGGCGAACCGTTCGCTAACCGAGGCAAGCCTTGGCTGTATGACGGCGGCAGCAATCGACGGATTGCACGAATTTGCTCCTCGATCAGGTAGAAGTTGTCGAGCAACCATTCCGCCGCCGGCTCGATGCGCCGATTGTCATCGGCGGCCGTGGCAACGAGATCGTACGTTTCGATCAGAACGCGTTCGTTCTCATCCAGTCGCGGCAGCAGTAGATCGCGCATCCGGCCCACGGCGAGTTGATGCGTCGCGGCAATCAGCTTCGCATGCCGCTCTAGCTGCTCGACGCTGTAAAGCTCGGCCCGCAACGGCTGCTCGTCGACCGGATGGCCGGCGGCGTCTTCTTGCGATGACGATCCGTAGCGAGGCAACTTCTGGTAAATCGTGGCGAGGAAATTAGCGATCGGGTTGCTCCTGAGGCCGGTGCGGTCGATGAGGATGGTGGTCGTCTTCACACGATGGCATGGGCGACGATCTCTTGGGTCACGACGCGGAATGAAACTAGTTGATTCACGCCAAAGCTCGTCGTCAGCGCCACGTCGGCGGCATCGCGACCGCGGGCCATCAGCACCCGACCGATACGTGGCAAGTTATTGCGTGCATCGAAGGCGTACCAACTGCCTCCGAGATACGCCTCAAACCACGCGCTAAAATCCATCGGTTGCGGCGACGCCGGAACGCCGATGTCGCCGAGGTAGCCGGTGCAATAGCGGGCCGGGATATTGAGGCTGCGGCAAAACGCGATGGCGAGATGCGTGTAGTCGCGGCAGACCCCAGCACGCTCGCGATAAATCTCCAGCGCCGTTCGGTTGGCCCGCGCCTGCAGATAGTCGAAACGAATGTGTTGATGCACGAAGTTGCAGATCGCCTGCACACGCAGCCAGCCCGTCAGCATGTTGCCGAACAGCGACCACGCGACGTTCTTCAACTCGCTATCGACTTCGCAATAGCGACTGGCGTAGAGATACGGCAATACTTCGTGCGGCAAGTCTTGCACGTTGATCTGCGCGACATCCCAGAGTTGCGGCTCGGGCAGACCGTGATCCTCGACCACGGCATCGCCGCGAAACGTGACATTGCCGGCGGGTACGTAGACTCGACCGCAACGGTTGCCGAACCCGTCGTAAAAGTCCGAAACGGGAACCGTCGGGTAGACGGACAATCGTTCCGGTCGGTGAATGGTCGAGGCGCGTGACGGATGCAGATAAAGCATCAAGACGACGGCCGTCGGCTCCTGAAAGCAAAGCTGGAGATCAAAACCGACTTGAATCAGCATGAGACGCCCCTTGATGGGATACGAAAAACACTCTGCGGGGCGTGCGATGCAATGGTAGGCCGTAGGCCCGCTTGAAGAGGGCCGGCGTACTACGAATAGCTACTCCTTCTGTGCGCTGAGTCCTGCATCGCACGACGACGAAATCATGCCGGATCGTCTCGGGGCGCGGCGCAACGACGCTGACGAATCGGCAAACAAGGGGTCGATCAACAACCCGAGAGCACGGCCGGCTTGGTCAACAAGAAACGCTCAGTGAAGAGCAGGACCATTAAGAAAGGCGGCAGCCGAGTCAACTATAGCGTAATTGCGGCACCGCGTGCTGCGAAATCGGGCCATGTTGCCGCCGCGCATCGTGATTTGCCGAATTACTTGCGCATTTCACGCTACGCCCGAGCTTTCGCAGAGGCGAATCGCGAGATTTATTCTCTCGCGAAACGATTTCGCATCGATGTAGACCGAGTGAGTTAGGCCTGGAAGGCAAAGCCGAACTTCGGTGCGAATCGATCAGATTGCTCGCTCGTTCTTGTTCAGGATATTGGGGCTCTGAGTTTGTTCGTCGAAATAAATTTCTACGCAACCGTTGTCGAGCTGGAGCATTACCAAGTTGATGCGTTCTTCAATCGACGAGTAATCGGTGCCGTCGCGGGTGACAAATTCCTGGACGATGGCTCGCAATGCCACGGGCGACAATAGCCGATGAGGGATGTGCATCGACGCAGCCTACCGCTAACGCACGAACATCACCATCTCGAATCGCATCGCGGCGTCGTGCGCGGGCCCTAGGGCTGCGATCGATCCACCATCAGACAAAATGCCCGGCGGCAATTCTGCAGGCATCCATGAGCGCGTGATGAGCGAGTTTGGTCGTTCATACGGCCATCTCGCCCGCGGCTGCGGCTTATACCACCATCCAGCCGTAACCTCATTTGCGAACTAGGTCTGTAAAGCGACTGTTAGCAGGTGACAGAGAGCTCGTTGTCAGTCCCACCTAACCACTTGGCTTTAACAGCGGTGACAGGAATGCTTTTGCAGCACTCTCAGAAGTCAAAAAAAGGACGCGGCCATCGCAATGCGATAGTCCGCGTCCTCAACACGCTATCGGCGAATCAAGCGTGAACTAGCCGCAACGGCACGACGAGGCATCGGCTTTCCAGCCAGCCTCCGCTTCGCCGGAATTCTTGTTCAGGTGAACGTGGTCGTCCACGCGTTCGACCCAAGCCTTGGGAATGAAATGATGCTGCCCGTCGGAGCTATCCTTTTTCGTTAGCTTGATCGCATCGCCTTCCACGTGATCGACCACGCCGACCTTTTTCCCACATGAAGCGATCACATTCATATGCTCTTGGATGCCGCCGACGCCTCGCTCCGGGCCGCCCATTCCCACTTTATCCTTTACCACATCCATCGCGCCTTCAACGCGTTTGGCGACACTATCGCCGACGTTTTTCGCAGTCTTCGCAACGGCTTCGCCCGCATCCGCCAGTTTGTCCTTCATCGTGCCGGCCATGATCCAGTCCTCCCCAAAAACGTTGTCGGCGGTGAACTCCGCCGTAGTACTTCGAAACGGACCCACGTGGAAGAAATGGGCAACTTGCATGCCCTAGCCGCTGGCTTTGTTGGTCGCATATCGTCCATCACCTCTTTGACCGGGCTCCGGTCAAAACCCACATCGGCCGCGTACGGGGTCTTCACCGCCGCGGCTTTTCCGACTTTGGCTCACCCTGTGCACCAATGTGGTTGGTTAAAGCTCGAAATTCTCAGGAGCCTGCTCATGCAACAAAACCAATCGACTGAAAAAGATCGTGGACTACCGCCGCCGAAGAAAGGCGATCGATTTAAGTGCACGAAATGCGGCATGGAGTTAGAGATCACGGTCGAATGCAAATGCCAAGATAACCATGCTCACTTCGGTTGCTGCGGCCAACCGATGTCGAAGGTTTGACAATCGCGATACTCGACAAGCTCGGTCGGCCGCACAGTCTCGCATCTCAAAAGCCGAAGGAGCTCTTCATGTCGGAACCGACTTATCCCAAAATCGTTTCGCGTGAAGAGTGGGAGCAAGCCCGCGCGGACTTGCTAATCCGCGAGAAGGCGCACACCCACGCCGGCGACGAATTGGCAGCCGTTCGGCGTCGGTTACCGATGTCTTCGATTGAACCGTTGACCGTTACGGCGCCGGATGGTTCAGTATCGCTGGCCGATGTGTTCGAAGGCCGGCGAATGCTGATGGTGTACCACTTCATGTGGAAAGTGGGTGCGCCGCATCACAAACAATGTCCGGGGTGCACACACGGTCAAGTCGCAATGAACGCAGAAGTGCTGGCGTATCTCGCAGCTCGAGATGTGAACTACGCCGTATTCAGCAGTGGGCCGCTCGCTGAGCTTCTCGCTTACCGCGATTTCATGGGCTGGACGGCGCCATGGTACTCCACGATCGATTCCGGCAAAGTGTTGGCGACTCGCGAAGGCGGCGACCTCCGCTGCTACTTGCGCGACGGCGACCAAGTGTTTCAAACCTACGAGACAAAATGGCGAGGCATGGAGGCAATGCTGCCCACGCTCCGTCTACTCGATCTCACTCCGTACGGCCGGCAAGAGACGTGGGAAGATTCTCCACCGGGTTGGCCCCAAGAAAAGACCGGTGCCTGGTGGGCTCGCAACGGTCGACCGGTCGCACAATGGACTCGCACGGATGACGAAGCAGTGCACATCGCCCAAATGTGAGGCCTCGTTAGCACTGGCATATTATTTCATGAAACAAAAAGGCCCGGCGCTGAAGTGAACGCCGGGCCTTTTTTCAATCACGATCGCAGCTTAGCGATGGGCCGGTTCGCTTGATGAGGAAATGTCTTCGGCACCGCAGGCCTTAAAGATTTCCTTGGCGCGATCTGTTTCCGCCGAGTTCTCGGAGTGAACCGAGATCAGGGCGCTGCCGCCTTTGACTTTGCCTTCGTACTGCTTGGCTTCGTATTCCGGAATGCCGAGTCCGACGAGCGTGCCGGTGATCCCACCTAGCGCGCCGCCGACGGCAACGCCGCTAAGCGCCGCCATGATGGGGCCAGCGGCGATCAGCGGACCGACTCCGGGGACGGCCAACGCGCCGATGCCGGCGAGCCAACCGAGCGCGCCGCCCGCGACCGCTCCGAGCCCAGCGCCGGTCGCGGCACCTTCCGGAGCCTTGGTCTGATTGTTGATGGCGAAGTCCTTCGTGCTGCCGGTATCCGACATGAGCACGGAGATATCGCTGTTCGTGAACCCGGCTACTTTCAATCGATCAACGATGACGGCCGCCTGATCGATGGTCTTCACAGTGCAAAAAATGGCTTTGGACATGGCAATACTACCTTTGTTGCGAAACGTGGGATGCAGAAACTTGTGACTGAGTGATGGTCGGAGAAACTACTTGGCGGTTTCGATTTCCAACTGATCGTCGACCGCATTCACCCCGGCGACACCGCGAGCGATGTTCCCGATTTGTGTCTTTTCCTCCGCAGTCTGTACGGGACCACGCAGCGTGACACGGCCGTCTTGCGTGATGATTTTGACGTTCTGGGCGTTGATTGACATTTTCGTGTCGACGACCTGCTTGCGAATCTCGGCCGTAATGTCGACGTCGGTTTTAGTTTCGTTCTGATTGATCGGCGTCTTCATGGCTGAGTCACGATCGCGCACATTGACGGCCGTGTTGTCGCGGGCTGCCGCCGAACCGGAGCCGGCGGAGCCGCCGCTCATTTTCGAATCGCAGCCGGCTAGGCCTGCGAGCAGTAAACAGAGAGCAATTCGTTTCATGGATCTATCCTCAAAGAGTGATTGCGATGCGAAGGAGGGCGAAGCAAACCGTGCGCCGCGCCGAACTTAGGCGCAATCGCAAACCACATCGCGCCGTCTGAACAGAGTGAATAGGCACGAGCTTTGCGTTCTATTGCGCGGCGACGCTCGCTTTGACGGTCTGCTATGGGTGGGAGCTTGCTACGCTGCCACTCGGGCGGCGTGACCGCGACGTCGGCATACGTGCTCAACGCGGCTTCTTCACCTTGGCTTCGCGATCCCAAATCCGATACTGCTTCGCCGCGGCGATGAATTCGTTTAGGCCGTCATCGGCGAGGGAGACCACGCCCGCATCCGCTTCCTCCGCCACGCGTGCGGCTTCCAAGAGAGGCAGCGCCTCCGGTTGGTAGCCGATGACTTTGAGATGCGCGAAGGCGTTGCGGATCCAATCAACGGCGGCGGCGGTGGCCACGAGTTCGTCAACCGTGTCGGCGGCGGGCGCGACAAGGACCGCGTCAAAGAGGCACGATGGAGCGCCGGCCAAAGCCTCGTCGGCGTCGAGATGCTTGCCGCTCTTGGTCGTGATGCCGCCGACTTTCGGAGCGACGAGCACGACCTCGGCCCCTTCGTCCGCCGCTCGCTTTTGAATGCCGCTGATCAGTCGATCGGCGGTGCCGTCGGTCACGAGGAGACCGAACTTCCGCCCGTCGATCGTCTGCGGCGCTTTGCCGAGCTGGCTTAGCGCAGGCGACGGATCCGCATCCTTCGCGGCCACGGCGGGACGAATCTTATCGGCCTGCCCCTTCATTCCAAGCAGATCGGCCACCGTGCCGGCAAGTTGATCGTCGACGTTCTGCAGTTGGCCGAGCATCCGCGTACGAACGGCAACGACCTTGCATTTGCCGAGTTCGAAGGCAAACGCCGCCGCGATATGGCGTTGCTCCGTCTCCGTCATCGAGCGGTAGAATTGCCTCGCTTGCGAGTAGTGGTCGGCGAAACTCTCCGGTCGAATCCTGAGCTTCGCCCCTTGCTCGGGGGCGGCAAAACTCGTCGGCCCGCGCTTGGGATCTTCGCGCGGGCCGGCGGGAGCCAAGCTGTTCGGTTCGTAGGCAACTCGGCCCGTGTGAACCGTCATCCGCATATGACCATCACGCTGGTAATTTTCGAGCGGGCTCTGCGGCCGATTGATCGGCAACTCGTGGAAGTTCGGACTGCCGAGTCGGCTGAGTTGCGTATCGAGATAAGAGAACAGTCGTCCTTGCAGCAGCGGATCGTTGGAAAAATCGATCCCGGGAACGATGTTCGCCGGACAGTACGCGACTTGCTCCGTCTCGGCGTGGAAATTATCGACGTTCCGATTCAGCACCAGCTTGCCGAGCGGCGTCAGCGGCACGATTTCTTCCGGCACCAATTTCGTCGGATCGAGGACGTCGAAATCGAATTTCTCCGCCTGCGCCTCGTCGAAGGCTTGCACGCTCAGTTCATACTCGGGGAATACGCCTTTCTCGATAGCCCCCCAGAGATCGCGGCGATGGTAGTCCGGGTCGGCGCCGTTGATCTGTACCGCTTCATCCCAGACCAGCGAAAAGGTGCCGAGCTTCGGTCGCCAATGGAACTTGACGAACGTCGATTTGCCTTTGGCGTTGATCATGCGGAACGTGTGGACGCCGAAGCCCTCCATCATGCGATAGGAACGCGGCAGCGCCCGATCCGACATCACCCACAGCAGCATGTGCGTGCTTTCGGGGGTCAGCGAAACGAAATCCCAGAATGTGTCGTGCGCCGACGCCGCCTGGGGAAAGTCGCGATCCGGCTCCGGCTTCACGGAGTGAATCAAGTCGGGAAACTTGATCGCGTCCTGAATGAAGAACACCGGAATGTTGTTTCCGACGAGATCGTAGTTCCCTTCCGAGGTGTAGAACTTAACGGCGAAACCGCGGACGTCGCGGGCCAAATCGGACGAACCGCGGCTGCCCGCGACCGTCGAAAAGCGAACGAACACCGGCGTTTTCACCTTCGCATCCTGCAAGAATGCGGCCTTCGTCAGCGAGGCGTGCGACTTGTAGCTCTGAAAATAACCGTGCGCGCCGAAACCGCGCGCGTGAACGACTCGCTCCGGAATTCGTTCGTGATCGAAGTTGGTGATCTTCTCGCGGAGGATGAAATCTTCCAGCAACACCGGCCCGCGCTCGCCGACCTTGAGCGAGTTCTGGTCGTCGGCAATCGGGATTCCCTGATCCGTCGTGAGCGGCGGCGTGTTTTTGCCGGCCGTCTGATGGGTTTCGCCCGCGTTGCCGCGCGTGGTGTCGACGTTCGCTTCCGATTTGCGTTGCTTCGCCATGGAGATTCACCAGAAACAAAGGTTAAGCACCGAGAGTCGAATCCGTCCGACTCCCGGCGCGTGATTAAGATCGCGACGGAGGGTTTACGTTCGGGAGATCGCGCGGTGATGCAACAACCGTTCCGATTGCAGCTAACTTGCGCCGGCGCGGCACATCAGTTGCGGATTTCGGGGCCCGCCAAAGTCGAAAATCAGGCGACGGCTCGCAAGGGTGGACGCAAAAGCAGCCGATCGCAAGTCACGCCAAGCGCGCGTTGGTGCGGGTAAGATGGCTGCGCGAACTCGCGCCGGCAGGTGAGCATCGACCGGCCAGCGAGCTGCGCGCCGCGATCAACTTGAACACGGTGGACCTAGAACGACGTGGACTTACGATCCAGCAAAACTTTTGGGAGCGAAGTAACGCAGCCGATCGCACTCCGTCCTCTCCGGCGGGCGACTGGCGCTATGAAGTGATTGTGATCTGAGGCGGGATCACCCAATTGGAAATCACTTGGGCAGACGCAAATGCTAATGCCCGATACCGGCACGGCGGTTGCGGAAGCCTGAATTACTTCTTGCCGGGCGGTTTGACTTTCACCGTACCGGGCTTTCGAGGCGGCCGCTTTGTGGTTTCTTGACCCGCGTGCGGTCGACGCCGTTTCTTCATCGGGCCAAGCATCACCGGCCGGTTCTTCGCGTAAGAGCGGCGAATCGCGTGGATGATTCGCGCGTCGCCGCGGGAGGTGTGCTATGAGTCACGCTGCCGCCACTCTTTAGAAAGCGGTTCGTCAGCTTATGCTTCGGCCGACGCGACGTATGCGATTGCTACGCCAAGTAGTCGGCGCAGGCCGTAATCACATCCGCTTCCCAGGACTCGTGCGCCGTGCCGATGTTGTCGTTCGGTACGACGACGCGGACGCCATGATCAACGGCGATGCCGAGCAAGCCAACCGTCCTGGCGCCGCAAACCACGCGGCCGAGGTCTTCCAAGGCGAAACGGTCGAGGTACCCCTTCCGAAATTCGGTCTCGATTTGAGCAAGCTTCGGCCTGTCGAGGCATTCGCCTTTTCCCATGGTGGCGATGATCAGCTACTCGGTCGGGCCGTCGTAAAGATCAGTGACCACTTCCCTACTGTGGTCGGTCTGGACTTCGAGGCTTTACTCCTCTTCTGATCGGCACAACCGCTGATCCGGGCTCCCAGACCAGACATGAGAGCATGCCCATTCGGGAGCGACAGATGACGATCGGAAACGCGAGCTATGAATGGTTACGCAACGCCGCCGGCAGACGATTAACGCAGTGCGTCAATCAGGGTGATACTTCGTGGCGACTCGTAATCTTCCCTGCTACTCGCGGGCGTGATCTACCTCGATAAGCTTTCGAGTCTTATGTTGATAGACGCTCGTCGTACGAGGACTTGCGAAACACCCCGAAGAGTCCTCGCCCTCTTCGATATTTCGATCACGCACGCGGATGCTTACTGGGCCGAACTCTTCGAGCCGAATGGGGAGCCGCTGATCGGTTGGTTCATCTGCAGCGGTCGGCCTGCGACGGCGTAGCCCCGCTCGTAGAGGTGCTCGCGCATCTTGCGATAGAGATCGAAGCTGTCGGGGTAGCTCCAGAAGGTAACGGTGATCCGGCGCGCGTCGAGGTCGGCCAGAGCGCGTTGTAGGTCGCTGTCGGGGCGCATCGCTTCTTCCAGCGTCTCGCCGAGGTTATTGCCCAGCGGTTGAAACTGCAGTTGCGTGACACCGATGTACATACCGCCCGGCTGTCCGTTCCGAGGCGGCACGTTTACTCGCTCGACGCCATACTTCAGGCGGAAGCCGCCGATCGGGCCGACGGTGTCGGTGAACTGGCCCATGTCGCGAATATTCGACGAGCGGCGTTGCATCTCGCGCTTCACTTCGTTGCACAGTTCGTCGAGCGGCACGTAGACAATGCGGCCGTGCTTCAACTGAAAGTGCGCTTCGCGGCCGTGTACCGTACGGCTCAGCGGCGTCGGATAAGTCTTGATCTTGATCGATTCTTTGCTCGGCTCCGCCTCGGCCGCACCGAGTTCTTGTTCCAACGCGGTCAGCTTCACCATCTCTGCTTCGGCTGCCTGCTGCAGTTCGAACGCCACGCGGGCACCGTCGTCGAGCTTCGACTTTTGCGTCTCAAACTCGTAACGCTTCACGGCGGCGATTTCTGCGAGGGCGTTACGCTCATCGAGTTTCTCTAACGCCAACTCGGTGACTTTCTTGGCCTTTTCGAAAACGTCCTGCACGTCTTTTTGCAGTAGGTGGGCCTCGCCGCGACGTGCAGCCACACTCTGCAAAGCCTTCTCTTCAGCCGCGGTCTTCTCCGCCGGAACAGGCGCAGGTGCGGTGTTCTTGGCCCGCAGACCGACGACCATCAACAAAATGACGAGGATGCCGACCATGTTCGACACGACGTCGAGAAACGAGTCGCAGCCGAACGATTCGGTCGAGTCAACAGGGGGTGGTCTGTGTCCCATAGTTCTAATTCAAGCGGCCGCTGTGAGGCCGTTAGCGTCGTTCGTAAGGAGATTCGATCGGGCGAGCAATGTGGATCGGTTTACCAACCACTTCCAAGCCGCTGCCCAACAACAGTGTTCGCAATTCGTTGAAGCGGACCGCACCGTCGGGCGCGTAGTGAATCGAAAGCGTCGGTCGCCAGTACATGCCGCGTCCGGCAAGGCCCCACGTCTCCACTTGATCCCAAACCATCTTCGCCAGTTGATCGACGGAATCGGCGGTGTTGGGCCCCAACATGATTTGACGATCGGGAAGGTTGCGATCGGCGACGATCGTCAGCCGATCGACGGAGCAATAAATTTGCACGGGCCGCGCGATCGGCGTCTTCTTCTTCGCCGCATCGGGCAGACTCCAGTCCTTGCCCCGTTTCTTAGAGAGACTTTCGACGCCGGCGTCCGACGATTCTTGGCGATTGACCATTGAGATGTTCGGATCGGGTTGGCCGCCGGAGTTGGCCGACATGGAATCGCTGCCGCCTCCTCCGCCGCCGCTGGGGCCGCTGATACTGCCACCGCCGCCGCCCGCTCCGCCGCCTCCGGCAGAACCGCCCGAGCTCGAACCACCCGAGCCTCCGCCGGGACTGCCGGATCCGGAGCCCGATTGTCCGGGATCGCCTGCGACCGAACCGGGGGGAGGCGCTTGACCGCTTCCGCCAGGGCCCGACCCGTTACCGCCGGACCCGCCGCCTGACGATCCGCTGCCGTCAGTTCCCGACCCGTCGCCGTTCGCTTGCGCATCGGCCACGGGACTACCGCGACCTCCGATGCCGCCGGCGTTGGGACCGCCCGTGGCATCGGTGCCGGGTTGGCCCGGTTGTCCACCGCCGGGGTAGTAGCCGCCGCCGGGTTGGCCGCCGCCCGTATACGAATTCGCAGCGCTCTGTGGGTTCATGCCTTCGCCCGGCATTCCACTAGGCATTCCGCCCGGTACGCCATTGGGTGCGCCGAGTTGCGGTCCGCCGGTGGCATCGGCATAGCTGCCGTAGCCACCGGTGCCGACGCCGGGTCCGCCCGACAGTCCACCGCCGCCGCCTTGGCCGCCGTTGACTCCGCCGGGCGAGTTGCCGGGACTCGAGTCGGCGATGTGTCCGCGTGGTGCGACGTACGGCGCGTCGATGCCGCCGCCGGCGCCATTACCGTTGCCGCCGGTTCCGTTTCCGCCGCCGCCGTTCTGTCCGGGAATCCCTTCGTTAGGATCACCTACTCCGCCAGCGGTGCCCGAGTCGCTGAACGACACGCGTTCATCCGATCGCAGACTCGGCGCCGCGCGAGCGATCATATCGCGGCGAGCGCGAGCCTCTTGTTGAACGTTCGCCAACAATTGTTTCGATTGCGGATCGGGCTGCGGAAACTCGAGCGCCCAGTCGGCGTCGACCAACTCATAGCCAAACTCGCTGTCCCAACTCGTCATGGCGGCGCGAGCCACGTAGTAGGCCATGATGCCGTTGGGGCGGACGAGCAACAGTGGATACGGTTGCTCGCCGGGTTCCAAGTTGCCGGAGCGCGCGTAAAGTTCGGCCGAGGCGCGAACGCACGCCGCCAGTGGGTTCGACGGCCCGAGCGAGCCGGCAAAATCCTCTTCGGTGAACACGATCCCTTCGGGCTGCAAAATGATCGAATCGTTACGGCACTCGATATAAATTGGGCGCCGCCGAGTGCCGTTCTGCCCGTCGTACGGCACCACCGCGAAAGCAGTCCGTTTGACGCGGCCCTTGACTTCGGCCAGCTTCGCTTCGGCCTCGGCGGCCCGCAGCTTCAGCGCCTCGATGTCGGCCTTCAGCTTCTCTTGGGCCGCGACGTCGAGCGATTGCCGCTGGGCCAGCTGCCGCTCGGCTTCTTCCCACTGCTTTATTTCATCGCGCAAACGTTGGGCATGTTCTTCTAAATGGCTTAGGTGCGCACGCTGCGTCGCGAGCACCTCGGAAGTCTTTTCCCAGGAGCCGTTGAGTTGCTGGACCTGCCAATCGAGGTCTTCTTGTTCCGTCGCGACGGCCGTCATGTCGACGGCGGGCGCAGCCTTGGCGCGGTCCGCTTCCAGCTTGGCCTGAGTCGCGGAGTGCCGCGCAATCATGACCAACAGCAAGATCAACGCACCGATCGTACAGAGCAGTACCGCCAGGAACGGAAATAGCGAGACGACCGTTCCGGCAGGAGCGGGACGTCGACTCATGCCGCTTTACTCACAACGGTGGTGGAAGCAGCCAAAAACGGAGCCGACGGCGCGACACGCTCGAGCCGGGCGTTGAGCAAGTTCACCGCCGCCGTCAGATTCAGCAGCGTTTCTTGCAAGTGTTGCGAAGCCGCGAGCGACGACAGATTGCGGTTGAGCGACTCTTCTAGCGTCTGCACGTGGCAGGTCGCGTTCACGATTCGCAGGAGCGTTTCGTTCTGGCGGCTCACGTCGGTCTGCACCGACTTGTTCGCCGCGACGCACGACTCTAAAGCCGTCTGCACGCCGTGCCAACGCAAGTGCGTCCGCTCGGCAGCGGCTTCTTCGGCCGACAGCAGATGCTGACGATGGAGTTCCATGCTGCGATTGATCGCCGACGCGAAGGTTTCTTCCAACTGCTCGCGACCGATGGAAGCAACTTGCTGCCAACGTTCGTCGGCGGTTGACATGACATCGCCCCACAGTTCGGCCTGACGGCCGACGGTGCGTTCGACGGAACCGATGACCGCCTCGGCCATGCGACGCACGGCTTGCATTTGCGGATCGTCACTGGAACCGGCGAGCGGGAACCGCGGTGTGAGCAGTTCCGCGGCACGATCGTCGACCTTCGCAATCAAGCGTTGTTCCTGACCGTCGACGAAGTACTGCACGAACATCAGCACCATCGACAGCGCGAGGGCCAAGGCCGTGGTATCGAACGCAACGCCGAGGCCCTGCGTCACGGTGTCCATCGACTTTTCGAGCGCCTTCGGATCCAAGGCCGCGATGGCCATGGTGATGCCGATAACGGTGCCCAAGAAGCCGAGAATCGGAATGGCCCAGATGATGAGCCGCACCATCGCGTAGCCGCTATGCGCGCGGCCGGCGTCGATGTCGGACAGGTGCCGGAGATCGTCTTGCAGTTCGTCGGCCGTCTCTTTGCGAACGGTCGACTCCAACGCTTCGCGAAGCCGCCGCGGCAGGTAGTGGTTCTTCTGACCCTCGGGCAACTTCGCGAGTTGCTCCAGCAGGTGACCGGATTCGGCCTTGGCTTCGCCGAGCGGCACGGTGTCGTCGAACAGGGTCTTCTTGAAGCCGAACTTCTGATCGGTCAGTTCGCTGCTGCGCAAGATGAGCTGCGCCAGTGCGATGAAGAACATCACCGTTTCGGTGTAGTTGATCCAGTGGCCGGCGAAGTAACGGAAGAAGAATTCTCCGCTGAGCGTGCCGGTATGAATGAGTGCAAAGAAGCCGAGCGACGCCAACCCGCCCCAGAGCAGGGAGGAGGTCATGACGGCCGAGGCCAGGCGATTGAACGATTTCACGGTATCTCTCTCCGCGACGGACCGAAGCGGCGTCGCCCGTTGCGACCGCCGAGTGCTGCCGACGAAAAGTCAGCTTCGTCGCTAAAATCGACCTAACCGTCAAAGTTGTTGAGTCGAATCGGTCGAGCGGCGAGAAAATGTCGAAAATGAGAGGAGTCTGCGGCCGCCGGCGATGCCGGCCTTGATGCAACACGGTGCTTGGTAGAGAACGCCCTCCGTGACGTTGCGTAAGTAGAACTCACGTAAAGGCGCGAAGACGCAAAGAGGAGTGTGAGAGAGCGGAGAAATCCCGCTTTCGTTCCGTCCGTCTTTGCGTCGTTGCGAGAGGCTATCCGACTGAACGCTTCGGAGGGAGTTCTCTACAGGATCAAATCGCACCGCAAATTCTGCGTGGTACAAAATGTCGACGTAATCGGCAAAGTTCGACGAGCATTGCGACGATACGTGTTCTACCGCTCGACGCATTGGTTCGTCTCCGCATCGACGAAGCACCGAACACTGCGAGCCATGTGCGCCGAGGCCCGGGAGGGGAAAACAGTCCGGAGTGACCGCAAGGTCGCCGGACTGTTTTTTTATGCGCTGAGAATCGGTTCTTTCAGAGTCGCGCACGTGAGTAAGCGGACGTCGCTTTCGAGCCGCAGCAGAATCCGCTTACTCACGTGCGCGGCTCCGACGGACGCCGGTTTCGTCGCACCAATACAAACGGCGGGCTTACGCCCGCCGTTTTTTCTGCCCCGTGTCTCGCATCACCAACTGACGCCGTCGTCTTGAGGACGACTAACGGCAGTGGTGATGATGATGATGGTGGTGCCCGCCGCCGTAGTAGCTGCGGCCGTAGCCGCCGCCGTAGTACGACGGGTAATAGCTCCGGCTGTACCCCGAGCCGTAATACGCGCTGTAGCCGCCTCCGTAGCCACCGCCGTAGTAGCCGGGATAGCCGCCGCCGTAGTAGCCTCCGGGAAAGCCGCTGTAAATTTGCACGCCCCAGTTTTGCGCTTGGGCTTGCGAGTCGCCGGCGAACATCGCACCGCCGACTAACGCACTGGCAACGACCGCACTTTTCATCAGTCCAAACATGTCCCTCACTCCTTCATGGATCGCGACGAAACGCGGTCGCGGCGCACGATTTGTCGCTCCGGCATCCGGTGCCGCACGACGGATCGCAACCTTGGTCGGGTCAGCCGCCTCCTCACGGCCGGAACTTTTCAGTCCCGCGACGAAGTAAATGCACCGGCCGTGCCAAATGCGGTCTGCGGTGTCGCAAAGACGCCCGACGCCGCGATTTGGTGGCGAATTCGCGGCAAATCCGCAAAAGCGGCCCCATCGGGCACGCCGCCTCCGCCCGGTTGATTCCGAGCCGTGCGCCGCAAAATCACGGCGCGCCGTCATCATTTCGACGGCGCGTAGGTGGCAAAGCTGTTTGGCGTTTCCCAGAGGTTCACCTCGACCACCGGCAGCTTTTGCTCGGCGGCGAAGTCGTAGATCAGCTTCGCAATGTTCTCGGCCGTCGGGTTCACGTCGATCAGCTTCAACGGCTCGCCGAGCTTCCGCAAATACTCGACCGCCGGGTCTTCGCGGTGCAGCAACATGCGATGATCGAGTTCGTCGTCGATCCACTTGCTAACGACTCGCTTGATGTCCGAGAAGTCGACGACCATGCCGCGATGGTCGAGTTGTTCGCCTTCGATCGCGATGACCGCCCGGCCGTTGTGCCCGTGGAGGTACTTGCACTTGCCGTCGTAGTTGAGCAGGCGGTGACCGTAGCAGAAGTCGATTTGACGAGTGACGCGGAACACGGCTGACTCCCTGGGAACGAATCGTCTTTTACTGAGCGTAACGCGTCGGGTCGGCGGCGTCGATGACGCGGAACGCCTGCCGTCGCTCGCCGCACTTGTTACAGCGACCGCAATGCAGTCCGGCCTGCGGAGAGATGCACGAGAAGGTCAATTCCAGCGGAAAGCGACGGCCCAACTGCATCACGTCGCGCTTGTGTAGCTGGGCGAACGGTCGCACGATCCGCAGTCGCCCGCCGACGGCGAGGTTCAGCGTCGTTTCGAAGGCGGCGAAGAAGTCGGGCCCGGCGTCCGGAAACGGATTCGACCCGAGCGGCGCGAGGGCCAGTTCTTGCACGCCGTTCAGCCGACACCAGACCGCCGGCTTGATGAGCAGCAGCGCGTTGCGACCCGGCAGGTAAACCGCCTCGTCCGGCGAATCGGCCCCCGGCACCGCACGGCCGTGCACGCTCCAATGGTCGCCGTAAACATCGGTCAGCGGCAAATCGAAAACGACCAAAGGACGCAATCGCGGCCCAGAAAAGTGGGTCAGGAGTTTTTCGAGAGCCCGCTGCTCGTCGGTTTCCCAGAACAACCCTTTGCGAACGTAGAACGGCTGCACGACCCGTCCTTGCTCGAGCAGATGGCCGAGGAGGATGCCGCTATCGAGCCCGCCGCTGACGAGAAGTCCCAGGGGGGCGTCGATGTCGGGCGAGGTCATGGTGAGTCGTTTTTACGGGGCGAAACAGCGGGCGAGGCGTGCCGGCACGGACCGTCCCCCCCCCTCGCAGCCAGCGAGATTGTAGGCCGCGAGTCAACTTAGGCGAGGGGGCCCATCCGCGTTTCGCCCCAGGCCAAACCGGTCCTTCCGGGCGGTTGATCTTGCCGCCAACCGGGCACATTCCTACCATCCCGCCCCGGTCGTGCGACGTCGTCGTAGCGCACCGGGTACGCGCCGAAGCCGCCCACCGGTCGCGTCGGAAGGCCGGGTAGTCCGGTCCTGACGACGGTGTCGGCTGTGGTGTTAAGCCCAACTCGCAGAGAGACTTAACGCCTGCGTATTTTGCTTGAATTGACGTTGGAGCCACTTAGAATGAAAGTACGACGTAAGGGCTCCATTTACCCTGATCGTTCCAGCTTTGTAACGTTCGCATTTCGAATCTCTCGGCCACTCACGAAGAGTTGCCGCGGGCGTTGGGTTGGCGATGCCAATCTTTCGCGATGCGACGAGAAGGATCGAGTATGAAAGCTGCAGTCATTGGAGCCTGCGCGGGCGCTATCGTTGCGGCGATCATCACAGGGGCATTGCCCGTCGGTTCCGACGCGCATGCTCAGCGGATGGCCTCGCCCACCGGTCTCGGCGAGTTAATCACCTCGACCGTGATGACGGCAGACAATCGTCAAATGGTGACGATCATCGAGCCGCACACACGGGTCATGGCGGTTTACTTGGTCGACGGTGCGACGGGTCAGACGGCGCTGAAGAGCGTCCGCAACTTGCAGTGGGATTTACAACTCTCCGATTTCAACGGTGTGAACCCGTTGCCTCGCGAGATTCAATCGTTGCTCGAACAAAACATCCGCTAGTCTCGGCACGCCGCACCCCGCGACGCGCCGTTGCGGCGGGTCGGCGGCACACGCCGAACGCGGAGGAATGCACATGGCCGGTAAGTTGCTTTCGCTCGAAGAAGCCGCCTCGATGATCGGCGTGTCGCCGGCCGAACTCTCGGATATGCGGCAACGCGGCGAAGCCTACGGCATGCGCGACGGCAACACCTGGAAGTTCCGCCAAGAAGACATCGACAAACTCATCGCCGATCGCGGCAATGCACTCCCCGTTGATCTCGGCGGTTCCGGTCTCGATCTCCCAGTCGATCTCGGCGACCTCAACGATTCGAAAGTCGAAATCGTCCTCAGTGAACCGAGCCTCGGCGAATCGCCTTCGGGCGGCAGCACCGTCATCGGCGGCAAAAAGAAGCCCGCCGGATCCGACGACGACATCGAACTGAAGTTCGGCTCGGGTCTGAATCTGCTCGAAGGCTCGGCCTTAGGACTCGGCTCGGCCATCATCAATCCGAAGACGCCTGCGGCTCCCGATCCGGGCTCGGCTCTCGATCTCGGTGCGGGTAGCGGACTCGACCTGCTCGGCAGCGACGTCCGTCTCGCCCCCTCAACCTCCGGCATCAACAAGCCCGACAGTTCGAACGTGCTCGCCGGCGGCTCGGGCGGTGCGGGGGGCGATGCAGGCAAGACCATGCTCACTGCCGAGTTGGCCGACAAGCCGGCTCCGTCGGGCATCAAGCTGACGATGCGCGATTCGGAAAGCGTTTTCGAATCGCCCGACAGCGACCTGACCCGCAACATTCAAGGCTCGGGCATCAACCTGCTCGACGCCGGCGACAGCGGCCTCGCGCTCGACGATCTCCAACTGGCTCCCAGCACCAGCGGCATCGGCAAGAAAAAGAAAGCCGGCGGCTCGGATCTGGAATTGAAGGGGGACGACGACTTCCTCCTCACGCCGCTCGAAGAACAAACCGACGACTCGACCGACAGCGGCTCGCAGGTCATCGCGCTCGAAGGGGACTTCGGCGACGACGCCACCGCGACGCTCATGGCCGGCGACGTGCCGGGCCTCGGCGCGATGCTCGAAGCGGACGGCCTCTCGCCGCTCGGCTCGGGTTCGCCCGCCGGCGGCATGGGCATGCCCATCTACGTCCCGCCGCCGGAACCGTCGTACGGCATCGGCACGGTCGCGGCGCTCGGCATCAGCAGCGTGCTGCTCACCTGCGTCGGCATCATGATGTACGACATCATCCGCAACATGTGGAGTTGGGACACGCCGTATTCCTTCAGCAGCACGCTGATGGACGCGATTTTGAAGATGATGTAAACGCCTGACGGCAGGCAGTTCGATCAGGACGATCGAGCGACGTTCGAAAGGAGTCGAACCGAATGTTACGCACACAACGAACCGCTCTGCTGCTCACGGCAGGCCGGTTCGTTTTTATTTTGCCGCTGCTGCTGGGAATGGGCTGCGGCTTCGTTCCCAAGACGCAATTCAACGCGGCCGAGTCGCAAGCGCGGATTCTGAACGAACAGAACCAAGCGCAGCTGGCGGAGATCGCCAATCTGAAGGCGCACAGCCGCAAGCTCGAAGACCAACTGCTCTCCGTCGAGAAAGAACTCAGCGGCATGGAGCAGCGGACCGCCGCCGATCAGAAACGGATTACGAACTTCCAAGTCGAGCGGCAACAGGTGCAGGAACAACTCGACGGTCTGGTGAAGGGTGCGAAGTTGACCGGCATCGCTCCGGTCCGCGACGACGATGTCGAACGGCTCACCAAGCGATTCCCCATGCTGCGGTTCGATCCGCTCACCGGCGCGTACAAGCTCGACGTCGACGTGCTCTTCAACGGCGACGGCGCGCAGATCGCGCCGGAATCGGAGAAGCTGCTCACCGAGTTCGCAACGCTCTTTGCCGAGCCGGAAGCCAAAGACTTGCGCGTGCTGGTGGTCGGCAGGGCAAATGACGGCGCGGCGACGGCCTCCGCCGCGAAAGACGCCAAGGCCGTCACGCCGGCGATCGACCACCGCCGCAGCACCGAACGGGCCCTCGCCGTCGCCGAGTTCCTGCGGAAGGTCGGCCTCGCGGGCGAACGGATCGGCGTCGGCGGCGTGGGTGCCGGTGCGAAGTCGCAGACCGAATCCGCCCGCTCGCGCCGTGTGGAGATCTTCGTGATGGGCAAACGGACGCCGGTCGTCGGCTGGGACACCCCGACGGGGCGATTCTAGGCAAAGGCTTCGTCTGGGAGGGCGAGGCTCCCGCCGAGCCGTACAGTCAAAAGCGATGGAGAGATGGAGGGACCGAGAGATAGAGAGAAGCATGCGACCTCTCTCTACCCTCCGTCCCTCGATCGCTCCGTCCCTCCGTCATTTGTCCCGTTCTGCGCGGCAGGCAAGCATTTCGCCCTCCTAATCGGTCGGCGGCGGCGACATTTCCCTGCCATCGTGCCGCTCCGTAGCTAGGCGAACGGGGTCCGCGGTCCTTATAATTGGGAATGATCGGTCCCGCCGCCAACATCGCCCTTGATGACGCCTCGGCGTCGTCCCCGCCTCGCTTGGGCGATCATCGTAGCCGCACGCCTACCGAAAGCCGCCTCGTCCCGTTTCGGAGAACGTCTTTGTCGTCGCCCCGTCTGCGCCCATCGCCGGCCGTCGTGTTCAGCGACGCCCGGTTCGCGATGTTCTTGTCGCTCGCCGCCGCCGTTGCCGGTTGCCGCGAGCCGGAACAAATTCGCACCTACGAAGTCGACCGCTCGGTCGAAGAAGAAAACCTCCAACTGGCGAAAGCCTGGCGCGATAAAGCCCAGACGGCCAAGCGCCCCGCCGACTCGAAGCCCGGCCGACTGCTCGGCGCGCTGCTTCCGCACGGCGACGAAACCTGGACCTTCAAGGTGCTCGGCGACATCGAGGCCGTCTCGCGGCAAGCCGATGCGGTGCGGAAGTTCGTCGAGTCGATTAAGTTCGACGGCGGGCAACCGTCGTGGACGCTTCCCGCGACCTGGCGCACCAGCCCAACGGCCAACGCCAATCGCTACGCCACGCTGCTGCTTGACGAGTCGTCGCCCCCGCTGGAGTTAGCGATCGGCAAGTTGCCGGGCGAGCAAAGCGTGAGCGACAACGTGAACCGCTGGCGCGGCCAAGTGCAGTTGCCGCCGCTGATCGCCGCCGCGGCCGATGAGTCTGCCGAAACTCTGACCACGCCAGCCGGTCCGGCCCGCTGGGTCGACCTCTCGGGCATGTACTCGGCGAGCGCGGGCATGCCTCCGTTCGCCGGAGGCGGCCCGATGGGAGGCCGACCGGGCATGGGCTCGACGACGTCGCTCCCTGCCGATCACCCGCCGGTTGGCGCGACCTCCCCCGCCGGCCCCGCGACGCCCGCCGCCGACTTGCCGATTCGGTTCCAAGCTCCCGCCGATTGGCAGACGACCGCGCCGCCGCAGTTCAGCATCGCCGCCTTCACCGCCCAACAAGACGGCCGCCAAGCGGTGATCACCATCAGCAGCGCGGCCGGAGATCTACTGACGAACGTCAACCGCTGGCGACAACAGATTCAACTCGGTCCGATCGACCAAGACGCTTTGGACGGTGCGGCCACGAAGTTGAAAGTCGACGGCCGCGACGCGATTTACGTCGAGTTGATCGGGCAAGCCTCCCCCCAAGGGCAGCAAGCCGTGTACGGAATCGTGATCCCCGATTCACAGGGACCGAGTTGGTTCGTCAAAATGCGAGGCGACGCCGCCGTCGCCTTCCGCGAACGCGAACGGTTCCTGAACTTCGTCGCGTCGTTCAAGTTCGTCGAGTAGCTCGATTGTGGTCTGTTGTTCGTCCTGTAGGGAACGCCCTCCACGGCGTTCCGTCGCGTCGCGGCGGTAATGACCGTCGCCACGCACAACGAGGAGTCGCCGCCATGTCGGTCCCCGCCGCCCTGAAAGAAACCGTTGCCGACGACGCCCCTCGCGTCCGCCGCGAAGCCGGTGCGAGCCGCAGCTTGGTGCGCCGCATTCTGATGCCGCTGGCGTCGCTCAAACTGACGCTCGTCCTCTTCGCGCTCTCCATCTTCTTGGTCTTCACCAGCACGCTGGCCCAAAAAGAGCTCGACGTTTGGGACGTGATCGACGGCTGGTACCGCGTCGACGATCGGCTGCTCATCACCGACTCGTTCCCGTTCATCAACTTCTCGGAACTGTTCGTTCGCATCCCGCTCAACCTCGCCAACATTCTCGATAAGACGTTGGTGCCCGACTGGGTTCTGCCGTCGGTTCGTCCGCTGCCGGAAATTCCTGGCGCCCTCTGGTTCCCGCGTGGCTGGCTGCTCGGCCTGCTGATGGCCGTCAACCTACTGGCGGCGCACACGGTCCGCTTCACGATTCAGTCAAAGGGATCGCGGCTCTATTCGGGCCTCGTCGTGCTCGCCCTCGGTTGCTACGCCACGTTCCTGGCCATCGAAAGCGGTGCCAGTCGCGAAGGCATATTGGGCGAAGCGATCATCGGTTGGTCGCTCCTCTGGAAACTCATGCTGCTCGGCCTCACGACGGCCGCCTTCTTCGGCATCGTCGCGTTTTTCCGCATGGACAAGTCCAAGAAGTTCGAACGCTTCGGCGTCGGCTTCGGTGCACTCTCGTGTGCCGCGCTCGTCATCACGGCCCTCAGTCTCGGCAATGCCGCGCAGTTCGATCCCGAATCGATGCGTATCCTCTGGCAACTGCTCAAGGGAACCGGCGCGGGCCTCGTCCTGCTCGCCGGCTGCCATCTCGTCTTCAACAAGCGTGCGGGCATCGTCCTGCTGCACGGCGGCGTCGGGCTCATCTTCTTGTACGAAGTCATCGTCGGCACGTCGCACGAAGAAAACCAAATGTCCGTCTTCGAAGGAACCAAATCCAACTGGGTCCACGACATTCGCACTGGCGAGTTGGCGATCACCCAGCGCGGCTCCGACGGCAAAGACATCGTCGCCGCTATTCCGCAGAAGATTTTCCGCGACGGCGAAACGTACGAGCTGCCGAACATGCCGCTCGAAGTCCGGCTCGTGAAGTTCTTCAAGAACTCCGACGTTCGTGACCTAAAAAAGGGTGAGACGACCGAAGCGACCGCCGGCATGGGCAAGAATCTTTTCGTCGAAGATTTGAAGCCGGCCTCGGGCGTCGACGCACGTCAAACCGGCGACGTCGCCGCGGCGTTCGTCGAGGTGCGCGAAAAAGGTCCCGGCGGGAAATCGCTCGGCACGTTCCTCGTCAGCCAGCTCATCTGGAACATCCACTTCCAAAACGGCATGTACCCGCCCGACGAATTCAAGGTGGGCGACAAAGACTACTCGCTCGAACTCCGCTTCCGCCGAACCTACAAGCCGTACGTGATCGAAGTGAAAGAAGTCCGCAAGGACGATTACCTCGCCGGCGACACGCCCCGCAACTATTCGTCGTTGCTGCACGTCGTGGACAAGACCCGCGGTATCGACCGCGAAGAACCGATCAAGATGAACAGCCCGATGCGATTTGCGGGCGAGACCTTCTACCAAAGCGGCTACAACGAAGTCGACGGGAAGAAAATGACGACGATCTCCGTCGTCGAGAACCACGGCTGGATGCTGCCGTACGTCTCGTGCATGATCGTGGCGATCGGCATGTTGGCGCAGTTCGGCATCACGCTCGGCCGCTTCTTGGCCCGTCGTCGCGAACGGGCACTCGTGTCGATCGCCGGCGTCGCGGTCGGCGGACTTACCGGCCTAAACGTGGCCGACAAGCTGAATCGCAAGATCGACGACAAACGTACGAAGGATCGCGAAGCTCGTAAGGCGGCGCGTAACAGTCCAGCGGATGAGGTCGTTGCGCCGGTCGCCGATTCTTCGTGGACCGTGAAGTGGCTCCCCTGGGCAGGCGTCGCCCTCGTCGTCGTCATGGCCGCATACACCGCTAAGCCGCCGCGAGTCAAAGAAGGCGAGATGGATTTTTATGCCTTCGGCAAACTGCCGGTCGCCTTCGAATCGCGGGTCAAGCCGTTCGATTCGATGGCCCGCAGCACGCTGGCCTACATGTCGCATCGCCAAACGACCAAGAAAGACCCGGGCGACCGGAGCGAGAAGTCGAAGTCCGCCACGCAATGGATGCTCGACGTCATCACCGACGCCGACGTCGCCCACGAGTATCCGGTCTTCCGCATCGACAACCTCGACGCCCTGAAAGAACTCGGTCTCGAACGGAGTGAATTCTCGCGGTACTCGGTCAACGATCTCCGGCCGGCGTTCGACAAGCTGACCAAGCAACTCGACCTGATCAAAAAGAAGAAGACCGACCTTGAACCGTTCGAGCGTGAGATCGACAAGCTGCACTCACGGATTCAAAAACACCTGCTGATCTACCAGGCGTTTCTCGATCCGGACCTCACCGCTCCCACCGACGAAGAGCGGGCCGCGGATCCCGAAGGGCTGGAGAAGAAGCTGTTGGCGAAGTTGCAGCACGTCGCGCTCACCGCGCAGCAATTGAAGAACGTCGAGCCGCCGCTCGCCATTCCCACGGGTAGTGAAGGCTGGCACACGTACCTCGACGAGAACGCCAAGCTATTTCTCGCCAAGCTGATGTTCAAAGAGAAGTTCACGACGGCTCCCGAGTTCAACCCCGCCGCCGAGAAGTACCACGCCATTCTCGCCGCCTACAAGCGGAACGACGCCAAGGCGTTCAACGAGGGCGTCGCCGACTACCGCACGTATCTCGCCGCGAATCCGCCGAAGGAATACGACCCCGGCCGACGCGATTTGGAAGCGTACCTCAACGCGGCCGATCCGTTCTGGTGGGCTTCGTTCTTCTACCTGTTCGGCGGCGTCGTCGCGCTGCTCGCGTGGCTCGGCGGAATGCGGTCCCTCAACCGCACTGCGGCGTTCATCATCGTCACCACGCTCATTTATCACACCGCCGCCGGCATTCTCCGCATCTACGTCACCGGTCGTCCGCCGGTCACTAACCTCTACTCGTCGGCCGTCTTCATCGGCTGGGGCGCCGTGGTGCTCGGCATGATTTTGGAATCGGTCTACAAGATGGGCGTCGGCAACGTCGTCGCCGCGGTCGCCGGGTTCGGTTCGCTGCAAATCGCCTACCTGCTCACGCGTCAGGGCGACCACATCGAATCGCTCCAAGCGGTGCTCGACACGCAATTCTGGCTCACGACGCACGTCACCTGCATCACGCTCGGCTACGCCACCACGTACCTCGCCGGCCTGTTCGGAGCGGCGTATATCGTGCAGGGACTGTTCACCAAATCGCTGTCGTCGTCGTTTGGCAAAGAGCTGGCGCGCATGACCTACGGCACGCTTTGCTTCGCGCTCTTCTTCAGCTTCGTCGGCACCGTCCTCGGCGGTCTCTGGGCCGACGATAGCTGGGGCCGATTCTGGGGTTGGGATCCGAAGGAAAACGGCGCGCTCATCATCGTCCTCTGGAACGCGCTCGTGCTGCATGCTCGCTGGGACGGCATCGCCAAGGATCGCGGCCTCGCGGTCCTTGCCGTGGCGGGCAATATCACGACCAGCTGGTCATGGTTCGGCGTGAACCAACTCGGCGTCGGCCTGCACGCGTACGGCTTCAGCCAAGACTTGCTGAACGTCCTGTTCTGGTTCGTCGCCGGCTCGGCCGCCATTGCGGCCCTCGGCTCGCTGCCGACCCGCCTCTGGCGAAGCCGCGACCAACTTCGCGCCGGTTAACGACGCAACTCGTCTTCCGGCAAAACCGCTTCGCGAACGCGCAACCGGACGGCGGCGGGCAACGTCCCGGGCGGAACGTCGCCGGCCGCGGCGTTCTTTCCACTTTCAATCACCGACAGCCACGGCATCAAGGCGGCGGCGGCCGCGACGGCCGGAACTTGTACGTCGGCCGCCGGCGCCAAGGCCCGCAATAAATTCGCCGTCGGTTGCAGACCCGCGGGCTCGCGCCAGTAAGCGAGGTCCGCGTGCCGCAAGATCGTCCCTTGCCGTTCGTTGGATCGCGCTTTGATGGAGAGCCCGCCGCCGACGATCGTGCCGTCGAAGGCCAGCCGTTCGTACGGCACCATCGCCCCGCCGGGCGGCGCCGTCGTCCCACTCGCGGCTCCCAAAAAGTGCGCGACTGAATCGATCAGCGACCGGCTCAATTGGCCCGGTCCCGCTTCCAAGCTGAACTCGGCCCGCTCCAGGCGACCGCCGGCAATTTCGGCCCGATGAATCTGAATCTCGGCGTTGCCCGAGAGGACGTGCGGAAACCGTTCGGTCACCAGCGAGTCGAGGTCCGCGTCGGCCACGTCGCCGGTGACGACGCCGTTCCAACCGTCGGCCGTGTGCCGCAGTTTTACCCGTCCGGCAAACCGCGCCTTGCGACCAAGCGCTGCCACCGCATCGGTTAGCGGCGACAGCAATCCGCATGGCAACACCACCGCGCCGGTGTCGAGTTCGACCGTCGTCTCCGGCTTCGCCGACGTGTGCCGCGAAATTTTGAGGGCGACCGGATGTTCCGCCGGAGTGCCGGGGAGGGCGAAGTTGATCAGCAATTGCTGCGCACTCTCCGCCGGACCGGCCAGGGCGTCGACGTCGACGAGCGTTTGCGATTCCTCGCCGACGCGCCACGTCAGCTCCGCCGCTTCAAACGTTATTGCAGTTTCGGCCTCGGGCGTCTCGCGCCGCAATCGTCGTTCGAGAGCTGCGAACAATCGGCCGCCGTTCGCCGCGTGAATTTCCGGTTGCGAGGCCCGCAGATGCCGACCGTCTGCGTACTCTTCGACCTCGAGCGCGCGGCAATCGAACACCTCGGCATCAGTCTCCGGATCGTAGCCGCGCACGTTTTCCAGTAGCACGACGCCCGGTCGCGGCGTCCGCACCGCCGCCACGACGACGCGCATGCCGAGATTCGTCGACAGCGATTCCTGCCAGCCTTTGCGATAGGCGTCGGTCCGAATCACCCAACCCCACGCGAGCGTGACGAAGCAGGGCAACACGCAGATCGTGAGAAACAGAACCCGCAACAACGTGCGGCGCTGCGAATCGCTAAGCGTCATGGTCCGCCTCCTTGCGGGCCGATGTCCGAAACTGAAACTCTTACCGCTTCCGTGCCATCTCCAAAAACAAATCGTATCGGGCCTTCATCTCGGCGAGGCTGTCGTTGCCGAACTTTTCGACCAGCGACTCCGCAACGGCAAACGCGACGACGTTTTCCAAAATCACGCCGGCCGCGGGAACGGCACACACGTCGCTCCGCTCGTACTCAGCCGCCTCGGGCTCTTTCGTGCTCAGGTTGATCGAAGCGAGCGGCTTGCGGAGCGTGCTGATCGGTTTCTTCGCGGCCCGCACAACGAGCGGTTGACCGTTCGTGATGCCCGCTTCGAGTCCGCCCGCGTTGTTCGTCGGACGCGTGTAGCCGAGCGACGGCGTATTGACGGCGTCGGCGTCGTACAAAATCGGATCGTGCACCTGCGAGCCGCGACGCCGGGCCGCTTCGAACCCGAGGCCGATCTCGACTCCCTTGATCGCTTGAACCGCCATCACGGCCTGCGCGATCCGGCCGTCGAGCTTGCGGTCCCACTGGGCATGCGTACCGAGACCGACGGGCACCCCTTCGACGCGAATCTCCAGCACGCCGCCGAGCGTATCGCCTTCTTTGCCGACGGTGTCGATCAGCTTCTTCACTTCGGCATCGGTGCCCGGGTTCAGCGAGTAGAGTTCGCTCGAATCGCGGAGTTGTTTTTGGTCTTCCAGCGTGCCGGCCTGCGGTTCTAGCCGAATACCGCCGAGTTCGAGCGTGTAGCCGAAGACGGTGATGCCGAATTCGCGGAGCAACTGCTTAGCGAGCGCGCCGGCAGCGACGCGGACCGTCGTCTCACGAGCGCTAGCCCGTTCCAAGATGCCGCGAATCGAACCCAAGTGCTTGATCGCGCCGGTGAGGTCGCCGTGACCGGGACGCGGGCGTTCGAGGTCGCCGAGCCGTTCGAGTTTGTAATCTTTGTTGACGACCTCGAGCGCCACCGGGCTGCCGATCGACTTGCCTTGCCAGATGCCGCTGAGAATGTCGACCTTGTCGGTTTCAATTCGCTGCCGACCGCCGCGGCCGTAGCCGCCCTGACGGCGTCGCAGCTCGACGTCGATCTCTTCAGCACGAATTTCCACGCCGGCGGGAAAGCCGTCGACGAGCGCGATCAGCGCTTTGCCGTGACTTTCACCGGCGGTCCAATAACGAAGCATGGCGGAGGCGATCACTTCTCAAGTTGGGGGCAGGGCGACGTCCCGAATCTCTCTATATTACTTGGGTCGGTCCGAGGGCGGTAGGTCGTTTCACTCGCTTGAAAGCGCTGCCGGCGAGCGATTACCATTCGCTGCCGTCCGGTTTTTCCACACTCTTGGAGTTCGCGAAGATGCAGTTACAGAGCAAGACCATCACCGGCCGCAGCGACGGACCGCACCTGCTGATCGTCGGCGGCGTGCACGGCGACGAATGGGAACCGATGGCCGCCGCCCGGCGACTGCTGCGCGAACTCGATCCGACGCAGTTGAGCGGTCGCGTGACGGTCTGCCCCTGCGTGAACGAAGCGGCATTCTTGCGCGGCACCCGCACGGCTGACGACTTACTGGATCTGGCGCGCATTTGTCCCGGTAAGGCGGACGGCTCGGTGAGCGAGCAGACCGCCGATGCGTTTGCGAAGTTGATCCGCGGTGCCGACGCGCTGATCGACATGCACACCGCGGGGACCGTGTTCAACCTCGTACGACTCGCCGGCTACGGCATCAATCCCGACGCGAAGATCAACGAGACGCAACGGAAGCTGGCGTACGCCTTCAACTTTCCGATCGTCTGGGGGACCGACGGACGGTTCGTTGGGACGTCGCTTTCCGTGGCCCGCGCGGCCGGCATACCGTCGATCTACATCGAGAACGGCGGCGGCGGAATGTGCGACCCGCAACGCGTCGACGAGAACGTGACCGGCTGCCTGAACGCGATGCGGTCGCTCGGCATTCTCGGCGGCGAACAACCGGCGAGTGCCGTGAAGTATTTTGTTGAAGACGATCGTCCCATGAGCGGGCACCTGCAAGGAAAATGCACCGCGCCGAGCGCCGGTTACTTTCAACCCACCGTCGCGCTCTGGGACATGGTCGAGCAGGGGCAACCGATCGGGCAGATTTTGGATCCGCTCGGCGAATCGCCGGTGACGATCAACGCTTACACCAGCGGCGTCGTGATGCTGTTGCGGTCGTTCCCGTCGGTGAAAGTCGGCGACCCGCTGATTGTCATTTTGCCGGTGACGAAGCCGGGGACGTATTCGTATCCGAATGCGTGAGGGGCAAGTTGCGCTCCGTCTCTCCCCGCTGGGGAGAGACCGGCCGCGGTAGCGGTTGAGTGAGGTGCCGCCCCTCATCCGCCCTGCGGGCATCTTCTCCCCGACGGGGAGAAGGGTGGGACATCACCTCAACTCCGCGAGCCGCGCTCGCACGAGATCCGTCACTAGTTCTTCTTCGACTTTCCAATCGACCGGGACGTGAAACAGATTTTGCTTCGTCACGAACTTCGTTAGTCGCGGCTTAAATGATTCGAGCACGGTCGCGCTGAAGGGCGAGAAAGAGATGTGATTGGTGTGGACGCTGAGACCCACGACGTATTTACCTTGGCGATGAATCGTCGGAATGTTCCACGCGATCTTGGTTTCCAGTTCTGGAAACTCTTTGAGAATGAGATCGACGATCGCTTTGACCGTCTTGGCCTTCGCAGGCTCTTGTTTCGCGATGTAGTCGTCGACGGAGCTGAAGCGCGGCCGCGGCGGAGTGGTCTTTTCCTGCGGGGCGACTTCTTGGGCCGAGGCCGTCGCCGGGGCGAAGAAGGTCGCGACAAGGAGCACGAGCAAAAATCGAGCTAGGAACATGGTCGACTTGCTCCGGCGATTAACAGGAGCCATCCTGAATCCGGTGTCCGCTTACTGACGTGCGCGGCTCTGAAAGACTTCCGGCAGTTCTACGCAAACTTCTTGCCCGTCAACAGTTCGTACGCTTCGACGTACTTCGCGCGGGTTCGTTCGATCACGTCGGCCGGCAGTTCCGGGGGCGGGCTGTTCTTATCCCAGCCGCTTGTTTCGAGCCAGTCGCGGACGAACTGTTTGTCGAACGAGGGCTGGCCGTGGCCCGGCTCATAAAGATCGGCGGGCCAGAAGCGCGAGCTGTCGGGCGTCAGCACTTCGTCGATCAGGATGATCCCATCGGCCGTGCGGCCCCACTCGAATTTCGTATCGGCGATGATGAGCCCCTTCGTTCGGGCCCACTCCGCGCCTCGTTCGTACACGCCGAGGCTGCGACGACGGAGTTCTTCCGAAGTCTCTTGGCCGACGGCGGCGACCATCTGTTCGAACGAAATGTTTTCGTCGTGCCCGCTTTCGGCTTTGGTGGCCGGCGTAAAAATCGGCTCCGGCAGGCGGTCGCTTTCGCGGAGGCCGGTCGGCAGGCGAATGCCGCACACCGTGCCGCGCTCGCGATACTCTTTCCAACCCGAGCCCGACAAATAGCCGCGGACGACGCACTCGATCGGCACCACCTGCGTCTTGCGGACCAGCATGCTCCGGCCGCGGAGCGCTTCGCGATCGACGCCGTCCGGTAGCGGTGCGTCGTCGACGTCACCCGACAGCAGATGATGCGGCTCGCCGAGTTGCTCGAACCAGAACGCGCTAATTTGCGTTAAGACCCGGCCTTTGTCGGGAATTCCCGATGGCAACACCCAGTCGAAGGCACTGATTCGATCGGTGGCGATGAGCAGCAAGCGATCGCCCAGGTCGTACACGTCACGAACTTTGCCGCGACGAACGGGGTAGGCGGGAATCCGCGTTTCGAGGACCGGAGCAGCCGTCATGGCGTGACCATCCGTGGAACGAGAGCAAAGGACAATACGAGTTCCGCAGTATACCGCCGCCTCGGCGAGCCAACTAGCGACGGCCCCCCCAAACTTGTGCGTGCGCGACAAGCCGATTAGACTCGAACGCGACGATTCGCGCCTCGCCGGAGTCGCCGACGCCCGTCCGCTTCCTCGCTTCGCCCACCTTCACCACGCGCCGTACATCATGCCGGTCGGAGTGCTCCGTTTTATCGTTCCCGAGCCTGCGCGGCTCTCCGAGCGAGCCGTGCAGCAGGCGTTCATCTGCGGACTCGATCCGATTCCGAACGCTTGTAAGGCGAAGCTCATCGGCAACGACCTAATCGTCGAGCGCGACGGCCACGAATCGACGAAGCTGAATCTGCCTTGGAAGATCGAAGGCCGCGGCGAACCGCTGATGGCGACCGCCACGCTCGTGCAGCGCGATCGACCTTACTTGTTGCCGTTGGAATTGGCCCGCGGCAAGATCAACACGGTTCGTAACCAGCTGGCCGACTGGTTGACGATGGGGCTGACGCCCAGCGAGACGGCGACCGCGAAACTCGCCGAGGCGACGAAGCTGTTTACTCGCGCGGCCACGGCCCAAGAGGATGTGACCGCCGCGAGCCTCGGGGCCGAGCAAGCGCTCGTCGCCGCGTGCGATGCCGCCGATGCGCTTTCGAAATGTTACGTCGATCAGGCGCTCGTCACCCGGCATCGCGCGACGAACAAACTCCCCGTTGCGTACGGGGCCTCACTGGGCCACGGCGAGCCGCAACCGGCCAAGACCCCCGCCTTCGCGGCGATCTGCAATACGGCGGTCGTGCCGCTCACGTGGCGAAACGTCGTCGCCAACGAAGAAGAGTATCACTGGCACTCGTACGAAACGCAGATCGCGTGGTGCAAAGAGCGGAACATCAACGTCGCCGCCGGGCCGCTGATTCGGCTCGACGATCGCGGCTTTCCCGATTGGCTTTCGCTCTGGCAGAGCGACGTCGACGGCATTCTCGCGTTCACGGCAGAGTATGTGTCGCACGTCGTTCGCAAGCTGCGCGGGCAAGTGGCGCTATGGCATGCGGCCTCGTACGTCTCGCGGACCAATTCACTCGGGCTGAAGGACGAAGACAAGCTCCGCATCATCGTGCGAGCGCTGGAGACGGTGCGTCGGCACGATCCCGATGCGCCGATCATCGTTAGTTTCGATCAACCGTGGGGCGAGTATCTGCGCCGCGTGCCGATGGGTTATGCGCCGCTGCAGGTGGCCGATCATCTCGTGCGTTCCTCGCTACCGATTGCAGCGCTCGGCTTGGAGTTGGAAGTCGGATACTTGCCCGAGGGGACGTATCATCGCGACGCTCTGGAGTTGGGCAAGATTCTCGACACCTGGTCGTCGCTCGGCTTACCGCTCTACGTGTACCTGACGGCGCCGAGTGCCGAAGGACCCGATGCCGCGGCGACCGGCAAGTCGCAAGTCGTCACCGGTGCCGTGCCGGGCGGTTGGTCGGCCGAAGCGCAGGCCCGCTGGGTCCGCGAGTACGTGCCGCTGCTGCTCTCGAAGCCCGCGGTGCAGGGGATCGCGTGGCTCGCGCCGCCGGACGACGAACCGCACGACCTTCCGCACGGCGGATTATTCGACGCCAAGGGGGCGGTGAAGCCCGCGTTGCAATCGCTCGCCGGACTTCGCAAAGAACACGTGCTGTAAGCGGTTCCGGGTACCAGGTTCAGGGTTTACCGTTAGAGGAGACGTCTTATGCTGCGCCGATTTTTCGGGTTCGTCGCCTTTTCGTTTCTCGTCGGCGTTGCGTCGGCACAAGACGTTGCGAACACGCCGATCGCCGGGCTCGGTCCCACCGGGCCGGTCGTCAAGGTGCAGGGGGGCTACAAGTTTCTGGAAGGCCCCGCCGCCGACGGAGCGGGCAATCTCGTCTTCACCGACATTCCGAACCAGAACATTCACAAGCTCGGGGCCGACGGTCAGATCAGCGTCTTCCGTGCCGGTTCCAACCGCACCAACGGCACGATGTTCAACGCCGCCGGCGAACTGCTCGGCTGCGAAATGGCGGGCCGCGTCGTGGCAATGAACGCCAAGGGCGAAGTCGTGCGGGTCATCACCGAGTCGCACGACGGCAAGCCGTACAACGCGCCGAACGATTTGGTCATCGACGCGCAAGGGGGCGTCTACTTCACCGACCCGCACTTCAGCGCGCCGACGCCGCTGCCGCAAGGAAAGACGGCCGTTTACTACGTTGCGGCCGACGGCAAGGTGACGCGATTGGTCGACGACCTGCAAGCGCCGAACGGCGTGATCCTTTCACCCGATGAAAAAACGCTCTACGTCATCCCGTCCGGCCAAGCTGAGATGATGGCGTACGACGTGACGTCGCCGGGCAAGCTCGGCCCGGGCCGCGTCTTCTGCACGCTCAAGCAGAAGGAAGGCCAAAGCGGTAAGGGGGGCGACGGGCTGACCGTCGACGTGAAGGGGAACCTGTACATCACCTCAGGCCTCGGCCTGCAGGTGTTCGACCCGAGCGGCAAACTGCTCGGCATCATCGCGCTTCCGGAGCAACCCGCAAACTGCACGTTCGGCGGCCCCGAGAACAAAACCCTCTACGCAACCTGCCGCACGAGTCTCTACAGCGTGCCGATGGAAATCGCCGGGCACGTGTTCGCGAAGGGGAAGTAGGCACGGCCCGCACGAATATCTATGTTTGGTCCCCTCACCCCGGCGCGAGACTTAATCGCGCCATCGATGAGTTCCCGGGGAGAGGGATAGGGTGAGGGGCGATTTCGAATTTGAATTTGAGATCGCAAAACTCAAATCACCAAGCAAGCCGCGCTGAGATCGCGGCTGCTACACCCGTCCGAAGCAAATCAGGCAGCGGTCGTCGCTTTGGCTGCGGGCTCCGACGAACTTCCGCACGTCGTCGAGAATCGCTTTGCCCAACGCCGTCGGGCCTGCGATCTTGGCGGCGATTTGCTTTTCCAGGCGGTTACAACCGTAAAGTTGGTCGGCTTGGTTCATCGCTTCATTGATGCCGTCGGTGTAGAGCGTCAGCACGTCGCCCGGAGCCAGCGGCACGGTCGCTGATTCGAACTCGCCCGCCGGGTTCACTCCCAACGGCAGTCCCTTTTCGCGCTCGCCGATCGTTTCGACCTTGCCGTCCGCGTGCCGTAAGTACGGGGCCATGTGCCCGGCGTTCACCACCGTGGCTGTGTTCAACTTCGGGTCGAGCACCACCGCGGCGAACGTCACGAACCGATCTTCCCAGTCGCTGCGTGCGAACCCGGCGTTGAGCCGATTGATTGCCGCGGCCGGGTCGGACGTGCCGGCCAAGCAGTACCGCACATCAGCCGAGAGCTTGGCCATCAGCAGCGCAGCGGGCATCCCTTTGCCCGCCACGTCCCCCAGCACGACCGCGATCTTGCCGTCGTTCAGCGGCACATAATCGAAATAGTCGCCGCCGATCTGGTTCGCCGCTTCGTAGAAATCGAAGAACTCGTAGCCCGGCATCACCGGCGGAGTCTCCGGCAAGAAACCCTGCTGCACCTTGTGAGCCAAATCGAGATCGCGCTCGAAGGCTTGCTTCTTCAACGCGCCTTCATGCAGCTGCGCGTTCTCCAAAGCAAACGCCGCTTGGAATGCGACGCTCGCCAGCAAATCTAAATCAGACGCTTGGAACCGGCTCCGCTGATCGAGCGTGTCGATCTGAATCACCCCCAGCGGCACGCCCGCCGTGTCGATCAACGGAGCGCACATCATCGAGCGAATCCGGAAGTCGGCGATGCTCTGCGCACCGTCGAACCGCGAGTCCCCCGCTGCGTCGGCCGAGAGAATCGCTTCCTTGCCGTCCATCACCTTCTGGATAATCGTGCGGCTCACGCGGATCGAATCGCTGTCGTCGCCGCGGCGATACTTGATCGCCTTCGGCACCAACGCGCCGCTGACCGGATCTTTGAGCACCACAAAGCCGCGGTCGGCTTGGATGAAAATCTTGAACAGGCTGTCGAGCACCTTCGTCAGCACGCGATCGATGTCGGTCGTCGCCGCCAGGTTGCGCGTGATCTCCATCAGCGCCTGCAGCTTGATCTCCGGATTAATCGAAATCTGAAAGCCCGAGCGGCTATTTTGCACGTCGAGCGTCGACATGATCGTGGCCGACGACTTTTCATTCGTGTCGTCGATGATCTCGGCCCGCGACGAATCGTCGTTCCGGTCGAGGGTCGTGGTCACCACCGGCGCCGCCGACCCGGTGTGAAACGCGAACAGCAGATCGCAAATCTTGACCCGATCGTTCTCCTGCAACTTGCGGCGACCTTGGATCAACTCACCGTTCAGGTACGTGCCGTTGCGGCTCTTCAGGTCTTCGAGAAAAAAATCGCCGGAGGTTTTCGTGACCACCGCGTGCTGCCGACTGATCGCGCCGGCATCGACGACGATCTCACATTCCGGATGTCGGCCGATGACCATTCGCTCGGCATTGAGCAAAAAGGTCTTGCCCGGCGTCATGCCCCGCAAGATTTGTAGAACGGCCATGGTGAGCGTCGTCGCAGCGAGAGGAAGGCAGAATTGCCGAGACCGTCGATTGTAAAAGCCCGTCGCAGCGAGCGTCAATCATGCGCCGGGCGGCTTGACGGTCGGCGGTAAGTGTCCTAACTTTAACCTGTTACGGCAAATCCAGCGTAACCGTTGCGGTCGGCCCGTGTCTGTCAGCAGACCGGTCGCCGCACCTCGCCGCTGCGTTCGGCCCCCGCCGATGCGCCGCCCCCTTGGGATATAGTGTAACGGCAACACAACTGACTCTGACTCAGTTATTCTAGGTTCGAATCCTAGTATCCCAGCTCTTTTTTCTCGGCGGCCACGCAGGGTTTTTGCGTTGCCGCCCTTCGACTTACGCCGCCTTATGTTTGCGGCGAGCCGCCTATTATTATCTGCGGCCAATGACACAAACTGACACACCGAGCAATCGTGTTGCGTCGTCTGGCATCGCGTGGCAAGTCGGTCCGAGACATTCTCGCCCACCATCGCCTCCACCACGCGAGCCCTCTTCCTCATAGCCACCATCAAAGACCTGAAAAGCACCTACCACGTCCGTTTCAGTTACCAAGGACGCAAATTCCGTCGCAGCCTCAACACCGACAAGCGTGAGGAAGCCGACAACCTCGTCCACCTGATCGAGTACACCCTCGGCCAACTCGCAAGCGGCCGGCTTGCCGTTCCGCCGGACGTTGAGCCCGGAGATTTCATCCTCAGCGGCGGCCTATTGCAGCCGCCACAGCCGGTCGCCGCCGCCCCGACGACAACGCTACGATCGGCGATTAGCGAATACAAAGCGAACCGGTTTACCGTGTCGGAGCTTGCTTCAAGCTTGAGCTCTGCTTCCTTGACGCTCGTTCTGAACTTTGTGACCGTGGCTCCGCAGACCAACGCGACGACGGCACCACATTCTCGGTGATCGCCATCGGCGATTTCAGCGGCCTACTTCGAAATGGTTTTGCGTTTCGTACCTCGCCAAAGGCTCGCTATGTATACACGGGCTCCAGATCTCTCGAAAAGGTAGTAATTCATTAGGTTGAACAGCATAATACGGGCCATGCATTCCGAATTGACAAACGCACGGGGCGGCGTGCCGTCATTCGACACCGCCGATTTTGACATTTATCAGGCAGATAAAGGCTGGACATGCGAGTTGCGTTAGGACAACGGATTCTTGTTCTACTCGTGTTGTTATTTAACGGGTGTTCACCGCCGGAGGAGTCGGCCGACGTACCGGTTGAAAATTCGACTCGTACAGACGTCACCCATGCAATTCCTCCTGTGTCCGGCCCTGCGAGTGCATTAGACGTTCCAAACACCGCTTCGACGGCGAGTCAATCCGCCGCGCGTCCTAAGTCTTCTTTACCGCCGTGGGCATCAACGGTGACGATCACGGAGCCGGGCACTTTACCTTTGCTTGGCCGCCCCTATGACGTGGTCGTTGCCGGTAACGGCCATGTGTTGCTGCTTCCCATGAACGAGATCGGCAAGATTGCCGTCCTCGACGGCGCGACGTTGGAGATTCGCTACGTCAACATCGAGGCCCCGGAGTTTCTCGTCGCGGGCGGCAGCACGCGGTTCGTCGTCGTCGACGTGCAAAAGCAAACGCTCACGCGATGGAACCTGGCGACGCTGAAACCGGAGCAGACGGCGCCGCTCGTCGCCGAACCGGACCGGCTAATCCGGGCCACTATGGGCTCCGACTCCGAAGGCCCGCTGGCCTTGATGTACTCGAAGGTCGCCGACGTCGCCGAGACGTACCAGTTGCCGCTGCGGCTCTACGATTTGAATTCGCTCGAGCGACGCGAACTGCGGCAGGAAGTGAACAACCTGATGATCTCGTCCGACTTCTCGTACGAGAAACTTCAAGCAACCGCCGACGGAAAGGCGTTCTTCCTTAGTTCGAATTTCAAGGCCGTGCCGTCGGCGACGTCCGACGCCTTGATCGTCAACTCCATTCGCTCGGACATCGCCGCCTACTTCTCCGACGACGGGAAATTGTGCTACGAGTCGAGAAAAATCCATGACTTGGAGAATAATCTGTTGTTTGATTCGGCCGCCTCGCCGGCCACGAGAAACATGCTCGTCTTCCCGGCGCACGGGTCGAAGTTTTGGTTTAGCTATCGCGACGGGCCCCGCATTCCCGGCAAGCGAGAGAGCGTCGACTTTTTCTTCTTTTACGGACTCGATGCTCGGCCGATCACGAATGTAAATCGCGAGATGAACTTCATCGCGCGGACGACCAACGGTCAGCGCTGGAGTTGGCCGATCGACTCCACGGCCAAAAAGCTCACGTTGTTACCGCAAGTCAAGCGATTGTTTTTCGTTGAAGACTTTCACATGAAGAAGATCTACGTCATCGACGTCGATCTCGAAGTAGCGCTGCAAAAGAGCCCGCAGGGGTATCTGTTTCTGGAAGACCCCGTGCTGCCCGAGTACACGGCGGGGCAACCGTACCGCCACCAACTTAAGGCGCAAGGGAAGGCTGGTCCGATTCAATTCAAGCTGACGACCGGTCCCGACGGTCTGACGGTTTCGCCGACGGGATTGATCGAGTGGTCGCCAAGTAAGGCGTCCGGGGACCATCACCTCTTCATCTCGCTAACCGACTCGCTGGGGCAAAACATCGTGCAGGACGTCCCCCTGAGGACGGCGCGCGTGCGTCGCCGACCGGACTTGCAGTTTGTGGACAATCCGGCAGGCGGAGCACCGATTCGCCTGCCGCGCACGAACGACGCGCCGTTGCCTCCGGCGCGACCACCGTTCCCCGCGCGGCCGTCGCGGTCGCAGTCGGGCATGGTCGCGGGGGCGTCGCCGAAGTCGGCGTCGCCGCCGGCCGCAACGCCGTCGTCTACGAAGCCCGACACTGATCCGGTGCCGTTCTCTGCAAACGCGATCGGCGATTTCGACGCGGTCATTCCGCTCGTCGGCGGGATGGATGAAGTCATCTTCGGCGGTCACGGTCGCTATCTCGTCGCGCCGATGCAAGATCTGCAAAAGGCGGCCGTCGTCGACGTGCGCGAGGGGAAGCTGCTGAAGTATGTAAACCTGGATTTCCATTCGGTCAAAGTCGTCGCCGGTCGCTCGCACCTGATCGTCGTCGACGCTTACAACAAGCGGCTCACTTCCTGGCGATTCGACAATCTGGAAAAGCCGGTGGCCGAGGTTCGCATTCGCGAGAGCATTGAAATGAGCTCCGCAGCGATTGGGATCAACTCCGATGGTCCCTTGGCCGTCTCCTATTCTTTGCGCCACGGTTACCATGAACCTGCGCCTCCTCCGGTCATTGAATTTTTTGATCCCGAAACCTTAAAGCCGACGGCCACTCTCCGCGGAACGGACTTGAAGCTGACGAGCGACGCTCACCTGCGCGCTTTTGCCGACGGCCAAACGTTCATGTTTTCGGGCGGCGGCCAAGAGCCGCGCAGCCTGGTCCGAGTTCGCGGCGATGCCGCCGTCGTCGATCGTCTGTTGACGTTTCCAAAGGGGTACGCCAACCCGGCGAAGGACATGGCTTGGAACGGCCGCTACATTTTCAGTTCGGGTTCCCTTCACCCTCTTGACGGCGAAACGCCTCCGCGATCTATCGAACGATCCGGCTTCTTGGGGCACTCCCATCCCTCCGACTACTGGTCCCACATCACGTCGCAGGGAACAGACGCCGAGCATCAGTACGGCGTCGCTTTCTATCGCGAAGAAGAACCGGGCAAACTCACTTCACTATCGTTCAAGTGGTCCAAGGCCGAAGGGAGTCCGGGGGCGGCGCCTGAGCGCGACGGACGTTTCGGACCTGCCGAAAGCGTGTTGTACGTGGGAACGGAGAAGACGATCGTCCTCATTCCCCCGAATCAACGGCAGGTCTGTTTGAAGCGCTTCGACCTGGATGCGGTCGTCAAGAATCTTCCTCGCCCGATTCTCTTTCTCCGCTCGACGCGGTGGATGCAATTCGAGCGCGAAAGGCCGTTCACGCAGCAGTTAGAAGCCGTCTCCAATCGCGAGCCGGCGACGTTTCGTTTGGAAGGGGGACCGGTCGGCATGACCGTGTCGCCGAGCGGCGAGCTCAAGTGGACGCCGGGCACGGATGTCACGGATAAGCAGACCGCGATCGTCAACATTACTGCCGCCGGGAAGTCGCAAAGCGTGACGCTGACGTTCACCGCCCTCGCGACGCCGTACCCGGCCGTGAAGTCACTCACTGCGGTGACGACGTCTCCCGTTTCGAAGCCGGTCGTCGCCGCTCCTCCGCCGCGTCGCAGTAATTCGAGGGTCACGTCACCCGCGCCGCCGCCGGCCGACTTTGTGCGGCCGACCATTACCATTCCGCTGCCTGCGCCGATCCACGATGTGGTGATCGGCGCGGGAGGCCGATATTTGATCGCGACCCTTCCCAAACTGCGCCGCGTCGCCGTCGTCGACATGCAGCAGCGACGACTCATGAAACTCATCAAATTCGAGAACGAAGATCTTCGCATCGCCGCCGGTGCCGACAAATTCTTCGTCGCGGATAACAAAGACTTGTCGTTGACGCGGTTCGATCTGGCGACGGGAGCTCGCGAACTCTCCGTCACGCACGGCTTCACCAAGATTCGAGGGCTCGGCCTCGGCTGTCGCTCCACCGGACCGTTGCTCCTGGCCGGTCACCAAGCGACCAGCGAAATGAAATACGTTCCGTTGGACCTGAAGACTTTGCAGCCGACGGGCCCTGAACTGCGCTCGCACTTCTCGCAAACGTATCGTCGCGAGTGGTTACTTGCCAGCGACGCCGCCGGGCGTTTCTTTTTCGGCTTCGGACGATTCCTCGACGAGAAAAAATTCGAAGAGATTCAGCATCCACAGCGCCGAGGTATTCCGAGTGCCGATGGACGGTTCATCTACTCGGCCGGAGCCGTCTACGCGGTCGGCGAAGTCGTGCCCTACGACCGCCCCACCGCCGAGTACGGGATCTATTCGCCGTCGCCCACCGATCCGCTGTACTTATCTTGGCCGGAGAAAGACGGCCCGGTCGTCCTGCATCCACAAGGCGATGCGCAAACGGCCGTGCCGCTCGTCGACGTCAACGTTCCGCGGTTGATCAACTACCGGGATGGCGACACCGCACCCGAGCACATGATTGCTCAGCACGCATTTTTTCTGACGGCGCACGACGCGATCGTGACGATTCCCATCGAGCGCGATCGTTTGGTCGTCCAGCAATTCAAACTCGACGATGAGTTAGCGCGCGCTCAACAAGATTATCTGTTGGTCACTTCGACGCCGCCGGCGTTCGCGGCGGCCGGTTCGCCGTTGCGTTACCAACTGGCCGTGAAGTCGAAGCGCGGCCAGGTGAAGTATCGTCTCAGCGACGCCGCGCCCGGGCTCAAGATTTCGCCGGACGGTTTGCTGGAAGGAACGATGTCGACGGCCGGCACGTCGGCGCCGTTGAAGGCGACGGTGCTGGTAAGCGACGCGTCGGGACGGGAAGTTACGCACCCGATTCAAATCCAAGTCGGCCCGAGTTCGCCCCCGTCCGCGGCACCCGCCATTGCGGCCGCGATGGAACCGCTCGACTATCTACCGCCGCGTTCGACGCCGATTCCGCCGCGCGAGAAAACCGTGCTCGACTTCCCGCAAGGGTACGACGATTTCTGTCCGGCAGGGGGCGGGCGGATGTTGCTCGTGTGGTCCAAGCAGGCCGGCACGGTATCGGTCGTCGATCTCGTTGCGAAGAGAATCGTGAAAGCGATCCCCGTCGACGACGATGACGTGCACCTCGCCGGCGGCGCGACAAAGTTCGTCATCTACGGCGGTCTGAAGAAAACTTTGACACGATACGATCTGGCGACGCAGGCGTTGGAACAGGTCGAGCTCTTCCCGGCGACGACTGTTGTCTCCATCGGCATGGGATGTAACTCGGAGGGACCGGTGCTGGTGGCAGTCGAAGGTCCGACGGTGCCGGAAAGCCTGGATAGTTCCGTCGTCATCACGCCGGAACGTCGCGTCGAAGCGCTAAGCCTGTCGTCACTAAAGTTGGAATCGCCCGCGATGGCAGTTTCAGCGAAACACAATCACGGGCAAATCAACGTCACCCCCGACGGCCGCAGTTTCAGTTGCGGGTACATCTTCGGCTTCGTTCGCTCGGGAAAAATCGAAGTGGTTTACGCCGACACGGCGGCGGGGGCCGCGCCCACCGGCGACGGTCGGATCTGGTTCTTAGGCCGCGAGGGCCGGACCCGGAGACAAGAAATCGTCTACCCGGATAATAGTCGCCTGCGCTACATCCCGGCGCTCGTGGGACCGCACATGCTGGTGCTCGACGTCGATAACGACGGCAAAGTTTTGAAGGGACGACTAGGTTCGCAATGGGAGACCGTCACGTCGACGAACGTATACGACCTCACGGTCGGTCACGTCCTCGACAGAAGTCTGCAACCCGATCGACGCCGCAATCAAATCACGCTCTTTGTGCCGGAGCACGAACTCTTTGCCTGCACCGGGCCGAGGGAATATGAGTTCGTCATTCAACGCCTGTCGCTGCCCGGCGAAATGTCGCAAGGTGGGCACGACTATTTCACCGTGACCACGAGCCCGCCGGAGGAATACGTTCCCGGACAGGACTGGTACCACCAAGTGCGCGCGATCTCACAGCGCGGCACGGTTAGATTCCGTCTGGAAGAGGCACCGTCGGGCATGGCGATCACGACGGACGGCACGCTCACTTGGCGGCCCGACGCGACGGAGAATCGCGAACATGCGATTCTTCTAGCCGCCGTCGACTCGGTAGGGAGACAGATCTTTCAGTCGTTCTCGATTCGCAGCGGTAACGTGCCGTACGTGGGCGACCCCAAAGTCATTCTTTACGGCAAGCCGGTCAATCTTTCTCCACCGGAACCGGCGGCTCCGGTCACGCCAACGGTAGCCGCGACCTCGGCACCCGTCGCGGTTTCTACTTCAGCCCCGGCCGTGGCCGCCGGACCGCGCGAGAAGCAGACGCTCAAGCTTCCGGCCGGCATCAGCAATCTCTGCGTCGGCGGAGCGGGGCGATACGTAGTCGCGCATCTCAAGTCGCTGCGGCAAGTCGTCGTCGTCGACGTGAAGGCCCGCAAGATTCTGAAGTATCTCCCCGTCCAAGGAGATCGCGTGCTGCTTGCCGCCGGCATGCGGAAGTTCGTCGTCGCTGCGGTCGACAAGAATAGTCTCGAGCGCTACGACTTGGCGACCGGCGTCCGCGAAAAGCAAATGACGCATGAGTTGGCCGGGGTTCTGTATGCGGCGATGGGATCCGCTTCGGAGGGACCGCTACTCATCGGCGGGGGGCCCGACTTTCGCGGCGGATTCGAGTTCCTCGACTTGAACTCGCTGGCGCGCGTGCCGGTCAACGTGGCCAAGAAGAGTGCGATTCCACCAGTGCTGAACGACAACGCTCGCGCCGCGGCAAACGGCAGCTTGTTCACGCTGTGGCGCGACGAGCCGCCGCGGTTCGGCATGAACGTGCTCTCGTTGGTCGGTACGAACGTCGATGTGTACGCGGCTCACGACGATTCGGGACTTATTCTTCCTGCGGCCGACGGTAGCTCCATCTTTTCGCGTCGCGGTGTGTATCAATCACACGCGCAGCTGGTGACTCCCGGTGCGTTCGACGGCGACCATCCGGCACTGATGCTCCCCGCCGCAGTCGGCCCGCTTTCGGTTCTGTATCGCGACTCGCATCTGGACGACGCAAGAAGCTCTCAGTCGCATATCCAACAACTGACGCTCCATGTTGCCAGTCAGATCAAGCCGATTCTTGCTCTGCGCGACGTCGTTTATCCGACGTTCGCCGAAGACGAAATGTTCAATCGGCCGGCGCTAACGGTCGACAAGCGATTGCTGTTCCTGCCCGGCGGCGACGCGATCGCGACTGTACCGCTGTCGATGGATCAGCTCATCGTGCAGCGTTTCAACTTGGACGAAGAACTGGCGCAGTCAACGGTGGACTATTTCTTCACGTCGTCTATCCCGCCGACGTCGGCGGAGCCGGGAAAGCCGATTCGCTATCAGATCGAAGCTCGATCCAAGCAGGGAGGTGCGAGGTTCCGTCTCGAGTCGGGACCGACGGGCATGACCGTTTCGCCCGCGGGCCTCGTCGAATGGCAACCAACGGCCGGGCAGGGGGAGCAGACCGTGATCGTGGTCGTGTCCGACAACTCCGGACAAGAGATCTTTCACAACTTCACGCTTAGAACGTCGTCCGCGGGTATGAGCGGGCCCGTCGCCGTCCCGCCGGCAAGCCCTTCCTCGACTACCCTGCGTCCGCAGGAAAAATTGCCGAAGTCGCAACCGACTGGGACTGCGCCTCTCGCCAAGTTAACCGCCGCAGAATTTCGCACTTGGTCAAGCAGCGACGGGAACTACACTGTACGCGCCAAGTTCATCCAGTCCGTCGACGGCAAGGCCTCGCTACAGCGAGAGGACGGACAAGTGATAACCGTACCACTTGATCGGCTTAGTCCGTCCGATCGCAAGTACGTCTCGCAAATGACTCATCTCGACAAAAAATAGCAGGGTGCTGCATCCGCGCAGGCAGGACTTGCGCGACGTCGAAAGCAAGAAGCGCGTTCTGGTGTGGATAGAATTTTGGACTGCGCCATCAGCACCGGTCTGGAGCCAGCTATCAGCCCGGCACCACCGGCATTGAACCGAGCGATCTTGCGAAGGAACCTGCTCGGGAGCCTAGTAAGACCGAGACGATCTCGGGCCCTCGCGAGGGTGCTGGTCTGGAAAGGTGGACAACACGCGTTGCGCGACGGGCAAAAGGGCGTCCCGGTCTTCATCCTTCACGAAGCGGACGCTTTCGGAGGCATACCCCGCCACGCAGCGTCGTACTCGCCGAGCAGGGCTTCAATCGACGGGGCTCGTTCCCGATCATGAGTTCGCTCAGGTGAAATTCCACGGCGCGATGGACGCAGTTGCCAAAGATCAGGCGAGACGACACCGACTTCTCCGACAGGTTTTCGACGTACTGAAATCGATACCGCAACGGACATCGCATATAGGTGCTGATCGCGGAGTGTGAGATGTAGTTTCGCGGCCCGCCCGAGCAGACACTCGTGATGCCGACGCCGAAGGTGGGAAGCCGATCATCGACTGCTTCCCTTGCCGTTTCCAACTCCTTTCAACTGGTCTATGCATTGCGATGCTTCGACAATTGAAAGTTCGGCGGGCTCGCGAGTACCGGTCGCGCGTCGAGCAACGTAAGCTCGGCATGCAGCCGCAACAGAGCCTAAGCATCGAACGGCGTTGAGCGCTAAGTCTTCTAGAGAACGCAATGTTGAGCCTCACCCGCTCCGAAACCAAGAGAAAAAGATGCGTCGTCTCCTCAATCTCAGTACACTAGTTACATCAAGTCCGAGGAGGACGATTCGCGTGAATTAAGCGGGCAATGCGAGGATGAGCGTCATCAGTCAACCCGATGCAAGCGGCTCAACTTCGCATACGCTCTTGGATCGCGTGCGGCTACGTGAACCGGAGGCGTGGCAGCGGTTCGTGCATCTCTACGGGCCGACAATCTACGGCTGGGCGGAACGGACCTCGCTGCAGGCCCACGATGCGGCCGATGTGACTCAGGAAGTTTTTCAGTCGGTCGCACTCCACATCGACCGCTTTCGTCGCGATCGTCCCGGCGACACCTTCCGTGGTTGGCTCCGCACGATCACTCTGAACAAAGTGCGCGACCTGTTCCGCAATCGGCCGAATTACGCCGTCGGCACCGCGGAAGTCGACGACCGCCTTGCGCGATTGACGGCGGGTGACGATTCGGATTCGTCGCTTCCCGAGAGCACCGGCCAATTGGCGCATCGGGCCCTGCAATTGATCCAGACCGATTTCGAGCCAACGACCTGGCAGGCGTTCTTATTGTGCACGGTTTCCGGCCGAACTGTCGCCGAGACCGCCGCTGAATTAGGCCTTACCGCAGCCGCGGTCTACAAGGCCAAGTCTCGGGTCACCATTAGGTTGCGCCGCGAACTGGACGGCCTGCTCGACGGCTAAAAGATTTTCCTGTCCAAACGCTGCGTTAGACCTATTGAAGCACGAGCGACGCATCTTCCTCCGCCTTTAGGTCTCGTCATGACGCATCCCTCTCAATCGGAATTGGCGGACTTTCTCCACGGCAAGCTCTCAGTGGAGGTGTGTGACTCGCTGTCAGATCATCTGGCGGCCTGCCCACCTTGCCAGGAGACGATCCGCGGCTTGGAGCATCACGAAGACACGTTACTCCAGGGTTTGCGTCAAGCCGGCCCGACGGTCGCCCCTGTGGCCGACGAATGCCGTCGGGCGATGGATCAAGCCGCAGGCTACCTGAAGCCGTCGTCCGACCAATCGCAGTCGATTACCGCCCCCACGTCGCTTACTAGCCCGAGCCTGCCGCCGCCTGTGAAGGTCGCGCCCCCCGCCGGACCGATTCCGTCGCGCGAGCAGTACATGACGGCGCTCAAGGCGTCGCAGCTGCTGGATGCCGAAGCATGGTCGACGCTGGAAACGCAAGCGGCAGTCGCCCGAGCAGCCGACGGCGCGGAACTGGCTCGTGCCCTTGTCGACAACGGTCTGCTCACCAAGTTCCAGGCGGCGCTTATTTATCAGAACAAGCCGAAGGGTCTGCAGTTCGGCGAGTACGTCCTGCTCGACAAGATCGGCCAAGGAGGCATGGGGCAGGTCTTCAAGGCGAAACATCGTCGCATGGATCGCGTCGTCGCCTTAAAGGTTCTAACCAAGTCTGCCGTCAACTCGCCCGATGCCGTCAAGCGGTTTGAGCGAGAAGTGAAAGCCGCCGCCAAGCTCATCCACAACAACATCGTCATCGCCCACGATGCCGGACACCAGGACGGCGTGCATTTCCTGGTAATGGAATACGTGCCGGGCTGCGATCTCTCGGCGCTCGTCAAGCGCGACGGACCGCTGCCGCTCGCCAAGGCCGTCGACTACGTAACGCAGGTCGCTCGCGGTTTGGCGTTTGCCCATGCCAAAGGAATCGTGCATCGCGACATCAAGCCCGGCAACTTGCTCGTCGACGGTGAAGGGACGGTCAAGATTCTCGATCTAGGTCTGGCCCGGTTTGACGACGGTCCGGGCGCGGCGATGAAGCAAGGGCACGGCGAATTGACGCAGACCGGACAGGTGATGGGGACGGTCGATTACATGGCCCCGGAGCAAGCGTTCGACACCAGCCGCGCCGATGCCAAGGCCGACGTCTACGCTTTGGGCTGCACGCTGTATCGACTCATCACCGGCCATGTGCCTTACGGCGGCGACACGCTGGTCCAAAAAATTCTCAACCACCGCGAACAAGCGATCCCGTCGCTTCGCGAGAAGCGTGCCGAAGTGCCGCCCGCCCTCGACGATCTCTATCATCGACTCGTCGCCAAGAAGCCGGAAGATCGACCGACGATGGCGGAACTCATCGCCGCACTCGAAACGCTGACCGAAGGCGAATCGACGGCGACGTACGAGTCCTTGCGAATCGACGTGGAGCCGAAGGGAGCAACGAGCAGGGAGCAGGGAAAAAGCATTTCGTTAGCCGCGGGACTCGCCTCGCGCGCGAACGCACAACCCGGCGACACCGGCCGCAAACCGCCGCGATCACGAAAGCTCATCGCTGCCGGTGCAGCGGGTTTCCTACTGGTGTGTCTCGGCGTGTGGCTAATCGTCCGCGACCAAGAGGGCAACGAAACGGCCCGCGTGAAAATGCCCAACGGCGGTACGACGACGATCCAAGATGACGGCGAAAACAAAAACCTCCCCGCTCCCCTTGTTGGAGAGGGGCCGGGGGTGAGCGGTACAACTGGCACGGATGTCGACGTCGTCTTCATCGGCAACAAGATGATGGTTAATTGGCCCACCATTGGCCGATCGTCGTGGCAGCGAATGGCATCGAAATGGAAGATTGAGGCGCCGAACGAACATACGCCCGCCGTGTTTTCGATCTTGAGTCAGCTTAAAGCCGTTCGTGAAAAAGCGTGGCGGCCACGTGTCTTTGTGGTTTGTAGCGGGGCCGGTGGCCGAATTACCTCGGAACAGTTAGAGCCTGCCGTCCAATCGTATCAAGAACTTCTGCGCCAGATCGGCACGGAATACCCGCAAGCGAAAGTCGTCTTAATGCCGACGCTCATCGATCCTGACAAACTGGATGCGACGATGAAGGCTGCGCAATTCAATCGCGATTTGAATGAATCGTTGCGCGATATGGTGGACGACCGCCGAGTCTTCTTGTTTGATCCTAATCCAATCGTGTTTCATGCCGATAAGGCTAACCGCGTAGGCCTCATTGCGCCGCCAGGTATCACTTTGACGGCGATGGGATTCGAAAGAATCGCCGAGGTGCTGGAGCCGCTACTGACGAAGTTGCTAACGCCGAACGCTCCGACGATGGGCCCGACCGACGGCATGAATACAGACATCGTCGTGCTGGGTACGGCCCATGCCTCGGGATGGGCTGGACGCGGCAATGGTCGGGATATTTGGTCGAAGTATTTTGCTGAGCGAACTACGTTGAATCGCGCGGGGGCTTTCCGCAACGCCGACGAAGTTATCGCTGACATCGATAAACTTTTCGCCGACGGCGTCCGGCCTCGCGTGATCCTCGTCACGGCTTCGGAAAAGAACAGAAAGGACACTCGGCGATACGAGAAGACGTTCGCGGAGCACCGGCAGCTCGTCGAGCATGCACGTAAGATTTTTCCCCAGTCGACGGTGCTACTGACGACGCCGCTTTATTTTTCCGATGGTCGCGGCACCGTAGCCGATCATCGGCGCGTTGTAGCGGAGATTCTCGGCCTGGACGACGGTAGGAACATTCGTTGCTTCAACCTCGATCCGATCTTCTTTGACGAGGACGGCACGATGCGCGACGGGCTTGTCAACGGTCATGAGATTACCCCACACGGTTACGAACGTTGGGCCGAGGCGCTGGAACCGTTGCTGACGAAACTTCTGCCGCCGCAAGCGGGACATATTGATGTGATCAATTTGCTTGCGAATTGCCTGCCCGAGAATGGAGCAAATGGAGTGTGGACTCGGGAAGGCACCACGTTGCGCGCTACACCTACGCTTAAACCCAGCGGTTCGACGCTGCTGACGTTCAACGACCCCAAGCTCGCCGAGTACGACTTGGTCGCCGTGGTGGAACGCGTGCAAGGCGACAACGCGATATGCCTGGGATTTGGCGCCAGCGACGTCCGGCTTCGCCTCGACGTCGACTACGACCAAGGACGAAAGATCTATTTGAGCCACGAGCTAGGAATTCGAACGGAAGAACGTGGCCCGCGACTGCAGAATGGACGGCAGGAATCGATTCGCTTGGTCGTCCGCCACGGCAGAGTTGGCGTGTGGCTGAATGGAGCGTTGATCCTTGAGCACTGCGGCGATCTCCAACAGATCGCCCGCGGCAAGGATACACCGGCCCCATTTTTCCTGCGCGTATATGCTGAGTATCGAATCCACAAGCTCGAATTGACGCCGATTGTTGCGGTACAACCGTCCGTCGTTGCGCCCGCAATGAGTGGAAACTCGACCGGACCCGGGCCGTCCGTCGACATACCCGATCCCGCAGCGACCGGTGCTGTGCCTGAAGGCATTGTTACATCGAGCGCGGCACCGTCGCCGGCGGTTGCCCCATTCGACGCTGCACAGGCCCGGGCTCACCAAGAGGCGTGGGCCAAGCATCTGGGCACGACCGTCGAATCAGCGAACTCCGTCGGTACAAAGCTGATTCTCATTCCGCCCGGTGAGTTTCTGATGGGGCTCACCGAAGAAGAGGCGAAGCTCGATGCCGCGGAAGCGATAGCAGTTGGTATCGAGGCTGATGAAACGGTCGACACGGTCTCGCGGCCACAGCAACGCGTGGTGTTGAAGAAGCCGTTTTTGATCGGCAGCACGGAAGTGACCCTCGGACAATTCAAGAAGTTCGTCGCAACCGGCTACTTGACCGAGCGCGAGCAAGCAGGCGATTCGAGGACGTATCAGGAACTTGTCAGCACGATGACCGAGGATTATCCGGCACCGTTGCTCAGTTGGAACGATGCAACGGCTTACTGTCGGTGGCTCAGCGAACAAGAGCGGGCAACGTACCGCCTGCCGACGGAAGCGGAGTGGGAGTACGTCTGCCGTGCCGGTACGACGACCTCCTTCTCTTTGCCTGATGAGTCGGCCCGCCTGGAAAATTATGCTTGGTACAAGCAGAGTGCGCAGGACCAAGCGCACCCGGTCGGAACGAAGCTGCCCAATGCGTACGGTCTCTACGACCTGCACGGAAATCTGAGCGAATGGTGCCAGGAAATCGCCAAGCGCCCCCCGACCGGCCCGCATCGCGTTGTCCGCGGCGGCAGTTGGCAAAACAACCCGGTCTTCTGCCGCAGCGGCCATCGCAGGCACCAACCTCAGGCCGGTGGCCAAATCCAGACGGGCTTTCGCGTTGTCCGCGAATTCGAACTTTCGACTACGATACCGGCGGCGAGCAATTCACCCATCGACACGACAAAACCAAGTTTTTCACAGTCGCACGTTACCCCGCCGCCGGCCGTCGCTCCATTCGACGCTGCACAGGCCCGGGCTCATCAAGAAGCGTGGGCCAATCATCTCAGTGTGCCGGTAGGGTTCACGAATTCGATCGGCATGAAGTTCACGTTCATTCCGCCGGGCGAGTTTTTGATGGGCTCGCCCGACACGGAAGCCGATCGCCGACCGGAGGAACTCCGGCACCGAGTACGGCTAAGCAAACCGTTCTATCTGGGCACCTTCGAAGTCACACAGGCCGAACTCGCGCAGTTAAACACGAAGCACAAATTCAGGTTCGGGCGTGAAGGCGGTCCTACGAGAACGGGCGTCGGGGTCGACACGGACCGGTTTCCCGCCGAGGGACTGAATGAGAAGGACACGCTGGCGTTCTTGTCGCTGCTTTCGAATCGACTCGAAGAACGCCAAGTGTTCCGGAACTATCGCCTGCCCACTGAAGCGGAGTGGGAATTCGCTTGTCGAGCCGGCACCACGACGCCGTTCAGCTTCACAGGTGCGGTGGACGATTCGCTCGTTCGCTGTTCGGCCAAGGCTCCGCAAGCCGTCGGCAAGTTCCCGCCCAATCCGTTCGGCATTTTCGATATGCACGGCAACGTCGCGGAACTCTGCTCCGATCGCTATTCCGATCGATACTACGCGGAATCTCCGGAAGTGGACCCGCAAGGCCCTGCCGAGTCGTCGCTCAGTGTACCAGCGGCGGTGATTCGCGGCGGGAGCTTCGTCAACACGATCCAGGGCTGTCGAGCCGCAATTCGCCAAGCGAGCGGCCAAGGAAAAACGACCCTCGGCTTCCGCGTCGTCTGCGACGTTCCCGCAGCCGTACTCATGGGAAAGGTGAGTTCCGCCTCGGCTCCGGCGACGCCGTCGAACAAGCTTGCGACGACGGCCACCGCATCCGAGCCGCCCCTGGCCGTCGCTCCATTCGACGCCGCGCAGGCCCGGGCTCATCAAGAAGCGTGGGCCAATCATCTCGGTGTGCCGGTCGAGTACTCGAATGCAATCGGCATGAAGTTTGTTCTCGTCCCGCCGGGGCGGTTCTTGATGGGCAGTTCCGACGAGCAGATCGCAGGGGCAGTTACCGCGTTCGATGCCGACCAACCGACCGCCAAAGTCATCAGCCACGAAAAGCCGCAGCACGAGGTGACGATTACTAAGCCGCTGTACTTCGGCGCCGGGGAGGTCACTGTTGCTGATTTTCGCCGCTTCATTGACGCCACAAAGCATGTGACGGAAGTGGAAAAGAACGATAGTGGCTCGGCCATCAAGAAAGGTCCGACGGCGGATCTGACTTGGCTGAGCCCGGGTTATACGATCGCAGAACAACTTCCCGTAACTCAGGTAAGTTGGAACGATGCTCAGGCGTTTTGTCGCTGGCTCGTAAATTCCGTCGATACGCAGTCGAGCCTGGTGACGGCCATGAAAATTCATGCTCGTCTACCGACCGAAGCCGAATGGGAGCATGCCTGTCGCGCTGGAACGACGACGATGTATTCGTTCGGTGACGACCCCGATCTATTTGAAGAGTACGGTTGGTATGCTCCCGCCCGCGGCAATGGTCCGCATCCGGTTCAATTGAAGAAACCGAACCCGTTCGGTCTTTACGACATGCATGGAAACGTCTCGGAGTGGTGTGAAGATTGGTTCGGCGAAAAATGGTACGAACGTTCGCCGGCGATCGATCCTATCTATGCGGTCACAGCGGGCGGGCGTATCAATCGAGGCGGCAACTTTACTTGGGGAAACGGCAAACGGCACTCGCGAAGCGCCAGCCGTCGCGGCGTCGATCCGACACGAGGGGCCGATCACCTCGGCTTCCGTGTCGTCTTGGAGGTTTCTTCACCGGCCGCCGCGCAACCGATACCGACTGAACAAAATTGAAGCATCGGGCGGTCCCGTTGCCGCAAGCGGCATCGCCTTTCAAAGCCATTTAAGCACAAGCGAGCCAAGAGACGCGGGCCGAGCCTTGCACTGAGAATGACTCCGCCTCGGGAATACTTCGCATGGCTTCTTCGAATGAAGCCGGCGGCCCGTCCAGTGAGGACCGACCGCCGCGGCTATGTTCGCTCTTTACCTATCAGCGAGACCGCGGACTACGCCGCCGTCACGAGTTCCGGCTCCGTGCCGTTGCGGAAGAATTGCGGCGGCGTCGGCAGCTTGCTCAGACGCATTGTCGCGAGGGCCGATTCGGCGGGATATCTTGCTTGGCGTTTCCAACCGAAGACCTCCGTCACGCAGTTGAACAAGCTGTAGGCGGTCCGAGGACGATATTCCTCCCGACTCGGATTTCGCCATTCCGCTAGTGCCAAGGGAAGCAATCGAAGGAGTATCCCAGCCATCGACTCTTGAGCACGCCCACGGGTTAGTACTCGAGTCAGCTTCCCAAGATTCTCGGTGCTCGCAGTATCGCGAGCCGGCACGAGAGGGAATTGCCATGGAAATGTCGCCCGCGAGTCGGCTCGCGTCGAGCCACGACGCGCGGCGACGTGGAAACCACACGTCGGATGAAGGTGACCAACCGAAAAAGGATGGATCGGCAGGCTGGAAGATCTTCATGCGGTGCTGCAGGAGATCGTGAAGAAGCAGCAACCAATCGACGTGACGCACGGCCGAAGCCCATTGAAGGCGGGATGAGTCGATGGCCGGCAGATCAAGCCGCCGCGAGAGACGATCTTGGGCGGCGAACGTTGGGTCTGAATCAGGACCGCTTTCTCGTCGTGCAGCTCAGCGCAGAGGCGCTTGCCCACAACTGTAATCAGCCGATCGACGAACGGTGTCCATTCGCGAAGTCGAGAATGGGCTTGTTACTGCGCAGGAGGCGTAGTGCGAGCTCATTTACCGGATGCGAAAGCATGGACTGCGCGTGCGGCGAGCGAAATTCCCGCTATTTCCTGATCGAAACTCGCAATCCCCACGGTCGTGATTAACATGGTGTCCATCTCCCCCCTTACGGAATCGAGAGTGGTGCCATGCGATCGCCGTGCCCTTCCTCCAAGCGTTCTCTCGACCGTTCGCTGATCGGCCTGCTACTCACCCTAGCGATGTATTCATCGGCGTCGGCACAGCCATCCGGCGGCGCCGTCGTTGACGGCAGTGCAACGATTGCCGCGCTGCCCGGCGGTGTTAACGTTACGCAACAGAGCGATCGGGCCGTCATCAACTGGCAGAGTTTCTCGGTCGACGCCGGGCAGTTCGCCAACTTCAATCTGCCGAACGCCTCATCGGCCGTACTGAACCGAGTGACCACGCCGGGCCTGCCGTCCGAAATCTTTGGCTCCATCAACTCCAACGGCCACGTGTTCCTCATCAACCCGGCAGGGATCATGGTCGGCCCGACGGGTGTGATCAACACGCAAGGGTTCACGGCGTCGACGCTGGACTTGCCCAACTCTCAGTTCATGCAGGGGGGCGAACTGCACTTTCAAGGGACCGCCCCCGGTAGCGTTATCAATAAGGGGACGATCTTCACCGGTGCCGGCGGAGCGACGCTCATCGGCGGATCGGTCGTCAACGAAGGTACGATCGTCTCCGAAGGGGGCTCGGTCACGCTGATCGCCGGCAACGACGTGAAGCTGACGGCGGCCGGCACTTACATTCAAGCCGACATGCAGACGCTGATGAACGGCGTCAGCGAATACGCCGGGGTGATCAACAACGCCGGAACGATTCGCGCTACGGGCGCAGCCAAGATCGGCGGCGAAGTGTACCTCGTTAACCCGAATGGCAAGGTGCTGCAGCAAGGACTCATCGCGGCGCAGAAGCAGAACGAAGCCGGACAACTCGCAGGCGGTGCCGTGAAGATCAACGCTGCGGAAGCCGAAATCGGCGGCGTGATCCAAGCCTCCGGCGTCACCGGCGGTTCGGTCGAGATCACCGGTGACGAAGTCATCCTCGCCGGCGCGACGATCGACGCTTCGGGCGACACGGCCGGCGGCAGCGTTCGCATCGGCGGCGGCCTGCAAGGCAACGATTCAAACGTGAAGAATGCGAACAACACGAGTGTTGACGCTGCGTCCAAGATCGCGGTCGACGCACGACAAGCGGGCAACGCCGGTTCCGTCGTCATCTGGTCGAACAACAAAACCGATTTCGCCGGGCAGATCAACGCGAGGGCGCTCGGAATCTCCGGCAACGGCGGCTTCGCCGAAGTCTCTGGCAAACAAACACTCGGCTTCAGCGGTCGCGTCGATCTCCGCGGCGGCGTTCTCGGCCACAACGGCACGTTGCTCTTGGACCCGACCGACTTCGTGATCGGCGCCGCCGAGGCAGCGGCGATCGTCACGGCGCTCGGCACGTCGCACGTCGTCGTCTCCACCAGCCCAGCCGGCGTCGGCAACGGCGACGTTCTCATCAACTCCGACGTCGTCTACTCCAGCGGCAATTCGTTCACGGTGCTGGCTCATCGACACATCTTTGCGACCGCTGCCGTGCAAAACGACGGAACGGGCGACGTCAACCTCGTCGCAGGCTGGAACGGCGTGACCGGAGCGCCGGGTGGGTCAGGCGTGCAGAACGTCGGTGCTGCGTTCGACATGGCGGCGATTTTCAGCAGTCTCGTAAGCTACGGCCAAGGCGGGGGAAGCCTCTTCGTCAGTAACGGCGCCGCCGTCGGCAGCCGCAACGGCGTGACGAACGTCGCCGCTTGGGATGTGAACATCGGCTCGGACAGCGACTTCGCACAAATCGGTTACTTCTTGGCATTCAACGACCCGAACACCGTGGCGTCCGTCCTCGGCAACATTCGGGTTGATGCCCGCAACATTGTCAGCATGCTCGGCGATGGTCACTCGCAGATCGGGCACACCATCAACGGCAGCGTGCTCACCGATGTCGACGTAATTCTGTCTACTCAAATCAGCGGCAACATCGCGGTCAATGCGCAGAACATCTTGCTCGGTCCGTCGTCGAACTCGGGTATCGCACAAATCGGCCACGCGTTGGAGTTGTTTGTGCTGGCCGGGAACCTCGCCGACGACGGCACGGCAGGCACTCACGGGACGGCTGGAACTGCGGGCGGTGCTGGAGGAACGGGCGCAGTCGGTGGGCCCGGCAATGCGGCCGTTGCCGCAACGATCGGCGGCGATGGCGAAGACGCTACTCTAAACGTTAGCATCGCGGCCGACATCAGCGGCGCCATCACCGTCGTAGCACGCAACGATGTAACGCTCAACGGCTCCGGCGTTAGCCAGATCGGTCACAGTGCGACTACGGTTGTACTCGCTGCCGCCTCCGGCGGCGACGGCGGAGCGGGCGGCAATGGAGCGGCAGGAGGCAGCGGCGGATCAGGCGGAGCAGGATCCACTGGTTCCGCGGCTGTTGGTAATGGCACCAATGGAGCGAACGGTACGACCCCGCCACCGGGACAATTCACCGCTCCGGGCAATGGTACGAACGCGCCGGCCGGCGGCAGCGGCGGGCCCGGCGGTAACGGCGGCGCAGGCGCAGCGGGCGGTAATGGATTCGCCGGGGGCAGGGGGGGCGATGCAACGGTAAACGTCTTAGCTCAAATCAGCGTCGCTGGAGACGTCTCGGTTACGGCAGGCAACGATCTCTTTCTAGCACCGCAGGATTCCTCGGTCGCACAAATCGGCAACACCTCGCTCGTCGGCGTCTTTGCAGGGGCATTCGCCGGCAACGGCGGAGCAGGTGGTAGCGGCGGAGTCGGCGGCACGGGTGGAGGCGGTGGGGCTGGCGGCAACGGCGGGACCGCAATCGGCAATGGCGGCAACGGCGGAAATGCCGTGACTCAAAACGGCTCCAACCGCAACGGTACCGACGGCGGTGACGCGGGTGACGCAGCCGTCGGTGGTGCCGGCGGAAACGGCGGAAACGGCGGAGCCGGCGGGGCAGGCGGCAACGCTGCAGTAGGCGGTAGCGGAGGAAATGCGACCGTCAATCTCTCAGTCGCGGTAACCGTTGACGGCGCGACGCACGTGCAATCTGGCGCGAACATGAATCTGACGGCGAACGATATCGCCATCGCCCACATCGGCAACGCGAGCCTGATTGCGGGCGTCGCGTTAACCGTTTCAGGAGACGGCGGCAACGGCGGCACGGCCGGAAGCGGCGGCGTAGGCGGCAGCGGCGCGGTCGGCGGATCCGGGGGCTCGGGAACCGGCAATGGGGGAAGCGGCGGAAACGGTTCCAATGCGACGGGGCCGCAAGCTCGTAACGGAGGAGCCGGCGGTGATGCCGGTGACGCCGCTCGCGGAGGCAATGGCGGAAACGGTGGAAACGCCGGCTCAGGCGCCGCGGCGGGTGTGGCTGCCAACGGCGGTGACAGCGGTAACACCGACATCACCGTGGACCTCGGAGGAGTCGTCTCCGGTAATATCACGACCGTCGTCGGCAATGATCTCACGATGATTAACGGACACATCGGACCGTTCGCGTTTAATCTGCCGATAACTTTGGGATTTGTCGGGGACGCAGGTATCGGCGGCGGCGGTGCAGAAGGCGGTGCCGGGGGAAGCTCGGGCGCTGCCGGAACTGGAGGCGTCGCTATTGGTGTCGCGGGCACAGCTGGAACTCGGGGCACGGGCGCGGCCGGCGGTAGTCTCGGTGCGCTCGGCGCGTCCGGGCTCGCAGCGGCGAACGGAGCCAACGGTTCGATCGGCGCCGGCGCAACGGCCGGCGGGTCTTCGGTCGCTGGAACCGACGGCGGTACCGGCACATTTACAGAAAACCCGTTCCAGTCGTTTACGTCGCTCGAAGGAAACGTCTTCGTCGGAGTCGGCCAAGGCGCCACCAAGGTCGGTCGGCTCATCGCCGACGCGAACTCCTCCTTCACGACCGGCGTCGAATATGAACTTCGCTTTTACATGCCGGATCGCGACAGCTATCAGGTCCTCGGCGCGAGCTTGAACGGTTTCGCAGCACCGGCGCCCGGCACCAATCCGCTTCCCAACGAGCAAGGTGAATTCCCGTTTGGCACCGGCCCCTACGTCATCACCACGCCGCAGACGAACTTTGCCTTTTACTTCAACCCGCCAACTCCGGTACCTCCAGTACCGCCGGTACCTCCGACGCCGCCGTTCGTCCCGACCGGCTTCCCGCTCGGCTCGTTCGTCTACGATCAGTTCACACGCTATGAACTGTATTGGCAAAGCATTGGCATGTTGCCGAGCGGCGGCATGCAGTACCTGGGGAACATCAACTACGGCGTCGGCCCCGGACCCGCGACGGGCAACCTCGGCGGCATGAGTTCGTTTAACGTCTTCGGCGGCACCCAACCCGCCGGCGGCGGCGAAGAATAAACGGCTACGATCGACCGGCTCGCGTTTGCGGACTAATGCCGCGGGCGCGGGCCCATCACATAAACCACGCCCAAGTGAGCGCGGTGGCTATTCTTGGTGGTGTTGCCTGTCACGTCGCTGAGCGCCCAGCCGTAGTCGAAGCGGGCCGACAGGCGATCGCTCCAGGCGAACCGTGCACCGAGCCCGGTCGACGCCAGTTGCTCCGAGGCGACGTCGCCCGGTTGCGGGTTCCGCACGTGGCCTGCACCATAATCGAAGAACGTAAAGCCCCGTAACGAACGGCGATCGTTCGTCGGCCCCCAATAGTAAGTCTGCGGGCCGAGTTCGAGGTTGATGAACCCGCCGACGTCGGCATTAAATGTTCGCTGGTCATACCCGCGAATCGAATCGTAGCCGCCAAAGCCGATCATTTCGCTCCAGAGAACTCGCTGGCTGGAAACTTGACCTGTGGCGCGGCCCAACAACTGCATGTTCAGCGGCAATGGCAACACGCCTTCGATCTTGGCCCGTTCGTAAGCAAATCCCGGTTGCGTGCCGGTGCGAATGGTATTGAAGTCGGCGGCGTCGTTAAAAGCCGACATGCCGCCGTTGGGACCGAAGTATAAGTCCGACGAGACGAGCCAATATGCGACGTCGTTGAAGCGGCGTTGACGATCATAGCCCCAATTCAGTTCCCAAAAATCGGCTCGTCCGCCGACAACCGGCACTCCGCCGAACTCCAAATTGTTGTTGGTGCTCTTAAAATCGAAGCCGAACGAGAACCAACTTTGCAAACACGGCGTGTAGTTCGTGTAACGGAGTAGTGCGCCGCCGGCGATCCAGCTGTAACCGTTTTGAGCCACCGGATCGTTGAAGGCCGAGACATTGGAGTAGGCGCCGTAGGTCTGCCACGCCCAAACGCGATTAAAGAACCGCTGATACTGGTAGGCGTGGGCCTGAAGATTGTCGAAGTCCGTGTCGGACGTAAACTGATAGCTCAGTACGCCGTCCCGCTTGAAAGCATCGCCCCAAATGAAACCGGCGTAGACGCGATCGAGGCCCAGTGCGGGCACACCGCTATCTTCGTAGCCCGTATAAACCCGCCACGGTGCGGCATCGCGGACGTTGAAAACCACATCGGTCGTTCCGGGGCAACGTCCCGGCTCGAGATCAACTTCCACGCGGCGGAATGCACTCCGATTGAGCCAAAATAAATCGCTCTTGAGTCGGTTTTCGTACAGCTTGCCGCCCGGCTGCGTGCATTCGATTTGGTCGGCCAACATGCACGGATTGAACCAGCACGGCCCCTCGACGCGAACCTCGCCGATACGCGATTCGACGACGACGATTTGCACGGTCCCGGCGGTAATCTTCTGTTCGGGAATGACGACGTCTACGACCGGCTGACCGCATTTGCGGTAATAGATGATGATGTCGCGCGACAACTCATTCAGCCGCCGCAGCGTGATCGGTCCCCCGAGGTACCGGGCGACGATCTGGCGAAAACCGTCGCGGAAGACTAGCGAACCGCCGTCATCCACGTTGTAGTGCAACCCAACCAGATCAGACATCGCGTCGAGCGAATCGACTTTGTCCGTTCGATCGTGCACCAGCAGAGCGTCCCACCGCTCCACCAACACGTCGTCGCTTCCCGAGACCGGTTCTACCGGTTGCGCCGGTATGGAGGGTTGTACCAACGGGACGGGCAAAGTCTGCGGTTGATAACGCCGGAAATCTTGCGCAGCCGCTTGCTGAGCCATGCAGAACGCGTACGCCGTGAGCACCATGCAGCACAGACCGGCGATACGGCCCCTGCGAAAATGCGGCGAGTCTTGGACTTTTGCGCGAAGCATGGGCAGGCCATCCGTGGTCTTGTACGCTCAAAAGATGTAGTCGTCGCAAGACATACCCGTGTCGCATCTATTCGAATCTCTCGTTGCTACGTGAATAACCGACACAGCCGCACCGCCGTGGAGGATGAATGACAACTCACGATCGGTCCGGCGGCGTCAGCAACTTGCTTAACCACATCCTCGTCAGAGCGACTTCGCCGCTAAGCGACCGGCCCAAGGAGTTGATAGGCGCGTTTGGGAAAAAAGCGATCGCCCCGCGGCCCCTCGGGCGTCGCCGCCGCCTCGCAGGGCGAAGATCCAGCCGACTCCGCTTCTCGGCTTTGCCGGCAGCCCGCGCCGTTTTCCGCCGCCAACCGATGGCTCAAGCTCGGCTTCCGATCGGAGCGGCGGGTCGAAATCACTCGTCGAACAATTCACGGTTACGCGGGGCGTAGCCGTAGATGCGGATCGTGTGGCGGCCGACTTCGAAGTCGAGGCCGATTTGTTGCAGGAGTGGGACGAGCCACGTGGAATGGTCCACTGGGTGGATGCGCGGCGGCAGGCGGTGCTCGGTGATCAGCTGTACGTAACCGACGTCGAACCACTCAACGCAGTGCATCGGCGGCGGCAGGTGGTGCCACCACTCGACGTCCCAGCCCGACGTGTAACCGTTGACGTTGCGGAACCGCCAACTCGGCCGCCACTCGCTCGGCGCCCGCCCGCGAATCGCCGCGATGAACTCGTCCCACTTCGTGTCGTTGGCGAGCCCGCACAACCCGCGTTCCGTCACGATGCGCCGCCCCCGCTCACGTTCTTCCGGAGCGAGAATCGTTCGCGACGTGGGCAACAGCGGTCCGTCGGGCATATTCTTCACAGCGCGAATCGCGGTGCTCGGCACACATGTCGACTACAGACAATTCCAGAGGTACATGGGTTTGCCGGTCGCAATCGCGCGACGTGCGAGTGCGGCGAGGTCGGTTACGATCGGCATGAACTCTTCCGTCGACCAGCCGAGTTCTTCGCTCGTTGCGACGGCGAAGGCAGCGGCCGTCTGAGGAATTTGATCGCCGGTAAGTGCCGCCAGTTTCGCGGTCATATCGGGCGGCAACAACATAGTCCAATCGTCCGCATCCTCCGGCGTGATGAGGCGGAACTCTTTGATCAAGCGGACGTCGTATTCACAGCCCCGCAACACGGTGAGGAACTGAGCTCCCTGCAGCGGCGTAAGTTCGCGCAGCGGACACTTATCCGCTGCATCGAAATTTTCGCCTCCCGCGTAATTGGGGACCGTCGAATCGTCGGCGATGAAGAAGTCGCTCAGAATGCCCATGCGGAATGCTTTCGGAAAAAATGACGCGGCGGTGCGACTCGCTGCAATCGCCTCACTTACCGTTACGTATCGTGCTCGCCGCCGTCCCAGGGTTCAAAGAACGCCATGTAGTTGCCGGGCTGCATTTCAACGGCCCACACGTCGTCTTGGTCTTCGGGTTGGCGGGTGACGAGGCCGAAGGTCGTGCCGAATCGCTCCAGAGCAAACGGCTTCACTTCGATCCGCTCGAACTCGACATCGCCCAACTCGGCGAGCCGTCGGTCGTAACACGCGCGGCGTTTCGCATCGTCCATTTGTGTGCGCGGGCCGAAGTCGTCGATCTTAGCGTCGAGCAGGTTGCCTTCCGCATCGAATAGAAACAGCGCGACGAACTCGGAGCCCGGCCGGTCTCGCAACGCCGACTCAAACGGCATCGTGAGAAAGAACTGCCGACCGTCCGCCGTGCGACCGACGTGCTCGGCGTGGTAATCGTCGTGATTGATTGCAACCCGTTCAGGCCGACCGTCGGACATTAAAGTTATCTCACTCTCACGCCGACTCACGGCATCTTCGCCTGCAGCTTCACCAACTCAGCTTCCAGTTCCTGCACGCGGGTTTGTAACTTTTCAATCACCGGCGCGATTTGGCGTTGGGAAAAGCGGGGATGAATGTGTTGGCGGCAGTTCACCTCCCAGGCTTCGATCGTGAACAGGATGGCCCGCTCGACGTGGCCGGGGTAGTCGGCGTCGCGCAAGCGTTCGACGAGCGCGGGATCATTCTCCACCACGCGCGCCGTGCCCCACAACTTAATCCGTTGGCTGTGGGCGTAGTCCATCAGGAAGATGAAGGCGTGCGGATTTTCCGCGAGATTCCCGAGCGTGATGTACTGGCGGTTGCCGCCGAAGTCGGCGAAGCCGAGCGTCTGCTCGTCCACGACCTTCAAGAACCCGGGGGAGCCGCCGCGATACTGAATGTACGGTTGGCCCGCAGCGTTCGCGGTGCCGAGGTAGAACATGTCGAGGCCCGCCAGGAATTCCGTGAGTTCGGGCGTGACGGCGGTCTGCCAGCCGAAGCTCTCTTCCATCCGCGCATAACCGGCCCGCGATCCTTTCTGTTTTTGGATCGCTTTCACCGCCGGAGTGAACGCCACATCGCTCGGGATCGTGCGCATCGTAGGCTCCTTCTCGAAAGCAGAACCCAAAACGGTCCTGCTGGAATCGTTCTCGCCTTAGATGCCGCTTTCCTCCCGTCGTTACACCGGACGCATCGGCCGGCGGGTGGCCTCGACAACTCGTTGTCGGGGTCCGCTTCAGCGGGCAAGAGGCGATGGAGCCGGCTCAGAGCGGCTCGTCTCGCCTGACTTCCTCTTGTCGCTTCGCGACACTGGCGACGAGTTATCGGTGTCACCCGGCGGTTTCTAATACCTTCTCTGACCCGACTAAACGACCATTTTGGCAATGGCTTTTTGACGGCCCCCAAGACCTTTGGCTTGAAAATCTCCACGTACGACACAACGAAAGCCGACCTCCCTGCCATGTGTGCGGCCACCTGCTTGACCGACAAATTGTCGCAGTGTAATGTACCCCTCCAACGAGTTGGAATCGGCCACTGGCAAGCGTTCTTTCAGCTCGCGACGGGTTGTCTCGCGATACTCCGCCGGCTGTCGCAGGTTTGCAATTACAAGCTTTTCAGCCATCGCTGCGAGCTAGGCAATTTGACGCTGCCAGGGCGTCGCAAGGGTCATTATGCGGTTTTCTCAATTCGGCCTCATCGCACTTTTGTCCGCCGTCGTCGCCGTAACAGCTCAGGGCACCGCTTCGGCAGAACTGATCGATATTCGAACCGTCTGGAACTATAACGGCCTCAATGATCCGTTTTCGTATGCTCCAAACTCGACGCCACCCGACGTAAACGAAATCCTAGGTACGTTGGGCGGCCCGGGCACCGGAAGCGTCTCTAACCTCCACAACGCGATCTCGCCTTACGCATCGACCGGAGTCGGCGTCACATGGGCCGGCTGGGATGCGTTTAACGCCAACTACGGTGCCGTGTTCTCGGCCAATGTCGATTGGGTCGATGCCGCCGGCACGGGTGCACAACTCTTCCGCGATGCTCCCGGCAGCACCTCGGTCACCTATACCGGGCTGGCCGCCTCCAGTCTTTACAAAGTCGAGGTCGTGATGACTGGGCCAACTGGCGTCGCGTGGGACAATCGCATCAATGGACTGAACGCCGATCATAGCTATCTCAACACGCTAGGTCAGAATGCGGCCGTCGGTGCTTGGAACCCCAGTACCAATGGCTCAAGTCAGAACGATTGGCTCATCTGGGATTCGGCGCTTTCGGCTGCAGACGGTTCGCTGACGATCGACTTCCAAAAGTCCAACTTCAGTAGTCTAGACGGGTTGCACGCCATTCGGATCACCGGCCTATCGGCCGTTCCCGAGCCGACGTCGCTGAGCCTGGCCGCCATGGGCGCGGGGACGATGCTGTTGCGCCGTTGGCGTCGTCGCGCCAAAGATGCCGTTTCGGCTGAGTAGCCGCCGGGTCGCACGGACAGCTTGTTGTCCGTGCGCCAAAGGCGCAAGAAGTTTCATCTGCCGTCTCAAGCGACGATGGCTTACCAAGCGAGATGAATTCGGCACGCCGACGCTGCGGCCCAGTTCTTAGAACCGGGCCGAACTTTATCACCAGTCCGTCGGCTTCTTGACAAGTCCCCTGTGAACCCGGTTCCCGTACATGTAGCGGAGCTTCGCCCGGAACTTGCGCTCGGAGTAGCTGTTGAAGTCGTAGTAGCGCAGTTGCCACACCGGTTCGTCGGCGGTGCGGGATCCCTTTACCGCGTTACCGGAGCGCGAACTCACGCGGCGGCGGGCACTCGGGGTTCACCCACTGGATGACTTCGGCCCAGCCGGCGCTTTCTTCGTCGTGCTGCAGATAGCCGTGGATCGGCTTCACCGGTTCCCAACCGTCCCGCACGTGAATGCTCAGCACGGGATCGAACAGCTCGCCGGCCAGCACGGTTTCGACGTACTCGATCACGTTCATCGCGGACGCGTGCTTGCCGTAGCCCGGCAGTCGGCTCGCCCCGACCATGCGCCAGAGTCGTTCGTCTTGGACCAGTTGCCGCGCGGCATCGGTGAGCGCGTGCGCGAGGCCGTGATGCTGATGGTCGGGATGGACCATGATATCGGCGCCGTAGAGCGTCGGGCCGTCGGGGTTGTGATCCTGGAACGAACCGCCGGCGGTGAGCACGTCCCAGGCATCGTCGAGATGAAAGTCGGCCATGCGGAGCCGCAACGTAAAGTGCACGCCGGCCACCGCGCCGGTGCTCACGTCGACGGCCGCGAACTGCCCCTGCGGAAACACGCGGCGATGGTCGTCGAGTTCTTCATGCGTGTACGGCCGCTCGGTCGGATACACCCGCCGACAAATTTCGATGATGCCGTCGTAGTCCGCCGCCTGGACGAGCCGAAGGCAGTAGTTCGCAGGAAGCATGCTCGCGTTTCCCTTTCCAAGAAGCCGACCAGGGGGCTATGGAAAGGGTAGCTCATGAATTGAGGACGGATTCACGACCGTCTTAGCCCCCGGCGAGTCGCCGGGGGGCATTGCGCTGCGGACCGTAACCGGTTGGATGCCGCATCGCCCCCGGCGTACGCCGACGTTGACGGCTATCGCCGGGGGCTAAGACGCGTGGGCCTCGCTGCGCTCGACCCACCTTACGTCTAATGCGCGGCTAAATCTTTCCATCCAGCGCCAGTTGATGAAAGTAGTGCGGGACTTCGTTTTGGTTTTTCAACAACCAGTCGATGCTCGGCTCGTTCCCCATCGCTTTCTTGATCGCCTTCGCCGTCGCGGCGCGGTTGGTTTCGAACAGGACCTTGGGGTCGACGTCGGTCGCTTCGACGACGCTCGGGTCGAGCCAGACGCTGATGATGATGCCGAGGTCGTTGGCTTTGCTCTTAGGAATGTCGCCGGCGCGGACGGCGTCGAGCACGCCGTGGGCGATCGCGGCCTGCACCGTGCCCATCAGAATGTTCGTGTAGCGCTCGCTGTTGACCGTCACCTTGCTGACCATGACGGTGGCGGGGCGCACCTGCACGTCGCTGTTCAGAATGGCGAAGACCTTGGTGTGCCCCTTCACTTGGTTCCCCATCAAGTTGGCGATCGCGTAGCCGACCGGGCCGTCGAGTTCGCCGATCACCACCTCGGGTTCGGCGGCCGACCACGCTTGCTCGGCTTCGACAAGCGCCTCGCCTGTTCGCAACACAATGCGGCCGACCTTCTGCTTCTTCGCCTTCGGGTCTTTGCTCTTTTTCTTCTTGGCCATGATGAAACTCTCCGGAGTGGTGCACGGTGGATTTTGAAGTGCGTCGAACGCCCGACATCATATCGAATCCACGGCGGCCGGCGAGCAAGCAGCGGACCGGGAATGCGATTGCCCGAGCGACGCTCGGCGGCGAGAATAACGGCTTCCCCGCCTTCCACGCCCGCCGCTGCTCATGCCTCGCTTCGCGAACCTGTTGCCGTCGTTGCTCGTCGTTGCCTGGGCGACGGTCGGCGCAAATCCTGTGGCCGCGGCCGAGACGATCGATCGGCCCGGCGATTTTTTGAAGCTCGATGCAGCGAACGATTGGCCATGGTGGCGGGGCCCGCGGCGCGACGGCCATGCTCATGCAAGCGCGAAGCCGCCGACCGTGTTTAGCGACACGCAAAACGTCGTGTGGAAGGTACCGGTGCCGGGCCGCGGGCACGCTTCGCCGGTCGTCGTCGGATCGCAGGTTTTTTTGGCAACCGCCGACGATGCGACGCAGACTCAATCCGTGCTGGCGTTTGATCGGGCGACCGGCAAGCCGCTGTGGCAGACGGAGCTGAGCCGCGGCGGCTTCCCCAAGATTCATCGCAACAACACGCACGCCTCGCCGACTTGCGCGTGCGACGGCGAACTCGTCTTCGTCACGTTTCACCATCACGATCAACTGCAGGCGGCGGCGCTGAGTCGCGACGGCAAGATTGTTTGGAACCGATCGCTCGGCGAGTTTCATCCGCGGCGTTACGAATACGGCTACGGGCCGTCGCCGGTGTTGTATCGCAACACGGTCATCGTCGCGGCCGAGTTCGACGGGCCGAGTTTTCTAGTCGCTCTCGATCGCCGCATCGGAAACGATGTGTGGAAGACGCCGCGGCCGACGAACATGAGCTATTCGTCGCCGTCGATTCTGCCGATCGGCGGCCGCGACGTGCTGAGCATTTCCGGAGCGGACCAGGTGGCGGCGTACGATCCCGCAACCGGCGCTCCGCTGTGGAGCGTCCCTGGCACGAGCGCGGCCACGTGCGGCACGACGGTCGCCGACGGCGGAATCCTTTTCGCCAGCGGCGGCTACCCGAAGGCCGAGACCATTGCCGTGCGTGCGACCGGCGGCGCGGATGGAAAATCAGGCGAAGTCCTCTGGAAGAACGCGCACAAGTGTTACGAGCAGTCGATGCTCGCAGTGGACGGCTACTTGTACGCGCTGACCGACAACGGCGGCTTGTTTTGCTTTCGCGGCAGCGACGGCAAGGAGATGTGGCGCGAACGTCTCAAGGGGCCGGTGAGTTCGTCACCCATCCTCGCCGGCGGCCACATCTACTGGGCCAACGAGCGCGGCACGCACTACGTGTTCAAGCCGAACCCGCAGCGGTGCGAAATGGTCGCGGAGAACGTCCTCGGCGACGAATCGTTCGCGAGTCCCGCGGCGATTGGTCTGCACTTGTTTGTTCGCGCGGCCAACACGGTCGACGACAAGCGGCAAGAGTTTTTGTATTGTTTTGGATCGCAACCCTAACGAGATTTTTCATCATGAAACGTTTTTGCCTATTCCTCGTCGTCGCCGCGGCGATTGCGTCGACCGCGGCTTTCGCCCACGAGCCGAAGGCGCCGGAAGGTTTTCGCCCGCTGTTCAACAACGAGAACTTGACCGGTTGGTACGGCCTCAATCCGCATCAAGGTGCGAAGCTGGAAGGGGAGAAGCTAGCCGCCGACCGCAAGAAGCAACGCGAGGAATTCGACAAGCACTGGCACGTCGACAATCACGAGTTGGTGAACGCCGGCACCGGACCGTACGCCACGACCGAAGAAGAGTTCGGCGACATCGAACTGCTCATCGAATACAAGACGGTCGCCAAGGCCGACAGCGGTATCTACTTGCGCGGCCAGCCGCAGGTGCAGATTTGGGACACGACCAAGGAAGGCGGCAAGTGGGATCGCCAAGCCGACAAGGGCTCCGGCGGCCTCTACAACAATCCGGGCCCCGGCAAAATTCCGCTGGTCCACGCCGACAAGCCGTTCGGCGAATGGAACGCGTTCCGCATCAAGCAAATCGGCGCGAAGACCTGGGTCTGGTTGAACGACAAGCTCGTCGTCGACGGCGCGGACCTGGCTCCGTTCTTCGACAAGACGAAGCCGCTGCCGGCCAAGGGCCCGATCATGCTACAAACGCACGGCGGCGAAATCCGCTGGCGCAATATCTTCGTGCGTGAGATTCCCGCCGACGAAGCGAAGGCGGCCGCGAAGTAAATTCCAGCAATTCATTTTCACCACAGAGACACAGAGGCACCAAGAAGAGCAGGGGAGCAAGACTCATTCTTTCTTCTCTGTGACTCTGTGTCTCTGTGGTTCAATTCATTCCCACTCCCCTCCGAGACATGACATGCTCCGCACTGGTTTCGCGTTTCTGTTCGCCGTTCTTTCAGTCGTCCCTGCCGTGAATGCCGCCGATCCGGTCGTGTTCGTTTCCGCCTTCGCTGCGAAGGAGGGCGGGATCCACGCGTTTCAACTCGATTCGGCCTCCGGTACTCTGAAGCCGTTGAAGCAGACGGCCGAGGTGCAGAATCCGTTCTTCCTCGCGCTTTCGAAGGACAAGAAATTTCTGTACTCGATCGACACGCCGCAATTTAGCGGCAAAGAAACGGAGTACGTGGCGGCCTTCGCAATCGGCGCGGCGGGCGAATTGAAGAAGCTCAACAAGGCTTCGTCACAAGGCAAAGCTCCGTGCTACTTGGACGTCGACGCGACCGGCAAGACCGTCGTCACGGCGAACTACACGAGCGGCAACATCGCGTCGCTGCCGGTGCAGGCCGACGGCTCGCTCGGCGAAGCGGTCTCGCAGTTCCAACATGCCGGAACCGGCGGCGACCCGGCGCGGCAGAAAGGCCCACACGCGCACTCGATCGTCGTCGCGCCCAATAACAAGTTCGTCTACGCGGCGGACCTTGGCATCGACCAGGTGCTGATCTACAAGCTCGATGCCGCGACGGCCAAGCTGACGCCCAATGATCCGCCGTTCGGCAAGACGCCGTCGGCCGCGGGGCCGCGACACATCACATTCCATCCGAAGCAGAAGCGGCTCTACTGCATCAACGAGATCGGCAACACGGTGACCGTGTTCGATTGGAACGACGCCACCGGCGCGCTCACCGAGACGCAAACCATTTCGACTCTGCCGGCCGACTTCACCGGTCGCACGAACACGGCCGATCTGAAGATCACGCCCGACGGCAAATTCTTGTACGGCACGAACCGCGGCCACGATTCGATCGCGAGCTACTCGATAGGCGACGACGGCAAGCTGACGCTCGTTGAGATCACGCCGAGCCTCGGCAAGGGTCCGCAGAACCTGGCGATCACCGCCGACGGCAAGTGGCTGCTGTGCGCGAACATGCCGGGCAAGAACGTCGCCGTCTTCGCGATCGGCACCGACGGTAAGCTGAAGCCGACCGGCACACCCGTCGAAGTGCCGAGCCCTTCGTGCATCATGATCTTGGAATAACGCCGACCACAACGTTGGTCGATTAACCCCCGGCGATAGACGCGCAGCGTCGTACGCCGGGGGTTATTTTTTGGATCAAACGTTTTCATTCGCCACATTGGAACCCGCGGCGTACGCGACTTCGTCGCTATCGCCGGGGGCTAACCACGCGATTACTTTGCGGGCCGGTACAACGGCGCGCCGGCGATTTGCGTCCGCAGGCTCAGCAGCTTGCGACCGCCGGTGATGTAGAGCGTCTTCAAGTCGGCGTTGCCGAAGCGGCAGTTCGTCACCGTGTCGTCCGGCGTCTCGACGTAATCGAGCAACTCGCCGCGCGGCGAGACGACGTGAATGCCGGGCCGGGTGTCGAGCGTCTCGCTCGTCTTCCGCGTCGCGTGCAGGCCGGCGGCGACGTACAGATTTCCTGCGGAGTCGACCGCCATGCCGTCGCCGCCGCGGCCGGGATAGAAATCGATCAGCACGCGGCGGTTTGATAACGCGCCGTCCGCCAAGTCGTAGGCGACGATGCAGCGGTTCTGATCCGCGTGCGGCGCGCTCTCGATGAGGTAGAACGTCTTATCGTCCGGCGAGACGACGAGTCCGTTCGGCATGTGGATATCGGGCCAGTGCAGCACGCGCGTCGTTTTGTTGTCTGCGTCGATGCGATAGACCGAATTCACGGTTCCCTTCGCGGGATCGGTGTTCGGCAATCGCGAGGTGAAGTAGATTCGGCCCGCCGCGTCGAACGTCAGATCGTTCGGCATGCCGAGCGGATGGCCGTCGAACGCATCGCAGAGCACTTCGATGTTGCCGGTCGCCATGTCGGTACGCGTGACTCGCCCCGCCACGCCTTCGCAGGCGACGAGCCTGCCTTGGCGATCGAACAGCAAGCCGTTCGCGGCTCCGCTGTTCTCGCGGAACACGGACAATTGCTTGCCGTTCCAACGCATGATCCGCGCAGCGTGCGTGTTGGTGAAGTAGACCGTGCCCGCCCGATCGCAGCACGGGCCTTCGGTAAAGCCCTTCGGATCGTCGACCTCGCAGAGCGTTTTTAACTTCCCCAGATAGCGGCCGGTCGTGAGCGAAGCGTAACGATCAGCGATGCCCGCAGCGCGAGTTGACTGCGGCAACTCATTCGCGGCAAGGATGCCCAACGTGGCGGATTGCAGGAACATGCGTCGTTTCATGGCGGCACCATGCGTGGTTAGCCCCCGTCGATAGCCGAAGCAGTCGGCGTACGCCGGGGGCCGATGCGATCAACGATCCGCGTCGGTATGCGGCATATAACCCCCGGCGTACGACGCAACGCGTCTATCGCCGGGGGCAAACCATCGAACTACTTCATCCCGAAGAAGTCGACGAGGTTGATTTTGTAACCGGCGGACGGTTTTGACATCTTGCCGTCAGCATCGGTGTATGTGGCGAAGAGGTAGAAGTCGGTGTACGGCCGCAGGCCTTTCACCAGCAGGCCCGGCGTCTTCCAGGCTTTGCCCAACTGCAACGCGCCGCGACCGTCGGCGTACGGTGCGACCCAGAGGTCGTACTGCTTCGCTCCGGCGACTTCCGGGAAGTGAACGTAGCACTGCGTGCCGTCCGCTTCTTGGTTCGGCAACGTGATGCGGTCGATCTTCAGCGCCTTGCCGACACCGTTTGCTTCGAGATCGACGAGCGGATTGCCGAGCCCCTTCACGTCCTGCGGCACCGGCATCCGGACCGACGCCAGTTGCACGGCTTCCGGCTTCGCGTCGCTCGGCTGTGCGTATTCGACGAACAGATCGCCGAGCAGCACGTCGCCCATGTCGGCCGGCTGCGGATCGTCGACGTACATCACATGCGTACGGCGTTCGACCACGATCTTCTCTAGCGTCAGCGGCAAGTCGATGTTGCCGTCGCCGCTGCTATACGGTCCCCACCAGGCGTTGCCCGGCTCACGGTAAGCGTCGTACCCGCTGTTCGCCGGCAACTCCATCTTGAGATAACGCCAGCCGTCGAAGTTGAAGCTCATCCAGCTGTGGAGGTCGTCGCAGTTCCACGACCCTCGCGTGCCGACGTTGATCCACTGTTCCCCCTTGGCATCACGACAGAAGTAGACCGCGCGGCCCCAGTCGCCTTGGGCTTTCACCCACAAGCCGAAGTGCGAAGCCTTGCCGGGAATTTCGAGCGGCTTCGCCGGCTTCAGCACCGAGTAGTACGGCACGAAGACGCGATCCTTCTCCGGCTTCGGGAAGTTGACGGCGAGTGCCTTGCCCCCTTGCGGTGCGGCGCTCTCGACGACTTCGGCTTTCATCTCCGTCGGATAACGGAAGATGTACGGGGTGTGGCTCTCTTCGTATTCCTTTTCGGTTTGCTTGCTGATGGTCCACGTGCCGTCGCCGAGGCTCGCGAGCTTCTGCGCGAACGGGCCTGGCTTCGAATCACTGTGGTTCGGCTCGCCGAGTGTGATCTTCGCGTCGGCCGTGAGGCCTTCGACGTAGCACGGCGAACCATCGACGGTGAACGTCACCTTTTCGCCTTCGGTCTTCAACTTCAGCTCGTTGTCGTGTTGATCGAACACGGCCACCTTCGCACCCGCCGGAACGTCGATCGTCACCGGACGCTTGCCGCGGATGGTCCACATCACATGCACCAGCTTGCCGGTCTTGTAGTGCTTGAACTGCAGTGCGAACGTGTTGAGGCTGCCGGTCGGTACCCACTTCTCATAGTTCGCGCGGTTGAGGTGCCGCGTGAGCGTGGCCAGCGCGGTGTACGCGATCTTCGGCGTTTCGAGCGAGACGCGATTCATCACGCCGAATCCGTAATGCTGCTCGCCCCAGTAGCTCGACGTGTCGAAGCCCGGGAAGCCGCCGTTCTGAATGTCGATGCCGTACACCTGCAGAATCAGGCTGTTGCGAATCGTGATGTCGGCCTGTTCCTGGTCGGTGAGCGCACCCGGTCCGCTCGGAACGCAGGGGCCTTCGTACATCGGCAGGAAAGGCTTATTGATGCCGGCCTTGTTCATTTCGTTACGGGTCATATACAGCCGATGCAACGACACTTGGTGGAACTGCTGCTCGGGCAGACGCTCGAAGCACGGAATGTCGACGCAGACGCCATCGAGCAGCGGGGCCATCGCCTTCGCATCGTTCTGCAAGAAGTGAACGACGAAAGCCGGATCGCCGTGCGGCAACAGATTCTTTACTTCCGGGAAGTGCTCGCGAATGATCTTGGCCCCTTCAACGAAGCCGTTGCGGAACATTTCGTACCGCTCGCGCTCGTAGTCGGTGAACGGCACGTCGGGCTCGCCGATGAAGCTCGGGAAGATGCCGTGCGTGATCTCGCCGAGCGACGGCTCGGGATAGAACGACAAGAAGATCGGGCGGTTGTTCGGGCCGGCCGCGCTCTTCCGCTCGTTCAACGTCTTGAGGAAGTTTTCCTTCGCCTTTTCGAGGCCAAGCGTCTTCAGTTCGCCGGCGAACTTGGCGGTGACGTAATGGTCGCCGCCGCCGGCGAACTTCATCGTCATCAGCTTGTACTTGTCGATCACCTTCGCCGTCTCTTCGCCGTGGCGTTTGACGTTCTCTTCCATCGAACCTTGGATGGTCTCGATGCCGGCCTTGGCCATCACCAACAGTTGCTTGTCGTTCGACGGCGTGCCGTGACCGCCGCCCCAGTTGTAGAAGCCATACAACGGACCGCGACCGAAGTCCCAGTCGCCGCGCTCGCGGGTGTCTTCACGAAGATGTGCGAAGTTCCGGTACTCGGTCCACACTTGGTTGCCGTCGACGACTTCGAGCTTGACGTCGTGCAGGCCGTACTGCGTCGGCTTGAAGTTGAACTCGACGTACGAATCCTTTCCGGGCCGCAGCATCACGGTCTCTTCTTGTTCCAAGGTGCGAGCACCTTGTTTGGCGGTCAGTTTCACCTGCAGTTGCCGGGCGGCGCCGACGCGGTTGCGGATCACGGCCGTGTATTTCGGCTTCTCAGGCGCGGTCCAGATGTGGCCGTACGCGCCGGCTTCCAACTTCACATCCACGGCGGGCCGTTCGGCCGTCAACGCGTACACATGGACGCTGCTCGGCAGGCCGGCGGCGTGCCAACTGTAGTACATCGGATCGGGCGACGCGCGGTAGATCATCACCTGCTTGGTCAGTTCGACGTCGACGTAATCCATCTCGTCGAACTCAGCCAACAGACCGGCGTCGATCGGAATCGTCACATGGTAGAGCGTGCCGTTCTTGCCGTCGGCGGTCGGCACCCGCACCGCTTCGCTCGCCTTCGACGAAGCCGCGAAGGCCGGGACGTTCGCCGTGAAATTCTTGGGGAAGCCCGACTGCGCGCGATAGAACTGCGCCGTCACGACCGGCACGCTGTTCGACTCGCCGTCGGCCGCCGCGAGCAAGTGCAGGGCGTGGTAGCGGGCCATCGGCAAACGCAGCACGATGCGGGCGGGATCTTTCACCAGCGCGCCGGGCCAGCGAGCCGAGAGGGCATCGTTACCGCGACCGCTGTAGCGCCCCGTCACGTTGCCCTGACGGAACCAGCTGGTGCCGACATCGACGTGATCGAAACCTTGGTTGTTCGCGGCCGACGGCTCAAACCGAACGCCGTTGTGCTCCAACGAGCGCGGAGCGGCCAGCTTCACGCCGTCAATCTTGTCGGCGTTGAGCACACTGTCGAGCGGCACCGGCAGTTGGACCCACGCGTTGTCGAACGGCGCGGGGCTCGTCGCCACGTTCACCAGTTCCACGTTCGGGCTCATCAACACGCGACCGAAGCCGCGCGGGTCGGCGGTCTCATGCTTCACGGCGCAGAGCGGAATGCCGTCGATCGCCACTTCATAACCTTGCTCTCGCAAGACCACGTCGAGCGTGAAGAGACGTTCGCTGAGCGGCTTCGAAGCGACCATGTCGGCCTCGACGTTGGCTCGCAACGCTTCAGGCCAATTCAAGCTCCGCTCGACGAGGAACTGCGGGCGGTACGGACCGTTGGTCTGCGGCAACCGCGCCTTGGAATTCGGATCGAACACCGTCCAACCAAGTCCGCCCGTGCCTGCGGCGATGCTCGTCCACTTGCCGCGGTCCTTCGTATCGAGCGGATCGACCAAGCCGGCGGCGAACGTGATGCTGCTCGTCACCTTGGGATTCACGTAGCGGAACTGCGCGCGAACGCGGGTGTTCACGTCGAGCTTCTGCGTCGAGATGATCGAGAGTGTTTTGCCGGTTGCCGTGATCGACGGCTTGCCGAACGTCTCGCCGACGAGGAAGCCGTTGCCTTTGAACTCGGCGACCTTGAACACGGCCGGGTCGAGCACGGCGCTCGGCGCCGGGTCGTACACGATCGGCGGCGGCACCGGCTTGGCCGGCTTCACCGCTTTCGCGGGAACGGGTTTGGCGGCAGCCGGCTTGGCGGCGGGCTTCGCAGGCTCAGCGGCCAGCAGTTGTGACACGATCGCGCCGACGGCAGCGACCACGAACATGCATGACAGAACGACGCGGACCGGCGAGCGGTTCATCTCAATGAATCCTGAGTAAGTCGGCGGGAATCAAGGCGGGAACGAACATCATAACCTGCCAAGTAGCATTTGTGCGGGTCGAACGAAGTCGGCGATTCTATTTAGCGTCGCGAGACGGCGACATTTTACCTTCCACGGACCTAGGGCGGGGCGATACCAGACGTTGCGTGCGACCCGACGGCGTGTGACGATAGCGGCCTCCGGCGGTCGCCGCCCGCAAGCATCAACAGGAGTTTCTGGATGAACGTTCGCTCCCGGTTCGCAGCCGTTCTGCTCGTCGCTCTGCTTGGTCTTCTGAACTTCGCACCGGCTCGCGCGGCGGAAGCGAAGCAGACTGAAGCCGCCGTCGAAGTCGACGTGATGGTACCGATGCGCGACGGCGTGCGGCTGGCGACCGACGTCTATCGACCGACACGCGATGGCAAGGCGGTGGACGAGAAGCTGCCGGTCGTGCTCATTCGCACTCCCTATGGCAAGGCGGACGGCAAATCGAAGGAAGGACTTTACTTCGCCCAGCATGGTTACGTCGTCGTCGTGCAAGACACGCGCGGCCGATACAAGAGCGAAGGCGTGTGGCATTGGCTGACCGACGATGTGCAAGACGGTTACGACTGCGCCGAGTGGATCGTCCAGCAACCGTGGTCGAACGGTCGCATCGGCATGATGGGGACGTCGTACGTCGGCGGCACGCAGCACGCGCTGGCCATGAGCGGTTCGAAGCACTTGAAGACCGTCATTCCCGCCGATGCGGTGTCGAACATGGGTCGCCAAAGCATGCGCAACGCGGGCGCCTTCGAGATGCGATTCTGGAATTGGATTTTCATCAGCGCAGGCAAGGGGAGCACCGCCGCGCAAGACCCCGGCACCGCTGCGGTGCTGAAGGAGGCGCTCGACAATCGTCACACCTACTTGAAGATGCTGCCGCTGCGAGCCGGCACAACGCCCCTCAAACTCGCGCCGGAATACGAGAGCTGGCTGATCAACGCGATGCGGCACGGCACGAATGACGAGTTCTGGGACACGTGCAACATCGTCGAACATCCCGAGCAGTACGCCGACATTCCAGTCTACCTCGTTTGCGGTTGGTATGACAGTTGGGCCGGCAACACGACCGCCAACTTCACCGCACTCAGCAAGCAACTCAAGAACGACGTCTACCTGATCATGGGTCCGTGGATTCACGGGCAGCATCATCAATTCGCACACGGCCAAGTCACCTTCGGCGAAGTCGCTGCGATGGCCGACCCGCTCGATTGGCGACGCCGTTGGTTCGACGCGCAGTTGAAGGATGCGAAGGACGACGTCGGCCACCGCGATCCGTTCAAATCGAAGGTTCGCATCTTCGTGATGGGGACCGGCGACGGCACGAAGGACGACAAGGGCCTTTTGAAGCACGGCGGTTACTGGCGCGACGAAGCGCAATGGCCCCCCGCAGCATCGAAGCCCACTCCGTTCTACTTTGCCGCCGACGGTAAACTGACCGACTTGGAACCGATTACAAGGCAAGGGCAACGAGGCGTTACCGCGTTCATGTTCGACCCCGACGATCCAGTACCCACGATCGGCGGCAACATTTCGTCCGGCAGCGACATCATGCTGCAAGGAGCCTGGGACCAGCGCGGCGGCGAGCACGTGTGGAACTGGACGAAGCCGATTCCGCTCTCGGCTCGCAACGATGTGCTGGTCTTCCAAACCGAACCGCTCGCGGACGACACCGAAGTGACCGGCGAGATCGAAGTGAAACTGTGGGTCTCGTCGACCGCCGTCGACACCGACTTCACCGCGAAGCTGGTCGACGTCTATCCGCCAAGTGCCGACTTTCCCGGCGGCTTCGACCTGAACATCGGCGACGGCATCGCGCGGGCCCGGTTCCGCGATTCGCTCAAGGAGGAAAAATTTATGACGCCCGGCGAGGTCTACCCGATCACCGTGAAGCTCTACCCGACGGCGAACGTTTTCAAGCGTGGGCATCGGATTCGCGTCGATCTTTCCAGCAGCAATTTCCCGCGGTTCGACGTGAACCCGAACACAGGCGAGCCGCTGGCTCAGAATCGCCGCACCGAGCGGGCGACCAACACGATTTACCACGATGCCGGTCGGCCTTCTCATATTGTGCTCCCCATCGTCCCCGCGTCGGGCCGTGTGGTAAAATAATCTCCGCCGCTCGACCGTCTTATTCGCAACCGAACATCGCATCCCGCCTCGAGGTACTCCGCCATGTCGTTCCGTCCTTCGCGTCGTCAGTTCTTGGGAATCGCCGGAGCCGCCGGCGTCGGTTACTTCGCCGGGCACGGTTTCAACGCCTCGCTTCGTGCCGACGGACCGAACGACAAGCTGAACGTCGCCGTCATCGGCATCGGCGGTCGCGGCTCGGCCAACCTCACAGGCATGAAGGATCAGAACATCGTCGCGCTCGTCGACTGCGATGAGAAGCGGGCCGCCAAGAGCTTCGCGGCGTTTCCCGACGTCGAACGCTTCGCCGACTTTCGCAAGATGTTCGACAAGCTTGAAACCAAACTCGACGGCGTCGTCATCAGCACGCCCGACCACACGCACTTCCATCCGGCCTGGTGGGCGATGGAACGCGGTAAGCACGTCTACCTCGAGAAGCCGCTGGCTCACGAAGTCGAAGAAGTTCGGCGCCTCTGCGACAAGGCCCGCGAGAAGAAGCTGGCGACGCAGCTCGGCTCGCAGCGTCATGCCATGCAAGGCCTGCGCGACGGCGTAGAGATCATCAAGTCGGGCCGCATCGGCACGATCAAGGAAGTTCACTCGTGGATCAGCAGCAAGCGCGGCCTGCCCGACGTGCTTGGCGAAACGAAGCCGGTGCCCGAGGGTTTGAACTGGGATCTCTGGCTCGGTCCGAACGCCGAGCGACCGTACACCGACAAGCTCGCGCCGTACGATTGGCGTTTCTGGTGGGACTTCGGCACCGGCGAAACCGGCAACTGGGGCTGCCACATTCTCGACATTCCGTTCTGGGCGCTCGACCTCGGCCATCCGACGCACGTCGTCGGCAGCGGCCCCACGCCCGATGCGGAACGCACGACGAAGTTCCTCACCTCGCGGCTCGACTTTCCGGCGAAGGGAGATCGTCCGGCCGTCAGCGTGCATTGGTACCAAGGCAAGCCGCCGATCGTCAGCGAATTGAAGCTGACCGACACGGGCATGAACAACCTGTTCATCGGCACCGAAGGAATGCTGCTCTGCGGCTTCAGCAAATTCAAGCTGTTGCCGGAAGAGAAGTTCGCAGACAACTCGAAAGCACCGAGAACGCTGCCGCCGACGCCGGGCTTTTACCAGGAATGGTTTAACGCCTGTCGCGGCGGCACGCCGGCGACGTGCAACTTCGATTACTCGGGACCGATGGCCGAAAGCGTACTGCTGGCGAACGTCGCCTACCGCGTGCAAGGTGAGTTCGACTGGAACGCCGAGAAGCTGACCACCGGCCGAGCGGACGCCGACGCACTGCTGCGTCGCGCGTACCGCAAGGGTTGGGAAGTGTAAGGCGAACTCGATTTCAAATTGCCAAAGACCTTCGGGTCGGGTGCCATGGCCACGCTTGCGTGGCCATGTTCTTTTGATGCGCGCAGTGGTGCGCGGAGCGCGAACAAAAAATTCGGCGTCGCCGTTCAGGACCGGTCGGACGAAATGTTTTCAGACGGAACAAGTCTGTCCGACCGCGAGGCCGAACGGCGACGCACGGGATGACGCCCGATCGCACCTTGTTCCATGGGGGCGACATACTCTTCACTTTCGCGAAGAGCTGGGGGCCCAGGATCGGGGCGCGACTTTGGGTTCCGGGTTGGTTTCTCGTTGATGATTCACCCGATCTCAACGACTCCGAAACCGCGGGGTTCGGCGAGTGATAACCGGAGGATGTGTTTCGAATCCGGGCTTGTTCGATTCCCGTCCTCGCATCCCCGGCGGAACTCGTCCGCGCGCCGCAGGCCGCCAAGTTCGATGCGTGATCATCGCAACCGAACTCGCGTGGGGCACTATGCCCGATAGGCCGGCTCAATTTCAAGAGACGAAATTGTTCGCGATGTCGAGCGCCGCGGGCATGCGCCCGAGGCTCCGGGCTTTTTAGCGCACTTCGCGCTCACCTCTCCCCTTGTGGGAGAGGTCCGTCGCGGTAGCGGCGGGGTGAGGGGTACATCGGTTGGACGCATGCAACCACCGCGCAACAGCCCCCTCATCCGTCTGCTGCGCAGACACCTTCTCCCACAAGGGGAGAAGGGAGGTGCGGCGTCTACTCCAACAGCAATACGTCGCAGTCGGCGAGTTCGGGGAGGGCGATCCGGATCGCGTCGCCATCGCGGGTGAACGGAACTTCGCGGTCGAGCCAGGCGGAGGTGACCTTCGTCACGTCGCGGCCGGCGGTGAGCGTGACGACCACATCCGTGAACACCACGTTTTGCCGCGGGTTCTCTTCGTCCTTCAAGTAGGCCCAGTTCATGAGCGGGACCGCGCGCTTGCCGGTTTTGGGATGACGAACGAGCACGGCTTCGATGTTCGCCTTCGAGACGGTGACCGGCCGCGACGCACGTTCGAGCGCGGCGGCGACGATGTACTCTCGGCGTTCCGGATCGGCGTGCTTTTCCATGTCGAGGTCTTTCGGCTTCTCGACGCCGCCCGTGCGGATGAATTTGCCGTACTCGACCGCGGCGGGGAAGGCGACGAGATACGCTCGGCCCTGGCCGTAGGTGTTGCGGATCGCGGCAGGCTTGCCGTCGGCGAACTTGGCGAGCACCTCGGTCGACGGCGCGACGGTGAGCAACTCGCGCGAACTCGGCTTAAAGCCGCCGCGGAGGTTGCCGCTCTCGACGAGTTCGGCACCCGGCGGGGCGGGGTGGTCCTTTTCGAATACTTCCCACGCATCGCGCGATTGCACGCCGAGCACCGGGCCGAGCACGTCGAGCAGCGGCTGCTTCGCTTCGTCCCACATCATCCCTTGGTCCGCGGTGTACAGCGTGCCGCCGTTCCTGACCCACTCGGCCAACTTCACGGCCGACGCGCGACGCAAGTATTCGCCGCCGACGTAGATCACCTGGTAGCGAGACAGGTCTTCGGTCTCGAGCATCGTCTCATCGAGTGGGTCGACCGGCACGTGGGCGTGCGCGAGCGCGGCGTACGTCCACACGGCATCGTCGTAGCGACCGCCGAGGAGCTCGGTGGTGCGCGCCTTCACAATCGCCACGTTCGGCCGCTCGGCGAACTTCGCGCCGTAGAGCACGTCTTCGGCTCGCGCGAGAATGCGAGCGAAACGGCTGATGTTGTGCAGCGTCGCGGGGTTTGTGCTGAACGAATCGCCTTTGAACCAGCCCGGCCCGTAGGTGTACCAGTAGAGCATCGTGCCGCCCCGGGCGACGAACGACATGGCCCGCTGGTTGCCGCTGCCGCGATGCGGTTTGACGTAGATGCCGAACTTTTTATTCATCTTCTCACCGACGATGCGGCCGACGTCGCAGATGTAGCTGTCGAAAATCTGCGTCACGCGGTCGGTGTGCGACGTTTCGTACACGAGCGCATTGTCGGCGTGGCGATAGAACTCGAAGAAGTCGAGCGAGTGGCGGCGAATGAACGTCTGTCCGCGCAAGGCGTACGAGTAAATCCACGGCTGACCGGCGGCGCCGCCGGTTTCGCCGGCATCGAGGGCCGCCTGTTTCTTCGCGTTCTGGGCGGCGAGCAGATCGCGCGTCGGCTCGAACGATTTGGCGCTGGCGTAGTTCACGAACCGCGCGATGTAGTAACGGATCAGGTTCGTCTCCCGCGGCGGCAGGCGGCTCGCACCGGTCGGGATCGGATCATCGGTTTCGACGGTCTTCGGCTGTTCGAGATCGAGCAGAATGTCATCCTTCTCGGTCGTCTTGCCGTCGAGCGCCGGTTCCTTCACGGCGAAGCCGAGCGTCTTGTCGAACAACTTCTTCTTGTCGGCGGCCCAAACTTCCTTGCCGTTGAGCGGTCGCGGGCCGGGGCTGGTCCACGGGTCGACTTCGTCCCACGACTTCGCGGCAACTTGTTCCGGCGTTACGCCGTTCTGTTTGAGATAATCGCGGAAGGCGGCCATGCAGTAGGGTGAGGTGTAGATGAGGTTGCGACCTTCGGCCGCGCCGCTGAAGACGTTGCCGATTTCGTCGACGGTGAGGCCCCAGACTTCGTCGAAGCCGCGATAGTCGAGCAAGCGCTGGACCATCTCGGGCCGCGACTCAGCGGCTTCGCGGGTGCCGGGATAGAACGGATCGCCGGCCCCCTCGGGCAGCCCGCGGATTTTTCCCGTTTCGGGATCACGATCGACGCGCGGCAGTGGATAGCCGCCGGCCCCGGAGATACGGGCCCGAGTGAATTGCGCGGCCCAGCCTTCGCGGCGGTTCGCCATCTCGACGATCTCCGGCGGACAGCCGCGGATGCCGTTCATGCCGAGTTGCCGCAGCGTGAGGAACTCGTTCTCCATCACCTTCATGTTCGTCGTGCGGCAACCGTAGCCGACGCCCGGCTTGTAACCGGCACAGTCGGTGAGAATGGCGTACAGCTTCGGCACCGGTCGATGGGCCCACGGCAGAGCGGCGAGATCGGCCGTGCGACGGCGCGAATACTCGGCGAGGCCGCTCACTTCGTCGAGAAATCTCTGGTCGGTCGGCTGCGCGCCGTTGCGCAATTCACGACTGCCGAGGGCGAGGCCGAACGTCGGACCGTCGGGTCCGATCTCTTTGAACGTCTTGAGTACTTGGCCGCGGTAACTCAGTTCGAACTCGACTTCGCAATCACGCAGCTTCGAAGCATCGTTCTCGTCGTCGTAGGAGTAGAGTCGAACGGTGTAGATCGCCGGGTGCAAGCCGTTGCGTTGCAGATCGACGTACGACTGCGGCGGCGACCAAGCATCGCGCTTCAGGTAGACGTATTCATACGCGCCTCCCTCGACTTCGATCGTCTTCGCTTCGGGCGGCGGGGCTTGGCCTTCCTTCTTGATGTCGCCGAGCAGATCATCTTCGGCGATATTCTTGCCGGCCTTCGGGACGATCGCGAGATCCTTAGGCGCGGTCGGCACGACGCGCCGCAAGCGCGTGAACTCGCCGCTGGTGACGTCGCCCCCTTGGCCTTCGCCGCCGTACCGCCATTTGACGCGGACCGGAACGTCGGGCGTGCAAGCCGTCACGCGAACGCGGAGGAGGAGTTGGCTTTGGTCGACTTTCTCTACGGCCGCGAGCGGCGATGCGATCGCGAGGCACCCAAGCAACAGCAGCGACCAGGGCAGACGACGAAACGAAATCACGGTCTCTCCTTGGCGGACGGACGGAACGCCACAGAGGGCGTTCCCTACAGACGGATACACGCATCGAGCAATCATCGAGCGACAATATTTCCTGCCTAATGCTCGTCATGCTCAGCCTAATTCATCGGGCCGTTTTGCACCAACGTCTCACGCCGCTATAACCACGTCGCTCACGCAGCCCACGCCTACAACTGCTCAAGGTTATGACGAACACGCCCGACGCGCCGCCGCCGGTTCCGACCACGTTTCGCGAGTATCTCCGCTCGTTCGGCCCGGGAATTATGGTCGTGCTCACGTGGCTCGGCGCGGGGGACGTCGTCGAGATGGGCGTTTCCGGCGCGAATTACGGCTACTCGCTGATGTGGGTTTTGGTCGTTGCGCTGTTCATGCGATTTCTGTTCGTGTCGCTCATCACGCGCTATCAGTTGTGTAATCAGCACGGCGAAGGGGTGCTCGACGGCTTGGCTCGATTGCATCCGTGGTACGCGCCGGTGCTATTGGCGACGACGTTCATCATGGGGCACATCTACTTGTCGTACATGACGGTCGGTACGGCTGAGGTGTGTCGGAATTTGTTGGAAGCGAAGCCGGCGGACGGCTCGCCGCGGACCGGCGCGATTTGGCCTTGGGCGCTGCTGTGGAACGGCATCGCGCTCGTGTTGGTGTTTCGGCCGTCGTACGATCGGCTGGAGCTGATCTTCAAGTTGCTGTTGGCGCTGCTCTCGATTTCGTTCGTCGGCTCCGCGATCTGGGTCGGCTTTCAACCATCGGAGTTGCTGCACGGACTCGTCAACGTTCGGCTGCCGAAAGACGAAGGGGCGTTCAAGCCGCTGTTGATCGTCATCGGCACGATCGGCGCCGTCGGCGGTTCGCTGATGAACTTGGTCTATCCGTACTTTCTCGATGCCAAGGGATGGCGCGGCCCGCAATACCGTCGCGTGCAGTTCTACGACTTTTTGCTCGCGATCATGGTGTTAATCGTTCTCAATCTCTCCGTGTGGATTCTCGGCGCGGAGTTGCTCTACCCGGAGAACAAGATCAAGGAACTCGACGACTTGCCGCAGCTGCTGAGTACGAAGCTAGGCGAGGCGGGACGCGTGCTGTTCTATCTCGGCATCTTTGCCGCGGTGTACACGTCGGTCCTCGGCCACGCGATGGGGCTCGCTTACATGGGAAGCCACGCTTGGTTGCGCTATCAAGCGGGCACCGGACCGATCACGCAAGACTACCGCAAGCATCCGCTCTATCGCGTCATCGCCGTGTGGTGCTTGGTATCGTCGCTCGTTTGGGCGCTGCCGGGGATGCCGGGCTTCGTCACGCTCACGCTGATCGCGAACAGCCTGCAGGTGGTGCTGCTGCCGTTCTTAGCGGGCGGACTGTGGTGGATCACGGCTTCGCCGAAGTTCATCGGCCCGAAGTATTGCAACCGGGCCTGGGAAAACGTGCTGATGGCCGGGCTCTTCTTGCTGGCGCTCTACGGCGCCTACGGGGCGGTGGTCTCGTTGGTGCAGTTCAAAACGCACTGAGACCGCTGCAGCTTGGTAAACCTTGCGGGTTATGACGGTCGCTCCTTTTTTTCCGCGTGCGACGATGACTCCGCGCGCGCCGCGCATCGGCATCGTACCGAACGTGACGGTCGCTCTCGGCCGATCGGATTATTCAGATTCTGTTAGGGCGTCAAATCCGGCACGGTCGGCATAAGGCGACCGAACGATCGCGACCATCGTTACGATTCATTAAGCCGATTTGCTTCTAACGTTTCGCACAACGCGGACATTCGATTCAAGAAGTAGTTCTCGCAGATTGCCCACGACGCGATTGCGTGGAACGACTCCTACTATCCCTACTGCTTAGGACCTGACTCCATGATCCTGCGTCGACTGCGAGACTTCGGCGGGCGATTGCTGCGCGGCGGAACGGCTGCGGCGTTGGCTTACATTCTGACCGGATTGTCGGCCGATCCGGTCGCCGCGCAAGCGCCGCCGGAACCGCCGGCGTCGATCTTCGCAGCCCCAGTCGAAGCCGCCGAATATACCGCGAGCCGCAATCTGCCGACGATGAAGCCGGCAGGCGATCCCTCGTACGAAGCTCGCCTGCGAGCGCTCGAACAACAGTTCGCCGAGCAGGAGATGCGATTCGCCAGTGCGGCGGAGGAGAAGAAGGACGACAAACCCGCCGCACCGGGGCAGGGCGTCGCCGTCGGCAGCGACACGAAGATGAACGGCTACTGGAAGCAGGGGGCCATTCTCGAAACGGCCGACAAAGGCTTCCGCATGAAGTGGCGCGGCCGCACGCAGTTCGACGCCAGCGGCTTCACCGAAAGCTCCGCCGCATCGTTCCAAGGCCTCGGCGGCAACCTCGACAAAACGGCCGTCGACTTCCGCCGCTTGCGCCTCGGTACCGAAGGAACTCTCTACGATCAATTCGACTTCGCCGTCGAACTCGACTTCATCAACACGTTCAACACCAACTCGGCGAGCAACCCTTTTGCGCCGAATGCCGCGCTCAAGAACTCGTTCGATCGGCAGTTCTTCGGCGTCCCCGCGCCGACCGACGTCTGGATCGGCATGCACCAGATTCCGTACGTCGGCAATCTGCGCATCGGCAACATCAAGCCGGCCAACGGCCTGGAGCACGCCAATAGCAGCCGCTTCCTCGACTTCATGGAACGCTCGCTGATGCAAGACGCTTTCACGGGTCGATTCAACAACGGCTTCCAGCCCGGCATTCTGTTCCACAATTGGAACGAAACCGAAACGGCGACCTACCAGTTCTCGATCACGCAAAACAGTTACAACGTGTTCGCGTACGAAGCCGGCGGTTATGACGTCGCCTCGCGCGTCACCTGGACGCCGATCAACGACAAGGCGTCGCACGGGCGCTACCTGCTGCACCTGGGCTTCAGCACGACGATGCGTGAGTGCGTCGACGGCCAGGAGCGAATTCGGTCCCGCGGTTCGCTGCGCAACGGTATCTCGCAGTCGTGGTCGAACTTTGCCGACACGACGATCTTCTTCTCCGATTACGAAACGCTGATGATCCCGGAAGCCGCGCTCGTGTGGGGCCCGTGGCACCTGCAGACCGAGTACTTCGGCCAGTGGAACCAGAATGTTCGAATTCAGCAAACGACCGGCGCCGGCTCGGTGCCCACGCCCGGCCCGAACCTCGGCACCGCCTATTTCCAGGGTTATTACGCCCAAATCGGCTACTTCCTCACCGGCGAACATCGCGAGTATGAAGGAAAGAACGGCGCGTTCGGCCGCGGTCCGGTCGGGCCGTACGAGAACTTCCACTTCATCAAGGGTCGCGGCAACTGCAACATTCTGACGAGCGGTGCGTGGCAAATCCTGTATCGCTACCAGGTGCTCGATCTGAACGATCCGCGGCTAGCGAACGTCAATACCATCAACGGCGGTGCGGTCGGCGTCGGCGGCGGCACGGTTTACGATCACACGCTCGGGCTCAATCACTTCCTGAACCCGAACATGAAGATCCAATACAACTTCGTCGTCACCGACCGCGGCGTGAGCGCGGCAACGCCGATCGGCGCTCCGCAAGTCGGCGGTCTGTCGTACGGCTTCGGCGCTCGCTTCGCCTTCGACTTCTAAACCACAACTACTTTTCGCACACATCACATACCAGGAACGTTGTTATGAAACTCAAAATTGCTCTGCTCGCAGCGACGCTGCTCGCCGGAGTCACCATCGTCGCGGAGGCGGGTCATCACTGCGGTCGCTGCAACGGTTGCGGCGGCTACAAGTACTGCAAGCTCGTGCCTGAAGTGACCAAGACCACCGTGTATGAATACTACTTGCAGTGCGAAGACTTCTGCGTGCCGGGCCGCAGCAAATGCATCGGCACCTGTTGCAAGCCCGACTGCAACGGCTGCTGCCACTGCGAGAAGGTGATGCAGCCGACGTGCGGATGCGTTCGCACCAAGGGCAAGCTGATGAAAGTGCCGGTCGTCAAAGAGAAGTGCGGCTGGAAGTGCGTGGTGGTCCACGTTTGCAGCGGCTGCCGGCACTGCGCCGATGCCCGCCCCGCCACCGACGCCGAGTTGCAACTGGCGCTACAAGCCGCCGAGCAGCAGGGCATCGTGCTGGCGTCGCACGCGGAGCCGATCGAAGTGACGATTCCCGCCGACGAACCGGCGCAGCTGCCCGCCGCTACGGAGACGACCGAAGCGCCGAAGCCGCTGCTGACGTTGCCGAAGCTCGGCTCGTTCTTCAGCAAGTAACGCCGTCTAATTCCGAAACCACACGCGGCCTCGATGCGATTCACTTCGCCTCGAGGCCGCGTTCGTTTTTGCGATCTTCGCGCCGCGATCGATTCGGCGAAATCACTGCCGGCACGCCTGCGACGGAACGCCGCGAAGCTAGAGAATCCTAATAATTCCGATAGGTAACAATCCCGATAGAAACGATATCGACGTCGTTTCTCATAAAGTCGGCATGACCCGACGTGCAGAGACGACGCGCATTCGTTGAAACAGGGTTTCCATGTCGATTTGGCGTCGCTGGTCTCACGCTGCGGTCGTCAGTGCTGCGTTGTATTCGAACTCCGCGCCGGTCTCGGCCCAAGCGCCGAACGTGCCGACCTTCTCGGCGACGGGTACGGTCGCGGTTCCCGCAACGCCGGCGTCGGCGGAACCTTTCGGCCCACCGCAGTTCAACGTCGCACAGGCCGGGCCGGCCGACGCATCGCCTTCGCCGGTCTACGCCGTGACGCCGGTCGCCGCGGAGATTCCGCATCCGGCCGACGTGATTCCCGCCGACCCGCTACCGCCGATCGGTTCGCAACTGAACGACCCCGCCGCCGATTTGGCCGCGCGGTTGCAGCAGGCCGAGAACCGCATCAAGCAGCTCGAGAGTCAACACAAGACCGTCATCGCGAACGACGCGCAGCAAGCCAAGATGATCGACTCGTTCAAGGAGCGCTGGGACAAGGCCCGCGATCCGTCGATCACCACCGTCGATCAGCAAACGCACAGTTCGTCGGCCAAGAAGCCGAGCGAGAAGAAGTGGTACGACCGACTCAGCATTCGCGGTTACATGCAAATGCGGTTGAACGAAACCCTTGAGACCTCGGCCGGCACGGCCCCGGCGCAATACGTCGGCGACCGCTCGATCGGCGACGACCAGAACTTTCTCATTCGCCGGGCCCGCATCATTATCAGCGGCGACGTCTCCGATCGCCTCTACGTCTATCTGCAACCCGACTTCGCTTCCAACCCCGACGGCACGACCGCCAATACGTACTTTGCGCAGGTCCGCGATTGGTACGGCGACATCTACATGGATCCTTGCAAGATCCACCGCTTCCGCGTCGGCCAAAGCAAGGTGCCGTACGGTTGGGAGAACATGCAATCCAGCTCGAACCGCTTGGCTCTCGATCGTAGCGACGCCATCAACTCGGCCGTTCGCAACGAACGCGATCTCGGCGTGTTCTATTACTGGACTCCGCAACCCGCGCAGGACTTCTTCAAGTTCGTACTCGACGAAGGACTCAAAGGCTCGGGCAATTACGGCGTGTTCGGCATGGGCGTCTACAACGGGCAGGGTGGTTCATTCTTAGAACAGAACGACAACCTGCACTTCGTCAGTCGTCTTACCGTGCCGTACAAGTTTGCGGGCGGGCAGTGCATGGAACTTGGCATCCAAGGCTACTACGGCGACTACGCCGTCGTCGGCACCGCCATTAGTCCCAACGGCGTTGGTGCCGCCGTCACGCCGTCCGGCACGCTCAACAGCGCCGTCATCAACCGCGAGATTCAAGATCAACGGATCGCGGGCACGTTCGTTTGGTATCCGCAGCCGCTCGGTTTCCAAGCCGAATGGAACGTCGGTCGCGGCCCGGGCCTCAACGACGCCCAAACCGCCGTCGAAGATCGCCATCTCTACGGCGGCTACGTGCAAAGCATGTACAAGCTCGACACTCGCTGCCACGGCACGTTCTTCCCGTTCATCCGCTACGTCTGCTACCACGGCGGTTGGAAGTCGGAACGCAACGCCCCGTTCTCCAGCGTCGACGAAGTAGAACTCGGCACCGAGTGGCAGATCACGCCGCAGCTCGAATTCACGATGACCACACTCGTCACCGACCGCACGAACACGACCGCCCGCGGCACCGCCAACACGCTGTCGTACAACCAATTCGACGGCAGCGTATTGCGAATGCAGTTCCAGATGAACTACTAAACGCGTTGTGGCCAATCCAGGGTGTCGCACGCCGCCGGTCGGGAGCTTAGAATCGTCGCTCCCACCGACGACACTCCCTCCCGGACGCTCTCGTGCTGCGACTCCGTATCTTCGCCTGCCTCGCCGTTTGCTACTCCGCGCTCACCTCCGCCGTTGCGGAAAGCCCGCCGCCGATCGCCGTCACCTTCGACGCTTCCGGCGACCGGACGCAACTCGTCGCCGATCCCGCGGCCAGTGCAAAGCAGGCGCTCGCGATCGATATCGGTTCCGGTCTCTCCGGCTCGCACAAGCTTAAAACGGCGGCGGCGAAGCTCCGCGAGGGGCGGTACCGGGTCACGCTCTACGCTCGATTGCACGGCGGGCCGACCGATGACTTTTCGCGGTTGAGGTTCGATGCGTCGCTCGGCGGCGCCGGAGTGTCGGCCGCGCGGAAGCAAATCGCGTGGACCATGCTCGACTCCACCCCCGACCGCTACACGCCGATCACGTTCGAAACGACGATCACCTCCGCCGCCGCGCCGACCGTCGGACTCGACTGGCAGCAAGTCGCCGTCGGTGCCGCCGACAAAGTCCAGCCGCTCCGCAAAGAAGAACTGCCGACGTCCCCCGACGCCGTGGCCGTCACGCCGAAAAAGAAAAACGCCCTGCTCGGCGGCGACGACGATTTGTTGGGCGAGATCAAAGCCGCCGGCGCGCCGCTGCCGCCGCTCGCGTCGATCAACTACCCGACGATCCTGCTCGACCGCGTGACGTTCGAGCCGCTCTCGGTCTCGGGCCCCGTCGGCTCCGTTTGGATCGACGAAGTCCGCCCGCAGTTCGTCCACGTCTATCCGAATCAACCGAATCCGATCACCGTGCGTCTCGGCACGGCCGGGTCTGCTGCCGCCGACTTAGAATTTCGGCTCGAACTGTTCGCCGGTCTCGACGAACTCGTTCACACCGAAACGAAACCGTGGAAGATTGCCGACGGGCAAAAGACCCTCCGCTTCGAGTGGCCCGGCGGTCCGCGCGAGTTTGGTTATGAAGTCCGCGTGACGTTGCTTGCCGACGGCAAACCGCTCGACGCGCGGAGCGAGTATTTTTCGGTCAGCTTCCCCATTTGGAAGACGGCGCTGCAAGCCTCGGGCTTCTTGGACTTTCACGATCGCATTGCGCAGTTTCCCGACCACGTCGCCGCGAATCGTCGCCAGTATCTGAACGTCGAAGAGGCGTTCAGTTGGCAGCCGAGCAGTTGGACCGACCTCAATCCGAAGGCCGATCACTGGTGGACGGGGCAGGGGGATGCCCACAACTCGCGCGAGGGCGTCAACACCTGGCTCAAGCTCAGCCGTGCCGAGGGGATCAAGATGATCACCTACCTCTGGCCCACCGCCAGCGGGCCCGAAGCCATTGAATGGGGCCGCCAAACGCCCGAGCTCATCACCCACGGCCGCGTCGGTTTGCCCACGGAGTTTTTCGACGTCGAAGATCTGCGATTGAAGTCGATCACCGAGGCCGACGAGCGGTTGTGGAACCTGCGCAGCGGCATCTGGAACTACCTCGGCATCAACAACGGCCTGCTCCGCTCGATGAGTAAAGGGATGGACGAGACGATCGCTTCGGCGAAGCAGTTCGGTTGGGACGGTGCCAGATTTGACAAGCCGCCGGGTTGGAGCGCGATGGGTGCCGCCGACGTGCACGAAGAGTTCAAACTACTCGGCGTCGAAGCGCTGATGCAAAAGTTGGTGCCCGAATACTACGAACAGCGCGACGGCCAGTGGACCGGCGAAGCGGTGTCGCTGGCGAACATTCGCTACGCCCGGCACCGGCTGCAAGAAGCGGACCCGCACTTCGCGCTCTCGTACAACTTCGGCGTCGTGCAGGACGTGACGAAGCAGAACAAATTCTTCGACGAGTGCTGCGTCGGCGGCGGGCAGATCATGGACGAACAGATTCGCCAAGTGGTCCGCGGGCCGTGGAAAGATTACGCCGCGAGAATCCGCACCCAAGCCAACTTGGCCCGCGAGCGCGGCGGTTACCATTGCTGCGTCGCTCCCAGCGGCTTCTCCGCCGCATCGCGACTCTACGCCGCGTGCGCGTTGTTCATCGGCGGCTCGCATCCGTACGGCAGTTACGGTTGGGAAGCGCCGCTGCCGGGCCGCTACACGCAGTTCATGACCCGCTTCGGCGAATACTGCTGGGCCGGCGATCTCGTTCCCACGACCGCCGACGCCGAACGATTCTCCATCGACGACGACCGCGGTCTGTGGTGGAAGGAATTTCCGCGACGCCGTACGCTGCCCGACGGTCGCACGCAGTGGGTCGTCCACTTGCTCAGCAATCCGCCGAGCGACGACATTGCCCCAACCAAGCCCGGCACCATGACGCCGTGGCGACAGAAGCTCGCAGTTGGTCGCAAGACCGCCGCCGCGCCGACCGTCTGGGCCCTCAGTGCCGAACCGACCACGCGAAGTGAGAAGCTCGAAGCCAAACAAGTCGGCGATCGCTACGTCGTCGAGATTCCCGAGCATCGTGTCTGGACCGTGCTCGTCTGGACGGAGGCCGCGCAATGATTCGCACTTTCTTCAGCTTGTTGATCGCACTCGTCGCCGCCGCGAACGTCGCCGTTGCCGCGCCGCCGTCGCTGCCCAAGGCGCTGGTCGTCGTTGGGCCGTGGGGCGATCTGTTCCGCTGGCGCGAAGCGATGCACGCCGGCGGCGTGCCGTACGAAGAAGCGTATCGCGTGATGAACGTCTATCACGGCGGCGTCCGCATGTATGGGCTGCCGCAGACGGCCGAACAACTCGGCACGTTTTCGACCGTCGTGCTGGCGAACATGGACGCCCCGACGCTCGGCGAGAAGAACCTCGCGATGCTGCGCGACTTCGTTCAGAACGGCGGCGGGCTCGTCGTCCTCGGCGGCGAATGGGCCTTCCAACGCGGCGGCTACGCAGGGACGCCGCTCGCCGAGATGCTGCCGGTCGAAATGCCGGCCGAAGATCGCATCCCGGTGAACCGCGACGGCGAAGTTTTACAACTCAGCGAAACTTCGTCGCTGCCGAAAGACTTGGCGTTCACGGTGAGCCCGCGCTCGTTCTACGCACATACGCTCACCCCCAAGTCGGGCGCGACGGTCGAACTCCGCGTCGGTGATCGGCCCGCGATCGCCAGCGGCACGTTCGGCAAGGGACGCGTCGTCGCCTGTGGGCTCACGATCCACGGCAAGCCGCCGACCGGAACCACCGCGTTCTGGGATTGGGCCGACTGGCCGCGGTTGCTCGGGCACATCGTCGATACATCGGCCGTCGGTCGCCCCGCCACGGAGTTGGCGAAGCCGAGCGTCAAGCCGCTCTCGGCCGACGAGATCAGCCAAGTGCAAACGCGTTTCGAGCCGCTGACCGCGGAGTTCGCCGAGCGGTTCGCCGCCGCACCTTCGGCTCCCGCCGCGGCCGTGTTGTTCGAGCAACTGTTCGGCGACCAACCGACGCGCATCAACCTCACGCGACCGATCGTCGCCGGGTTGCTGCGCTTTGCCGAACCGTCTTGGGAAAAGCAGTTGCTGAAATGGAGCGACTCGCTCAATCCGCAGGCGACGCACCGCAGCGCCGCGGTCGAACTGCTCGGCGCGAGCCGCGGCCCCGCCGCCGGAGCGCGGCTCGTGGAACTGCTGCAGGATGTCGATGTTTCGGACGCCGCACTCGACGGCCTGCGTCGGCTCGACGATCCGAAGCATCTGCCGCTGCTGCAAAGTTTTTACGAACGGAACGTCGCGGCCGCCGACTTCCGGATGTACGGCAAGCCCGGTGCATTCGCCATTCCGCACACCCGGCAAGGGATCGCAGCGGTCCGTGCCGCCGCGGCTCTGTACGCCTTAGGCGATCCGCAAGGCACGGCTCGGCTGGCCGGCTTGTATCGCGAGATTCGTTTGCTGCGCCGCATCCATGCCAACGCCGCCAAGCGCCGCGTCGGCGAGAACGACGCGCAAGGCCAAGCCATCCGCGAGGGAATCATCAAGAAAGCCGACGACCTTCGCGCGTTGGAAGCGTACCTGCTCGACGTCGTCGGGCCCGTCCCGCCCCGCGCGCGAGCCGGCTTCGTCGACTATGCTCGTTCGGCGACCGACGATGCCGAAATCCGCTTGGTCACCACCGGCCTGCTCGCGTCGCCCGCCGACGATTGGTCGCCGCTGGCCGACGCGCAAGATGGAATTGTCCGCCGCATTGCGAACTTGAAACCATAGCAATCTGTAGGGAACGCCCTCCGTGGCGTTCCGTGAACCCGCACCAGCGGAACGCCACAGAGGGCGTTCCCTACAACGCAACGAGATTTCAAAACACCATGACTTCCACCTTCATTCGATTCGTCCTCGCCGCGCTCGCACTCATGCCGCTCACCGTGGCGGCAGCAGAGACGATCGTCGATCCCGCTCGCGACACGCTCAGCCCCGTTTATCCGGCCGCCGCGGTGCCGTATTCGTGGCAAGAAATTCGCGACGGCAAGTTCGAGCTGATGCCGGCCCACTGGCAACGCTCGGGCACCACCCCGCTCATTCCCGACGGCATGAACAGCCGGCCGGTGCTGCAAGCGGACGGCTCGGTCCGGGTTTACTTCGGCAAGCGCGGTCCCGGCGGCGGCATTTGTTATTTCGACGTCGATCCCGCCGCCCCCGAGAAGCTGAAAGGCAAAGTCGTCGGCCCGATCATCACCACCGGCGCGGCCGGCACCTTCGACGACGATTGGGTGCTGTGTCCCGAACCGGTTTGGGTCAGCAAGACGCACTTGCGGATGTACTACGCCGCCAAGAAGAAGGGAGGCTTCTTCGCGAAAGTGTGGAGCCTCGGCGTGGCGGACAGCACCGACGGCGGCGAGACGTGGACCAAGTACGCCGGCAATCCGATTATGACCGCGACCGACGACGTGTGGGAATCGGGCGCCACCGGCTTCACGTCGGTCGAGCGCGACGGCGACGGCTGGCGGATGTGGTACCTCGGCACCGACACAAACGGCAACGCGAAGAAGCAAATCGGGTACGCCACGTCGAAAGACGGCTACGCCTGGGACCGCTACGCGAAGAACCCGGTGATCGCCGTGAACCCGAACTTCGAATGGGAGCGAGGCGCGATCGCCGTCGCTCGCATGATTCGCGATGGAAAAATGATTCGCACGTGGTACGCCTGCTATCCCGACAACAACACCTATGCCATCGGCTGTGCCGAAAGCGTCGACGGCCTCACGTGGTTCCGCAGTCCGAGTAATCCCATTCTCAAGGGAAGCGGCAAAGGTTGGGACTCGGCGATGACCGCCTACCCGGGCACCGTCCGCGTCGGCGACACGTATCTCATGTACTACAGCGGCAACAGCTACGGCTCGAAGGGAATCGGCCTCGCGACGGCCGTGGTCCCGCGCGGCACGTGGTACTACCGCAGCGGCGCAAGCGAAAAATTCGATGATGCGACGGCGTGGACGCGGCTCGGCGACGAGCCCGCCGAGAAGCCGAAGTACATTCAGTTCGCGGTCGTTTCCGAGGCGAAATCGGGGGAGTAAACCGACGGCGGATTGGATAGAATGTCAGGGTCGGTCCCGCCTGCTATCCCACCGCCTGAGAACTTCCCTCCGATGCTGCGATCCGTTCTCTGCTGCGCCGTTGGCGCGCTTTCGTTTTTATCTCCGTCGATCGTCGCCGCGGCCCAGACCGGCGCTGAAATCTACCGCACGCTTTGCGCCTCGTGTCACGGGGCGAAGGGCGAGGGTTCGAGCACCTATTCCATTCCGCTGCTCGGCGATAAATCAATCGGCGAGTTGGCGGAATTGATCGAACGAACGATGCCGGAAGGGGAGCCGGAAAAGTGCGTCGGCGACGATGCCAAAGCGGTCGCGGCCTACATTCACGAAACCTTCTACGGCCCGGCCGCTCAGGCGCGAAACGCACCCGCCCGGGTCGAGCTCTCGCGACTCACGGTCCGTCAGTACGGCGAAACGATGGCCGATCTCTTCGGCAGCTTCCGCACGGTGCCGAAGCCGCTGGAGGTGAAAAAGAATGAGCTCGTGAAGATCGAGCCCGGCCTGTTTGGCGAGTATTTCCCCTCGACGGCGTTCAGCAGCAAGAATCGTTTTCTGACCCGCACCGACGCCGGCGTGCAGATCGATTTCAAAGACCAATCGCCGCCGGGCTACGACTTCGAAGCGGCGAAGGTCGCGAAGCTGGCCGAGATCGAGGCCGACAAGAAGAAGAAACGCAGGCCGCCGGCGCCGCTGACCACGCCCGAGTTCTCGATCCGCTGGCAAGGCGTGCTGTTGCCTCCCGAAACCGGCGACTACGAGATCTCGCTCCGGACGGAGAACGGTGCGCGAATCTGGGTCAACGACCTGAAGAAGCCGCTCATCGACGGCTCGGTCCGCTCCGGCAAGGTGAGCGAGTACGCGGAAACAATTCGCCTGCTCGGCGGCCGCGCGTATCCGATCAAAGTCGAAATGCAGAAGACGCAGCGGGCCAAGGAAACGACGGCATCGATCACTCTGTTCTGGACGCCGCCGCACCGCGCCCGGGAACCGATTCCCGGTGTTCGCTTCTCCACGGCGACCGCCGCCGAAGGCTACGTGGTCCACACGAAGTTTCCGCCCGACGACAAGAGCACCGGCTACGAGCGCGGCACCGACGTCAGCAAAGCGTGGGAACAAGCGACCACCGAAGGGGCGATCGAAGCGGCGGCGTATGTCATCGCTCGTCTCCCCGAACTGACCGGCGCGGGCCCGACCGACAAGAACCGCGGCGAAAAAATGCAGACGTTCTGCACGACGCTGGCCGAGCGTGCCTTCCGCCGACCGCTGACCAAAGAACAACAAGAGCTGTACGTCGACCGCCACTTCCGCGAGGCGAAGACGCCGGAACTAGCGTTACAGCGGGCGATCCTGCTCACGCTCAAGTCGCCGCGGTTTTTGTATCGCGATCTTGCGCCGGCCGCGCGCGACGCGTATTCCACGGCCTCGCGGCTTTCGTTTGCGCTCTGGGACTCGGCCCCCGACGCCGAATTGCTGAGGGCCGCGACCGAAGGAAAGCTGCAATCGCCGGCGGAAGTGCGGGCCCAGGCCGAACGGATGGCCGCCGACCCGCGGACCGCCGCGAAGCTGCACGCGTTTTTCCTCCAGTGGCTCAACGTGGAGCACTTCGGCGACGTCTCCAAGGACCCGAAACTCTTCCCGCAGTTCAACGAACAGATCGTCACCGACTTGCGGACTTCGCTGGATCTATTTCTCGACGAGGTGCTCGCCTCCCCCGAGGCCGACCTGCGGCGACTGCTGACGAGCGACGAGACGTACCTGAACGCTCGGCTCGCCGATTTCTACGGCGCGAAGTCGCCGGGCGAAGGCTTCCACAAAGTGAAGTGGGAAGCCGATCGCCGCGCCGGCCTACTCACGCATCCGCTGGTGATGGCGGGCCTAGCGTACACCGACGTCACTTCGCCCATTCACCGCGGCGTCCTCATCTCGCGGAGTATGCTCGGCCGCGCGTTGCGTCCGCCGCCGGAAGCGGTCACGCCGCTAGCCGTCGATTTGCATCCGAAGCTCACCACGCGAGAGCGCGTCACGCTGCAGACGCAATCGGAGTCGTGCGCGGCTTGCCACACGATGATCAACCGTCTCGGCTTTGCGCTCGAGGGCTTCGACGCAGTCGGTCGCTTCCGTTCGACTGAGAAGGACCGGCCGATCGACGCGACCGGCGGGTACCGGACGCAAGACGACAAGCAGCAAAAGTTCACCGGCGGTCGCGAGCTGGCGAAATTTCTCGCCGGCAGTCCCGAGACGCATGACGCCGTCGTGCAGCAGTTGTTTCAACACACGACGAAACAACCGATTTTGGCTTACGGCATGAACGTGCCCGAGACGTTGCGAAAATCGTTCGTGCAGAGTGAGTTCAACCTTCGCAAACTCACGCTCGAAATCGCCGTGACCGCGGCGACGGTCGAACCGACGATTACCTTGACGACCGCCGCAAAAGGCCCGTAAATTACCGACTCGCGCCGCTTCGCTGGACACGTCCCGCGATTCGGCCGATACTTAGAAAGCTGTCCGCTACCGCTCGCTCCGCCTGCCTGCCTTCCGCCTGAACTTCCCGCCTGCACTGAGGTTTTGATGTCGACCGCGACTTCTCGCCGTGAGTTCCTCAAGCGTTTGCAACTCGGTGCCGCCGCGGCTCCGTTTCTGGCGAACCTCCCGTGCTTCGCCGCGACGGGTTCCGGCAAACCCGGCGGCAAGGCGAAGAAGCAGCGGTTGATCGTCGTCTTCAGCCCCAACGGCGTAGTGCCGACGAACTTCTGGCCCGACGAAGTCGGCGCCGACTTCAAGTTGAAGTCGATCATGGAGCCGCTTGCTCCGTTCAAGAAACAACTGCTCACGCTGCACGGCGTGAACGACAAGATTCGCGGCGACGGCGACAACCACATGCGCGGCATCGGCTGCTTGCTGACCGGCGTCGAGTTGCTACCGGGCAACATTCAAGGCGGTTCGCACACGCCGGCCGGCTGGTCGAGCGGTCTGTCGATCGACCAAGAGATCAAGAATTACTTGCAGAAGGACGCGGCCACCCGGACGCGGTTCGGTTCGCTGGAGTTCGGCGTCGGCGTGCCCGATCGTTCCAACACGTGGACCCGCATGGTCTACACCGGCGCGAACAAGCCGATCGCGCCGATCGACGATCCGTACCAGATGTTCAACAAGCTGTACGGCCGCCGCAAAGACGAGGAGAGCCTCCGCAGCGTGCTGGATGAACTGCAGGCCGATCTGAAAAAGGTTCGCGAAGCCGTCGGCAAGGAAGATCGCCGCGTGTTGGACGAGCACACGACGTTCGTTCGCGAAATGGAACAAGAACTCCGCAACGCGCCGAAGGACGCCGGCCACCCGGTGCCCGAACTGGCCGACGGCGTGAAGGACGACAACGACAACATTCCGACGCTGAGCAAGATGCAGATCGAGCTGCTCGTCGGTTCGCTGGCGGCCGACTTCACGCGGGTCGCCACGCTGCAGTTCGCCAACTCCGTCGGCGGCACGCAGATGAAATGGCTCGGCATCACCGAAGGGCACCACGCCCTGTCGCACGAGCCGGACAGCAACAAGGAAGCGCAAGAGAAGCTGACCAAGATCAACACCTGGTTTGCCGAGCAGATTGCCTACCTCGCCAAGCGTCTCCGCGAGACGCCGGAGCCGGACGGCTCGGGCAATATGCTCGACAACACGCTCATCGTTTGGACGAACGAACTCGGCAAAGGGAACTCGCACACGCTCAACGACATCCCGTTCATCTGCGTCGGCGGCATGAATGGCATGAAGATGGGCCGCGCGCTGAAGCTGAGAGGCGTGCCGCACAACCGGCTCCTGATGTCGCTGGCCCACGGCTTCGGCCACGAAATCACGCGGTTCGGCAACGCCGATCACTGCACCGACGGGCCGTTGAACCTGTCGTAGGAAGGCGTCGTCACGAATTCAACGAGCCGCGACCGTCAGAGAGCGGGGCGATAGTCGCGATTCAAGCCCCCGCTACCTCAAGGTCGCGGCTCGTATCTTTTCGTGAACAACTCACTCCGCGAACGGGGCGAGTTCTTCCCATCGCAACATCGCGGCGTCGAGGCGGTCGCCGGCCGTCTTCAAGCGGCCTTGCTCGCGGGCGATCACGTCGCCTGCTTGTTGGTAGAACCCGGGCTCGGCCATCTCAGCGTGCAGCGCGGCAATGTCCGTCTCCAACTGCTCAATCTCGGCGACGAGCTTTTGGAATTCTTGGTTCTCTTTGAACGTGAGCTTTCGCTTCGCCGACTCTTTTTCCTTGGCCGGTCGCGCGGCGGCGGGTTTCGGCGTTTCCGTCTCGGGCTTCGATTGCTCGCCGCGCTGGCGGACGTAGTCGTCGTAGCCGCCGACGTACTCCTTCAAACCGTCCGGCTCAAAGACGAGCGTCGAGGTAACGACGTTGTTCAGAAACGCGCGATCGTGGCTCACCGTGATAATCGTGCCGGTGAACTCCGCGAGTCGGTCTTCGAGCAGTTCCAGCGTCTCGGCATCGAGGTCGTTCGTCGGTTCGTCGAGAACGATGACGTTCGCCGGCTTCGCGAACAGTTTTGCTAATAGCACGCGGTTCCGCTCGCCGCCGGATAAGAACTTCACCGGCGTCCGGGCCCGTTCGGCGTTGAATAGAAAGTCTTGCAGGTAGCCGATGATGTGCCGCGACTTGCCGTCGATCCAGATGGCGTCGGAGCCGTCGCCAACGTTTTCTTGCACCGACGCCTCTTCGTCGAGCACGCGGCGCAGTTGATCGAAGTACGCAATCTGCAAATTGGTGCCGAGCCGTACTGAGCCCGACTGCGGCGGAAGCTGGCCCAGCAACACGCGGAGCAGCGTCGTCTTGCCGGCACCGTTCTGTCCGATGACGCCGATCTTGTCGCCGCGGGTCATCGTGGTCGAGAAGTCGCTAAAGATCGGCCGCTCGCCGTAGCTAAACGAAACGTTCTTCACGTCCGCGACAAGGACGCCGCTCGCCGCCGCATTCTGGACGACGATCTTCGCCGCCCCGTCGATCGTCCGCCGATCGCGACGCTCGCGGCGAAGTTGTTCCAGGGCTCGCACGCGGCCCATGTTGCGAGTCCGCCGAGCCTCGACCCCTTTGCGGATCCAGACTTCTTCCTCGGCCAGCTTTTTGTCGAACAGCGCGTTCTGCTTTTCCTCGGCTTCGAGGGCCGCTTCTTTTCGCTTCAGGAATGTGTCGTAATCGCACGACCAGTCAAACAATCGCCCGCGGTCGATTTCGAGAATGCGGTTCGACAGTTTGCGCAGGAACATGCGGTCGTGCGTGACGAACAGCAGCGTGACGTTCGAGCGGCTCAAAAAATCTTCGAGCCAGGTGATCGCGTCGACATCGAGGTGGTTCGTCGGCTCGTCGAGCAGCAGCAAATCGGGCGACGACGCCAAAGCCCGGGCTAGCAGGACGCGGCGTTTCATGCCGGACGACAACGTCCCGAACTCGACTTCGGGTGGCAATTGCATTCGCGACAGGATTTGCTCGACCGCGTGTTCCCGTTTCCAGGCCGTCGCCGGGTCGTGCCCTTCGATGAGAATTCCCTCCGCCACCACGTCGTGAATCGTGCCGCCGACGTCTTGCGGCACGTCTTGTTGCAGGCTCGCGACCTTCGTGCCCGGCGCGAACACAATCTCGCCGCCGTCGGGCTCCACTTCGCCGCAGAGCATTTTTAATAACGTCGTCTTGCCGGAACCATTGCGGCCGAGCAGACCGATCCGCTGGCCCGGCTCGATCAGCGTGGAGACGCCGTCCAACAGCGGCGGACCGCGAAAGCCGATTTTCAGATCGCGAAGCGTAACGAGGGCCATTCATTCGTCCGTGACGAGAAGCAAACGGAAACAAGCATCCGCAGATTACACAGATTTCGCAGATGGAGAAGGGAGGAAAGCGATTCCGAATTCAAATCTGCGTCATCTGCGAAATCTGCGGATGCATTTGATCATCGATCACCCCGGCCCCAACCGCGGTGTGGCTTTCACGAGCGGATGCTGATCGTTGCGGCGTCCGAAGTAGACCGCGGTCCATTCCGCCAAGCGTCGGCCGAGCAGCTTGCAAGCGGCCTGCTCCCCTTCGTCGCGCGGTTCCCGAACGGTGATCGCACCGTAGTGGGCCGTCGTCAGTTTCGAGGCATAGTCCGTGACGCCGAAGACGAGGAACCCAAAATTCATCAGCACCGTCAGCAGCGATTGGCAGGCGAGTTCCTGTCCGCCGCCGAACCCGCCTGCCGACGAAAACGCGCAGCCGAGTTTGCCGTCGACCTTCATCCAGTGTGGGCCCATCGTCTCGTCCCAGAAGCGCTTCATCTTCCACGAGAGGATGCCCATGTTCGTCGGACTGCCGAGCGCGATCCCTTCGCACCAGAGCACGTCGTCGGCCGACGCTTCGTCTAAATGCCGCACGCGAACGTCGACGTCCGGCACTTCCCGCGCCCCCTCGGCCACCAGCGCCGCCATCCGGGCCGTGTTGCCGCTCGCGGAATCGTACAGGACGAGGATTTTGTTCATGGCGAGATTACGAAGAGGGGGTGAGTGGGAGATGGGGAGAGAGGGAGACGGAGCGAGCAAGGCTTATTCTCCCCCTCTCCCGTTCTCGCCCTCTCCCACTCTTGATTGCGACGGCGAACGAGCACGTAGCCGATCAGACATCGTCGACGAATCACGGCGAGCGCAACTCGTACATCCCTTGGCCGACATACTTCAGTTTGCCTTCTGCCGCCAGCGCATCCCACACCGCCTTGGGGTACTGGTTCGGCGGGGTGATGCCGAGGATCTGCGTCTTGCCGCCGGAGAGGGGACTTTTGGTGAAGCTCGAATCGGAATCGAGCTGCGTCATTTTGATTCGCTTCTTGAATGCCTTCATCGCGGCCTTCAACTCTTCCGGCGAAGGTTTTGGTGAGGAAGTCGCAGGCGGTGATGCGTTCGCCGCGGCGTCGACGGCCGGTTGCGGTGCTTCAGGCGACAGTGCCTCGGGCGACGGGGTTTCGATCGGCGGGTCGGTCGATTCGCTCATGATGCTTCTGAAATAACGGTGAAGAGGCGATGCGAGAGTCGCCTAGTTTACCGAGCGGACGACGACTCGGCGACCGACGGAACACTCCAGAGGGCGTTCCGTACATCGCGCACGAAATTCCCGACTGCGGCGGGGAGCGTCAGGCGAAAATTCTCGGGCCTTCGCCGCGAAAAGGAGGCACCGATCGCCGCGAGTTGATATGATGCGCCCGGACAGAGGCGGCCCGTTTGCGGGGCAGAGTGTGCGATCTCGTGTTGGGGATGCACCGGTGTCGGCAGCCTCGCCGAAGGAGTTCGGCGTCGGGGAAGATCCCCTCGCCGCACCACGACGGGCCCATGTGAGGCCGTGGTTAGCCACGATCCTTTTGGCGATCCTCGTCGCCCCTCGTTCGCTCGCCGCGGCCGACATGGTCGCGGCCCACGAATCGTTTCAAACCGGCGACTACGCCGCCGCGTTGAAAGCCGCCGAAGAAGAGACCGCCGTCGGTTACGCCGACGTTCGTTGGTGGCGACTCCGCGTTCGTTCGCTCACCACGCTCGGCCGCTATCGCGAAGCGACTGAAATCCTCGACGCCGGACTGCGGCAACACTACGCCGATGCAGGGCTCCGCGTCCTCGGTCACGAGCCCTTGCAACTCATCGGCAAGCCGGAACGGGCCGAGGCGGTGGTCGCAGAACTCTTGCGATTGGCGACCGGCACGCCGTGGCGGTATCAAACGGCCGACGATCGCGTCTGGCTCGGTCGGGCCGCCGTGCTGATGGGGGCCGATGCCCGCGAGGTGCTCGAAGGTTTTTACGACTACGCGCTCAAGCAGGAGCCGGATCACCTGGATGCGGCGCTCGCATCCGGCGAACTGGCGCTGTCGAAACACGACGACGGCGTGGCGGCCGAGACGTTCCGTAAGGCGCTCGAACGGCATCCGCACGATGCCGACCTGCTATGTGGTTTAGCTCGCGCCGTAGCGGATGAGTCGGATCTCGAAAGCCGCACGCAGTTGGCGGCCGCGCTCGAACGCAACCCGCGGCATCTGCCGAGCCTGTTCGTAACGGCCGAGGAAGCGCTCGATCATCAGGACTACACGGCTACGAGCGCGGCATTAACCGAAATTCTCGCGATCAACCCGGTTCATCCGAAAGCGTGGGCCCTGGCGGCCGCGCTGGCGCATGTGCAGGCCGACGAACTCGGCGAACTTGCGTGTCGCCGGATCGCGCTCACAAACTGGACTAAGAATCCGGAAGTCGATCACGTGTTCGGAGCGAAGCTATCGAGCGCCTACCGCTTTGCCGAAGGTGCCGCGGCGCAGCGACGCGCGCTCGCGTTCAACAGCAAGTACCTGCCGGCCCGCGCTCAGTTGGCCCAAGACTTGTTGCGGCTCGGCGAAGCGGAGGAAGGTTGGAAGCTGGTTGCTGAAGTCCAAAAAGCCGACCCGTACGATGTCGTCGCCTACAACTTGGCGAACCTCCGCGACAAGCTCGAACAATACGTGACGCTGAAGTCGCCGTCCTTCGAGCTGCACATGGACCGTCGCGAAGCCGCCGTCTACGGACCGCGTGTCCAGGCCTTGCTCGAACGAGCGCGGCAAACGCTCGGCGACAAATACGGTTGGCAACCGACAAAGCCCGTGACGGTCGAAATTCTGACGACGCAAAGCGACTTTGCGATCCGCACCTTTGGTCTACCGGGCGGCGACGGCATTCTCGGCGTCTGCTTCGGCACGGTCATCACGGCCAACAGTCCCGCGGCCCTTGCCGGTCGGACGACGAATTGGGAAGCGACGCTGTGGCACGAATTCTGTCACGTCGTGACGCTCGAAATGACCCGACACCGCATCCCACGGTGGCTCAGCGAGGGCATTTCCGTCTACGAAGAGCGCCAAGCGAACCCGACCTGGGGCAACCGCCTGAACCGCGAAACACGCCAGATGATTATGAACGGCGAACTCGCGATGGTCGCCAACCTGAACCAAGCGTTTCGCAACCCAAAATCGTCGGCCCATTTCGATCTGGCTTATTACCAAGCCTCGCTCGTCGTGGAACTGCTCGTTGAGAAACTCGGCTTCCCGACGCTGCGGCGAGTGCTAGAAGACGTGGCCGCCGGCATACCGATCAACGATTCACTCGAGCTCCGCACCGGCTCACTCGCCGGCTTCGAGAAATCGTTCGTCGAATTCGCGGAGCAGAAGGCGCACGAGTACGGCCCCGACGTCGATTGGCAGGACGACGACCTCCCGCCGATTCCACAAGGCCCGGCCGCAACGATCGCCGCGTGGCTGCAAGAACGACCGCATCACTACCGCGGCCGTTTTTTGTATGCGCGAGCGTTGATGAAGGAGAGCCAATTCGCCGAAGCCCGCAAGGTTTTGGAGTCGCTGACGAAGGACGTTCCGGCTTGGGCCGGCGATGAGAGCCCGTATCTGCTGCTCGCTAAAACATTGCAGGAGTTGAAAGAGACTGCGGCTGAGCGCGAGGTACTAGAGGCGTCCGCGTCGCGATCGGACGATGCGCTCGAAACGTATCGGCGGCTGATCGCCTTGGCGGTCTCCGCGAAAGACTCGGCGGCCCTACAAAAGAATGTCGAGCGGTTCCTAGCGGTCGATCCTCTGCACGAATTTCCGTATCGCCACTTAGCAGAGCAGGGGATCGGCGACCGCACGATCCCCGCAGCCGCGGCCGCCGCTCGCTCACTGTTAGCGCTCGAACCGGCCGACGTCGCCGGGACGCACTTCTTGCTGGCCAAGTTGCTGCACGCCGCGAACGATCCGGCCGCCAAGCGTCACGCTCTGCTCGCGCTGGAAGAAACGCCCCGCTATCGCGACGCGCAACGGTTACTGCTCGCGATCGTTGACGCCGACAAACAGGGCGCCGCGAAGAAGCTCACCCGCAAACCGACGCGAGTCGAACCATGAGATATCGAATCGTTTGCTCCCTCCTCCTCGGTCTCGTCGCGCTGCTCATCCCCGGCGACGCCGAAGCCCAGCGCGGTCGCTATCGCGGGCAAATTCCCATCGACCGCAACGGCGTACCTACTTGGGAAGTCGATCCGCAAATGCCCGACGAACTCTTCACGTTCGTCCGACTCCGCTACAACTCGTACTACCGCGGCGGCGCCTGGGCCACCGACTTCCCCGACGCCGAGCTGAATCTTTCCTACCGTCTGCAGCAGCTCACTTCGATGCGAGCCCATCCCGAAGGCAAAATCGTCGACATTGACGATCCCGCGCTGTTCGACCATCCGTTTATCTACTGCATCGAGCCGGGGGACATGGCCCTCTCGAAGCACGAGGCCGAAATCCTCCGGACTTACCTGCTTCGCGGCGGGTTCCTGATGGTCGACGACTTTTGGGGCGAGGACGAGTGGGACAACTTCCATCAGGCCTTCAAGCAAATTTTTCCCGAGCGCGAACTGGAAGAGCTCCCGCTCGAGCATCCGATTTTTCACTGCGTCTACAACCTAACCGAGAAGCCGCAGGTGCCGTCGATCAACAACGCCATGGCCGGTCGAGCGAGCGGCATTACCTATGAACGAAGCGATGCTCGCGAGCCGCACTACAAAGCCTGCTTCGACGACAAGGGCCGCATGATGATGATCGTCTGCCACAACACCGACCTGGGCGACGGCTGGGAACGCGAAGGAGAAGACCCCTGGTACTTCCGCGAGTTCAGCGAGAAGAAATCTTATCCGCTCGGGATCAACATTTTGTTTTATCAGTTCACGCACTGAGGAAGTTCTTCGTACTTGGTGCTTAGTTCTTCGTTAGTCGAACAAAGCACCAAGCACGAGGCACGAAGCACTGCAACTCAGAACCAAGCACCAAGAACGCACCATGAACCTGACGTACGAAGAAGAAAAGACTGCGGTCGAGCAACTGCGCGAGGGGCGGAAACGGATCGACGCCGAGCTGTCGAAAGTGATCGTCGGCCAGCGAGAGGCGGTGGAACAACTGCTGATCGCGCTCTTCGCCGGCGGGCATTGCCTGCTCACCGGCGCACCGGGCCTCGCCAAGACGTTGTTGGTGAAGTCGATCGCGCAGGTGTTTCATCTCAAATTCTCGCGGATCCAGTTCACGCCCGACCTGATGCCCGCCGACATCACCGGCACCGAAATCCTGCAGGAGAACGACGCCGGACGTCGGCAACTCACGTTCGTTCGCGGGCCGGTCTTCGCCAATGTCGTGCTGGCGGACGAAATCAACCGCACGCCGCCGAAGACGCAGGCCGCGTTGCTCGAAGCGATGCAGGAGCATCAGGTCACCGCGGCGGGTCAGTGTTATCCGCTCGAAGAGCCGTTCTTCGTGCTGGCGACGCAGAACCCAATTGAAATGGAAGGGACCTACGCGCTCCCCGAGGCGCAACTCGACCGCTTCATGTTCAACACGGTCATCGACTACCTGCCGGAAGATGACGAAGTGGCCGTCGTGCAACGAACGACCGCGGCGAAGCCCGAGCCGATCCAACCGCTGTTCACCGGCGAGGACGTGCTGCGGTTCCACGAAGTGGTTCGCCGCGTGCCGGTCGCCGAGGAAGTGGTTCGTTACGCCGTGCGAATCGCCGCCGTCACGCGCCCGTCGCAGCCGCACGGCCCGGAGTTCGTCCGCAACTGGGTGAGTTGGGGCGCCGGAACCCGCGCGGCCCAGTTTTTGATTCTCGGCGCGAAGGTCCGCGCACTGCTCGCAGGCCGAGTCCACGCCACGGCCGACGATATCCGCAGCCTCGCATTGCCCGTGCTGCGGCACCGGGTGCTGGTGAACTACCGGGCCGAAGCCGAGGGTGTGACCGTCGATCAGGTGATCGCCCGCATCTTGGAACACGTGCCCGGCCCAGTGGCGGAGAAATAAGCACAAACATGTTTGGTCCCCTCGCCCCGCAGAGCGGACCGATCACAAGCCAGGGCAACCAGCGGGGAGAGGGATAGGGAGAGGGGCCGACGAACGATGAGTTGTATCGCAAGCAGGAGGACCGGAAACGAAACGGACAAACGCTTTCCCCCTCACCCTATCCCTCTCCACGAATCCAAATCATGCGCACGATTAAGTTCATCGTCGGGGAGAGGGGACCAAACCTAGCAAACGTATGAGCGGCTCGACTTCATCACCGAATGCAGCTCGCGGGTCCTCCCACTGGATCGACCCGGCGGCGCTGATGCGCATCAAGAACCTCGAAATGCGGGCCCGCGTCGTCGTCGAAGGTTTCTTCTCCGGCCTTCACCGCAGTCCGTATCACGGTTTCTCCGTCGAGTTCACGGAGTATCGGCAATACACGCCGGGCGACGACCCGCGGTACCTCGATTGGAAACTGTTTGCCCGCAGCGACCGCTACTACATCAAGCGGTTCGAGGACGAAACGAATCTCCGCTGCCATCTCATCGTCGACCTCAGTCGCTCGATGGAGTACGGCTCGCTCGGCTTCACGAAGGCCGAGTATGCCCGCACCTTGGCGGCGACGCTGGCGTACTTTTTGAACACGCAGCGCGACGCCGCCGGACTAACGACGTTTCACGATGCGGTCCTCGACTACCTGCCGGCTCGCTATCGTCCCGGTCATTTGCGACGACTCATGCTGCTGCTCGACCGGGCCTCGGCGGGCTCGTCGACCAATCTCGTCAAACCGCTCGAACGCGCGGCGGAACTGCTCCGCAAGCGGGGCGTCGTCGTGCTCGTGTCCGATCTGCTTACGCCGCTCGACGGCCTCAGTTCGCAACTCGCCGCGCTCACGTCGCGCGGTCACGAGGTGCTGATTTTCCAAACGCTCGACCCGACCGAACTGCGGTTCGATTTCGCCGATGCGTCGCTGTTCGTCGACGTCGAAAGCGGCCGCGAGTTGTACGTCGACCCGCAGTCGGTCCGCGCCGATTATCTGCGCCGCTTCGAAGAGCATCAGCAGCAGTTGCAGACCATCGTCGACCGGCTCGGCATCGATCTGATCCGCACGCCCATCGATCGCCCACTCGATCAGGCCCTGGCCGACTACTTGAACTCGCGCGGGCTCAAAGGCAAACCGACGCGCCGTCGGGCGATGACGGGGCACGCGAGTCACGGCGGCGGCGGTTCCGCGGGGAGGCCCGCATGAGCTTTCTCGCGCCGTGGTTCCTTGCCGCAGGGGTCGCCGCCGTCGCGCTGCCGATTCTGTTCCACCTGTTTCGTCGAACGCCGCAGGGGCGACTGCCGTTCAGCACGCTCATGTTTCTCACGCCGTCGCCGCCGCGGCTCACTCGCCGCAGCCGGTTGGAAAATTGGCCGCTGCTGCTACTCCGCGCTGCGGTGCTGGTGCTGCTCGGCCTCGCATTCGGTCGCCCGCTCTGGCGGCAGTTGGTGGAACAATCCGACACCGTCCCCGCCGGCAAGCGCGTCGTCGTGCTCGTCGACGTCAGCGCCAGCATGCGCCGCGGCGAACTCTGGAGCGATGCGATTCGTGCGGTGACGCGTATTCTCGATGCCGCGACGCCGCACGACGAGTTGAGCCTGCTCACGTTCAACACGCAGACGCGGCCGCTCGTCACGTTCGAAGCCTGGCGAACGGCGCCGCCCACCGAACGGGTCGGTCTCATGCGGGCCGCACTCTTGGGTCTTACGCCGGGCTGGTCCGGCACGCGACTCGACGATGCGCTGCTCACGGCGGTTGAAACGCTGGATGCCGCCGACGGCGATCGCGCGAGCGGCGATGCACAGCGGGCCCGCGAGATCGTGCTCGTCAGCGACGTGCAGAGCGGCGGCCGCACCGCCGGGTTGCAATCGTTCGAGTGGCCGAAGAACGTGACCGTCACCGTCGAGGCCGTGGCCGACAAGTCGACCAACGCCGGAGTGCATCTTCTCGAAGTTCGCGAAGACTCGGCCGAAGCGGACGCCGTGGCGATACGCCCTCGCGTGCTAGTGACCAACGCCGCCGACTCGACGCACGAATCCTTCACGCTGACCTGGAAAACGAGCGCGCCCAAACCGGCGGCGACCGCCACCGGCACGGCTGCCGCAACGGAAACGTCGGTCCCCGCGTACGTGCCGCCGGGCAAAACTCGCGTCGTCCGCGCTCCGCCCCTGCCGCCGGGTGACGCGGCCGAACTCATTCTCAACGGCGACGACGCCCCTTTCGACAACGCCCTCTGGTTCGTCCCGCCGGTCCGCGAGCAGGTGCGCGTGCTGCTCCTGGCCGACGAGCGGGCCGACGATCCCGATTCGCTCCGCTACTTTTTAGACCGAGCCTTCGCGGCTCCGCCGGGCGGACGAATCGTGACGGTCGAAACGGTCGATCCGCACTCCGCCGCGGTTCGTACGCCGACGGTCGACGAACTGCATGACGTCGCGCTCGTGGTGCTCGGCGGCGATCGCGCGTTGCCGGCGGCGTGGAACGACGTGCTGGCGACGAAAATCGCCCACGGACTCAGCATCGCCGCGGTCGTCGATCGCACGAACGACGGCCCGTGGCGTAGCCTGCTACCGCCGGAACTCGCGGAGCCGGGCTGCATCACGGTCGAGGAGGCAAAGACTTCGCAAGAATACGCGCTGCTGGGAGCGATCGACCTGCGGCATCCGCTCTTCGCACCGTTCAACGATCCGCGGTACTCCGACTTCACCAAGATACGCTTCTGGAAACACCGCAAGCTGACGCTGGACGACGCGGGCCGCAAGGGGAGCAAAGTCGTCGCGAGCTTCGACTCAGGCGATCCGGCGATCGTCGAAGTGCCGCGGGGCGACGGGCGGTTGGTGCTGTTCGCAGCCGGTTGGCAACCGCGCGAGAGTCAGCTCGGCGTGTCGAGCAAGTTCGTCCCGCTCGCCACGATGCTGGTCGAACTCGGCCACCGCACCGCGACGCCGGTATTTGCCTATGAGACCGGAGCGACGATCGACTTGCGCGAACTGTCCGGCGCCACCCCGACGGCCGGTCCCGCTCCTTCGCCCGTTGTGGGAGAAGGTGGCCGACAGCCGGATGAGGGGGCGACGCCGAGCGCGACGCCCTCGTTAACATCTCCAATTTCAGACACTCAATCGCGGAACCGCTTACCCCCGGCCCCTCTTCCACAAGGGGAGAGGGGAGTCAAAGAGATCGGCCCGTGGACGGTGAAGACGCCAAGCGGTCGCGAACAAAAAATCAACGTCGTCGCCCCGCAGTTCGAACTCGCCGACGGACCCGGCGTTTACGAAGTCCGCTCCGCCGCGGGCCTGCAGCGAATCGCGGCCAACGTTCCCGCCGACGAATCGAAGACGGCGCCGCTCGGCAGCGAGGCCCTCGAAACGCTCGGCGTGCAACTGTCGAAATCGCCTGCGACGCCGACGACCGAAACGGCCGAAGAAACGCGGAGCCTGCAGCTGCTGGAGTTGGAATCGCGGCAGCAGTTGTGGCGACTCTGTCTGGCCGCGGCGTTGGGTCTGACAATCGTGGAAACGTGGTACGCCGGGCGCGTTGCGCGGCGTGAGACGACGGCCTGAGCGAAGCAATCAAGGACGCGAGAACCGCATCATGGCAAAAGCGACGTTGGAAAACGACATCCGTCGGGTCACGAGCCGCTTCCGGCGGCAATCGCTGCTGCGAAATCTGACGCTCGTCTGGCTGCTCGGTTGCGCCGCCGCCTGGGCGATGTTCTTCATCCACTACGACGGCAAGGTGAACTCCGGCTCGATGCGAACCGTGCAAATCCTCGCCATCGTCACGCTCGACGTCGCGTTGATCGTCGCGTTGATCGCCCTGTTCCGCCGCCGCGAACCGCGCTCGACCGTCGCCGAAATCGAACGGGCTCATCCGGAGTTGGAGACCAAGCTGCTGGCGGCCTACGACCTGGAGCAGAAATTGCCGCTTGCGGGTCGCGGTTACTTGGAAGAGCAGGTCATCCAAGAAGCGCGGATTCACGCCCTGACACACCGCCGCTGGGACGATGCGGTTCCGTCGCGACGATTGACTGTGTGGTCAATCCTGCAAGGTTCGGCCTGCGCCATCTGGGTCGCCACGATGTGGGTGACCTATCTAGCTGCACGACCGCTGCCCGATGACATCGCGACGCCGGCCGAAGTCGCCATTACGCCGGTCAACGTGAAATTCGCCGTCACGGTCGAGCCGGGCAACATCGAACTCGAGCGCGGCACCGATCTGCTGGTGCTGGCCCGTTTCGCGGACAAGAACAAGTTGCCGCGCGACGTGACGCTGCAAACCGTCGACTCGGCCGGCGAAAAGGAGTTGCCGCTGACGCAAAGCCTCAGCGATCCGATTTTCGCGGGCCGCGTTCCCGACGTGCGAAGCGATCTAACGTACCGCCTCGCATTCGCCGAAGAGCGAACGCAGGACTTCCGCGTCACCGTCTTCGACTATCCCGAACTCGAACGGGCCGACGCCGAGCTGAACTACCCCTCGTACACGCAGCTACCGTCGCGCAAGGTCGAGGACTTCCGGCACCTGAGCGTCGTCGAAGGGACCGAAATCCGGTTGCTTTGCCAAGTCAACAAACAATTGAAATCGGCCCGACTCACGCCGACAAAGGAAGGGGAACCGCTCGACCTGCTCGCCGACAAGAAGGACGCACTGCTCTACGTCGCCGCGTTCGTGCCGACGAAGAGCGTCCGTTACAAGCTCGAACTCGCTGACGATCGCGACCGCACGAATCGCCAAGAAACGGAATTCGTGATCGACGTCGTGCCGAATCGTCCGCCGGATTTGAAGCTCGTCTTCCCGCGCAAGGATCTCAAGGTCTCGCCGTTGCAGGAAGTGCCGCTCGAAGCGGAGGTGCAGGACGATTTCGGCATCGTCCGCTGGGGGCTCGCCTTCGAAATGCCCGGCAAGAAACCGGAGAGCGTGACGCTCGGCGAAAAACTGCCCGCCAAGGAAAAGAGTCTCGGCAAGCGGCTCGTCGCGCTCGAAGAGTTGCAAGCGAAGCCCGATGAGTTGCTGGCCTATCACGTGTGGGCCGAGGACGTCGGTCCCGACGGCAAACCGCGGCGTACGACGAGCGACATCTACTTCGCCGAGGTCAGTCCGTTCGAAGAAATCTTTCGCTCCGGCGAAGCGGCGGGCGGCATGCCCGGCGAAGGTAAGCCCGAGGCGACCGACGCTTCGCTGAAGTTGCAAAAAGAAATCGTCGCCGCCACCTGGAATCTCCGCCGCCGTGAGACGGGTGAGAAACCTTCGACTGGTTACGTCGACGATGCCAAAGCCATCGCCGACTCACAGCAAAAAGCGCTCGACGGCTTGGCCGAGATGCGGGCGAAGTTGAAGTCGCCGGAAGCGAATAAGACGATCAACGAAATTGAGCGGGAGATGAAAGCGGCGCTCAACGCGCTGCTCCTAGCCGTCGCTGGGAACGCGCTGCCGCCGCTCGATGAGGCCCTGCCGCACGAGCAAGCCGCCTATCAGGGGCTGCTGAAGTTGCGGGCCCGCGAGACGCGGATCATGCGATCCAAGAACTCGCAGGGCGGGGGCGGCGGACAGCAAAGTGCCGCGGGCCAAGAGCTCGATCAACTCGAGATGAAGGAAGACGCCGAGCGGTACGAAGCTCGCAACCGCGCCGCCGACCCGAAGCAGACGGCGGCCGAAAAGGAACGCGAAGAATTTCTGTCACGACTTCGCGAGTTGGCTCGCCGTCAGGAAGACATGAACCAGAAGATCAAAGAACTGCAAGCCGCACTCGATGCCGCGAAGAACGAGGAAGAGAAAAAGCAGATCGAGCGGCAGTTGAAACGCCTCCGCGACGAGCAGCGTGAAATGCTCCGCGACGTCGACCGACTGCAGAACAACTTGGCCGCGCCGAAGCACAACGCCCCGCAAACTGCGGCCGAGAAACAACTCGAACAGACCCGCGAGAACGTTCGCCAGGCCTCCGATGCGTTGGAAAAAGGAAAGACGCAAGAAGCGCTGACCGCCGGCAAACGGGCCGAAAGCGAACTCGACAAGCTCCGCGAAGATTTCCGCAAGCAGACGTCGAACCAGTTTGCCGAAGAGGTCCGCGATCTGGTCGATCGCGCGACGAAGCTCGACGAGCGACAACAAAAGATCGGCGAGCAACTCACCGGCAAGCCGTCGTCCGCGGCAGGCAAGCAACCCGGCGACCGCACCGATCCCGACAAGAATATGACTCCCTCGACGAAACCCGAGCAGACCGCCGGTAACGAGGAAAACCCTGCAAAGCCGACGAAGCCCGGTCTTCGCGGCGGCAGCACTCCAGCCGGCGATCAACTTCCCGCCGAGTTGGCCGACCAACGCCGTGAGTTGAACGACGTGCTGGAACGGGCCCGCGAACTCACCGAACGTACCGAAGGGACCGAGCCGTTGCTCTCGAAGCAACTGTACGACGCCGTTCGCGAAGCGCACCAAAAGCAAACGGCCCGCGCGGTCGAGTTGATGCAGCAGTTGGTCGCAAGCGGACTGCCGACGGAAGCGGCCCGCGTCGCTCCGCAGGCGCAGCAAGGGGTGAAGCAGCTACGCGACGGCATCGAGCAAGCGGCCGAAGGCATCTTGGGCGATGACGTCGAAAGTCTCCGCCGTGCAAAAAACGAAGTCGATCGCCTCGCGCAAGCATTGGCGGAAGAAATCGCACGCGAAAACCCGTCCTCGGCGCCGTCGCCGAAACCGGGAACCGATCCCGGCGATCAACAAGCTTCCGCGACCGGCAAGCAACCGCCGAACAACGATGCAAGCAAGCCGGGGGCCGCGAACGATCCATCGCCATCGCGTCCTTCGAATTCGCAGCAAGCCGATACCGGCAAGCAGCCGGTTTCGCAACAACCGGGGCAAAATTCGTCCGGCTCTCAAGCCAAGACCGGCGACGGCCGACAATCCGGCGACGACGCGAAGCAGAACGATGCCGCGAAGGGTGAAGGCGAATCGAAGCCGAACGACGAACAAAAAAACGAAGGCAAACCGTCCGATTCAAAATCGCCGGGGAAAGGTAACTCGTCGGACACGGGCAAAGGCACGCCGCCGAGCAACCAACCCGGCGAGTCATCCTCCGGCAAGCCGTCGAGTTCCCAGGGGAAGCAACCCGGCCAAGGCCAGGGCGAAGGCGAAGGCCAAGGTGAAGGAGAACAGCCCGGTCAGCAGCCGGGGCAAGCAGGTCAACAACCCGGCAACGGCAAACAATCAGGCTCGACGCCCGAGCCGGGCTCTCAGCAAGGCCAAGGTTCGCAACCCGGCCAGGGCGCCGGCGGTCGCGGCTCGCCGGGATTGCGCGGCAACAGTCCACCGTCGCCGTCCGGCGGGGAGTCGCCGCAGAACGAAACGCCGAGCGAATCGAATCAACCGTTCTCGCCGCAGTCGCAACCGGGCGAGCAAACTGCGAACAGTGCGAACGGCGGCGGCAGCGGTCCGCACGGCGTCATCAACGGTCCCGATTGGCGAGACTGGAACGATGCCCTCCGCAATCTCGAAGAGTTCGTTCCCGGCGTGCGGTTGCGGGGAGATGCGGCCCGCGTTCGCGAGCAGGCTCAGGCCCTGCGAGCCGAAGCGAAGCGACATTCGAAAACGCCCAACTGGGAACTCGTTCGCGAGACGGTCTACGAGCCGCTGCTGGAACTGCAGCGGCAACTGGACGAGGAGTTGATCCGCCGCGAGTCGCCGCAGGCCGCGGTACCGCTCGACCGCGATCCGGTCCCCGACCGTTTCGGCGAGGCAGTGCGTCAGTATTACGAACGGCTCGGGAGCGGTCGATGAGTGGCGTCGGCGCGAGTTTGTTGGCCGCATTGGTGTGGGGCGCACCGGCTTGGCTTTGGCCGGCGATCGTGCTCGTCACGCTGTTCGCGCTCACGCTCGCTTGGGGATATCGCGGACTGCGCGGGCCGCCATGGGTACGTGTCACGGCGGCGCTGCTCAAAGCGACGGCCGTCGTTCTGCTCGCCATCCTCTTGCTCGATCCGCTCTGGTCGGGAAGCCGCGCTCGGCCGGGTGAAAACTTGGTGCTGCTCTTGGTCGACTCGAGCCAAAGCATGCAGGTCCGCGGCCGTGACGGGGCGAAATCTCCCGCCGAGTCGTTCGCAGCGCAGCTCGGCGACGAACGGAAGCCGTGGCTCGCGCGGCTTAAGCAAGATTTCGACGTCCGCCGTTACACCTTCGCGCAGCGACTCGATCCGCGGCAAGATTTCGCCGCAATCGAGTTTGACGGCCGCACGACTTCGTTGCACGCCGCGTTGAAAACACTCGGCGAACGGTTCGCGGGCCGGGCCGTCGCCGGGGTGATGTTGTTCAGCGACGGCGGGGCGACCGATCTCCCGCGCGACAACGCGAAGCTGCCGCCGATTTATCCCGTGCTGCCGCCGGAGACGACGCCGGCCGACGACGTGGGCCTCACGCACATCGCCGCGACGCAGACCGGCTTCGAAGACGCCCCGATCACGCTCTCCGCCGAGGCCGCCGCTCGCGGATTCGCCGGCGAGCCGTTGGTTTGCCGCGTACTGGACGAGGCCGGCAAGACGATTCAAACGCAAGAACAAACGCCGTCGTCGCGCGACGGCACCGCATCGTTCCGGTTTCAATTCCGTCCGCCGCGACCAGGCTTGGCGTTCTACCGCGTGCAAGTCGTTGCCAAGTCGGAAAGCGAACGAAAGCCGGACGACGCCCCGAGCCGCGAAGCGACGCAAGCGAACAACGAGCGGCTGATCGAAGTCGATCGCGGTCGCGGGCCGTATCGCGTGCTGTACGTCGGCGGCGCGCCAAATCCTGAGCACAAATTCCTCTCCCGAGCGCTAGCCGAAGATGCGCAGGTCGAACTGACATCGCTGCTCCGCATCGCTCGTCGCGAACCGAAATTCGACTTTCGCACCCGGGCCGGCGAAACCACGAACCCGCTGTTTCGCGGCTTCGACAAGACGAATGAAGAAACAGAGCAGTACGATCAACCGGTATTCGTGCGGCTCGGGATCAAGGACGAACGGGAGTTGCGGGACGGTTTTCCTAAGAACGCCGAGCAACTATTTGGTTACCATGCGGTCGTGCTCGATGACGTCGAGGCGGCGATGTTCACGACCGATCAAATGTCGCTGCTCGCACGGTTCGTCTCCGAACGCGGCGGCGGGCTGCTGATGCTCGGCGGGCCCGATGCTTTCGAAAAAGGGGGCTTCGCGAAAACGCCGGTCGCCGACGCGCTGCCGGTTTATCTCGACCGCATCGCCGCAGCCACGCCTCCGCCGGCCGGCGGCTGGCGGTGGACGCTCACCCGCGAAGGTTGGCTCGAACCGTGGCTGCGGCTTCGCGCCAGCGAGCCCGACGAACGGCAACGCTTGGCGACGATGCCGCCGCTGCGGACGCTCAACCGCATCGCGGGCATCAAGCCCGGTGCGGCGCTGCTCGCCGCCGCGGTCGATTCGTCCGGCACGCAGCAACCGGCGCTCGTCGTGCAAACGTACGGTCGCGGGACGGCGATCGCTTTACTCATCGGCGATCTGTGGCGGTGGCGGCTGCAGCTCGATCCCGAAAACCAAGATCTGGAAAAGATGTGGCGGCAACTGCTCCGCCGCCTCACGGCCGATGTGCCCGGGCGGATGAACGCGAGCCGCGAGGTCGTCGCCGAAGATTTGATGCAGACGATTCGGTTGACGGTTCAGGCCCGCGACGGGGAGTACCGACCGCTCGATAATGCACAGGTGAGCTTCGTCGTAACGCCCCCCGATGGCAAGCCGCTGACGCTGGACGCCGAGCCGAGCCGCCGCGAACCGGGAGTATACGAAGCGAGTTACGTCCCGCGTTTGCCCGGCGCGTACCGTGCGTTGGCGAAAGCGACCGACGGCGCGGGCCAAGAACTTCCGACGGCTGAGACCGGTTGGACCAACGATCCCTCGGCCGACGAGTTCCGTCGTTTCGAACCGGATCGCGCCGCTCTCAACGAATTGGCCAAGCTGAGCGGCGGCGAAACGGTGGAACTCGACGAACTCGAAACGTTCGCATCGTCGTTGGCAGCAAGGCCGGTGCCGGAGATGCTGCAGACGTTGCATCCACTGCGCCATACGTGGTGGTTGTTCGGACTGGCCGTCTGCTGCCTGGCGGGCGAGTGGGGCTTGCGCCGCTGGAAAGGAATGCCGTGATGCGGATGTGCTTGCCTAAAACGATCGCCATGCTGTTGATCTTCTGCGTCGCCGAGTTTGGTTTCACAGCAGAACCGATTGCCGAAGCCCCACGACCGCGGACGACGCTGATCGTCGTTGTCGGTGCAGCGGGGACCGACGAGTACGGCAAGATTTTTGCCGCCGAGCTCGACACTTGGCGGAACGTCGCCGACACGGCGGACATCGTGCTACGCGTCGTCGGCGACCCGGAAAAAGAGTCGACCGCAGTCAACGACAAGTCGCAACTCGAAACGATATTGAAAGAGGAAAGCTCCGCCGCCTCGCAAGAGCTACCGTTGTGGCTGATCTTCATCGGCCACGGTACGTTTGACGGTCGCACGGCCGCATTCAACCTTCGCGGACCCGATGTCACCTCGGCCGAGTGCGTCGAGTGGCTGAAGGCAATGCGGCGTCCGACGGCGATCGTCGACACCACGGCCGCCAGTGCGCCGTTTCTCACGGCGCTCAGTGCCCCCGGCCGCGTCGTCATCACCGCCACCAAGAGCGGTCAGCAAAGAAACTATGCGAGATTCGGTCGCTTCTTCGCGCGGCGAGTCGTCGACTCGGCGGCCGACTTAGACAAGGACGAACAGACGTCGCTGCTCGAAGCGTTTCTGGCGGCGGCTCGTGACACGGCAGAGTTCTATCAGCAAGAAGGACGGATCGCCACGGAGCATCCACTGCTCGACGACGACGGCGACGGCCGCGGCGTGCGGGACGATTTCTTCGTGCAAGGCCGGCTCGCGAAGTCGACGACCGACGGCAAAAAGCCGGACGGCGACTTGGCCCGCACCTTCTGCCTGCACCCGAGTACGGCCGAGCGGAAACTTTCGCCGGAACAGGCGACGAGCCGCGACCGGCTCGAAGCGGAACTCGCGACGCTACGACGCCGCAGAAGCGACCTTGCCGAAGAGGAATATTTTGCTGAGTTGGAACGGGTGCTCACGGCTCTCGCGAGGCTCTACGCCGAGGTGCCGTGATTTCGCGGGTCGGCTCCCCTCGGCACTCGACGCTCGCTTGGCCATGGCTTACGATGGCCGCGTTCGCGCTCACCCGCTTTTCCGCCCGGTGCCCAATGCGTCGACTCCTAACGATCACGTTACTTGTTGTGTCCGCTCTGGGCTGTTTCGCTGCGACGGCTTCGGCGCAGTCGACCCTAAAATCTGCGACGAGTTCGTTCGAGGTCGACATTCAGAAGAACGTCGCGTACCTGCCCGAAGGTCGTGCGGAGAAAGCCGATCTCTATTTGCCGAAGGGTCGCGCGGCCGGGGTTCGTTCGCCGGCGGTCGTCATCATTCACGGCGGCGGTTGGTCGGGTGGTAAGCGGGACGCCGCCCGCGAGATCAACATCGGCACCACGCTGGCGCAGCACGGTTACGTCGGCCTGAGCATCGATTACCTGCTCTCGACCGAGACGCAGCCGTCGTGGCCGCAGAACTTGCACGATTGCAAAACGGCGGTCCGCTGGCTCCGCGCGAACGCCGAGCGGCTGCAGATCGACGTCGACCGCATCGGCGTGATCGGCGGTTCGGCGGGCGGCCATCTGTCGGCGCTCGTCGCCCTCACCGGTGAGAAGGACGGTCTCGATCCCGCCGCGCCTTACGGCGAATATTCGTGTGCCGTGCAGTGTTGCATCGACATGTACGGCGCGACCGAGTTCGCCGACGGCAAAGGTGCGCGCTGGCTGCTTGGCGCCGATAAGTCGGCCGACGAGAAAAATCGCCGCGTCGCGTATCTCACCACGTACATCGATGCGAAGGATCCGCCGTTTCTTATTTTGCACGGCACGGCCGACGAATTAGTCCCCGTCGCGCAATCGGAAATGCTCGCCGCGGCGTTGCAAAAGGTCGGCGTCGAACATGAGTTGCTTATCATCGAAGGGGCTCCGCACAGCTTTCACCTGCAACCGGCGCAGAAAGATCTGCGGCCAGTCGTGTTGGCATTTTTTGACAAACATCTCAGCCCGCGTAGCTCCAAGCCGCGGTCGCCATGATGAATCTCTTTTTCTAGGAGTTGCGTCATGTCCCATTTTTTGTCTCGTCGTCGTTTCGCCGCGTTCACCGCCGGAGCCTTCGTCGGCTCGGCCGTCGAGCTTCGCGGCGAAGACAAGCCCGCCGCACCGTCGGGCCGCGGCCCGATCGAAGCGCCGTTTGAGCGCGACTATCCCAAGCCGGATTTCAATCCGTCGTGGAAGAACCCGCAGATCAACCGAGAACTGTTGCAAGACTTCGTCATCTACGCGCACATGGATGCCGACATGGTGAAGAAGCTGCTGCAAAAAGAGCCGGGCCTGAACGTTGCCAGCATCAATTGGGGTGCGGGCGATTGGGAAGGGGGCCTCAATGCGGCCGCACACATGGGCCGACGCGACATCGTCGACATCCTGCTCGAACACGGCGCGCGGATGGACATCTTCTGCGCAGCGATGCTCGGCATGCTCGATCCGGTGAAGGCGTTCATCACCATGCAGCCGAAGTTGATCGACGCTAAGGGCCCGCACGGCTTCAGCCTGCACTTCCACGCCCAAGTCGGCGGCAAAGAGGCGGGGCCGGTGCTCGACTATTTGCAGTCGGTCAAAAAGATCGAACTCCGGCCGAACCCGTTCTTGAACCACGGCAAGAAGCCCGCATGAAAATCACCGACGTCGAAGCGATCTTCGTCTCGCAGAAGCAAGTCAAGCAGCAATGCGATAGCGGCCAAGATGCGCTGATCGTCAAAGTGACCACCGATGCCGGGATCACCGGAATCGGCGAGGTCGACAGCGCGCCCTTGGCCGCCAAGGCGGTGATCGAAGGTCCGTTCTCGCACACGATCAGCACCGGCCTCAAGCACGTGCTCATTGGGCAAGATCCGTTCGAGACCGAGCGGCTTTGGCACGAGATGTACCAGCGGACGATCTACTCCGGGCGGCGCGGCATCGGCCTGCACGCCATGAGCGGCATCGACCTCGCGCTGTGGGACATCAAAGGTAAAGCGCTCGGCCTGCCGATTTGGAAACTGCTCGGCGGCGGGTTTCGCAAAGAGATTCGTTGCTACGCCAGCGTTCTCTTCGGAGCGACGCCTCATGAAACCGGCGAGATCGCGCGACGAATTCGGGGCCGCGGCTTCGAGGCGATCAAGTTCGGTTGGGCGCCGATGGGACAAGACGCCAAAACCGACGTCGATCTCGTCCGCCAAGCTCGCCGGGGACTCGGCGACGACGGCGACCTGATGATCGATGCAGGCCTCGTGTGGGACGCGCGGACCGCAATCCAACGGGCTCGTGCCTTCGCGGATTTCAACATTGCTTGGCTCGAAGAACCGCTGCAGCCCGACGACTACGAAGGCTACCGCCGGCTCGCGGAAGTGAGCCCGGTGCACATCGCGGCGGGCGAGTCGGAAAGCAATCGTCAGTCGTACTTAGACTTGATGGATAAGGGACGCATCGACATCGTGCAGGTCGATCTCACCCGTTGCGGCGGCTTCACCGAGGCGATGAAGATCGCGTCGCTCGCTGCCGACCGTGGCCTCAAGGTTGCAAACCACGGCTTCAGCACCTACGTCAACGTGCACGCGGCGCTGCACTGGCTTAACGCCATTCCCAACGCGCTGATCGCCGAGTTCGTCGTGCAAGAGAACACGGAGCTGCGCGAGTTTCTGACCGTCGGTAACGTGCAGGCTCGCGACGGCAAACTCCCGATCCCCGACGCACCAGGTCTGGGCCTCGAACTGAACGAAGAGCAGATCGCGAAGTTCCGCGTCGCCTGATTCGCCGGTCGCCAAAAGAAACGGGTGCCATCGGCAAGGGTCGCCGATGACACCCGTTCGTAGATTGCGAATACTCGTCGAACTAAGACTTCGACTTGGTCCGCTTGAGCGGCTTCGGTCGGGCCTTGGTTTTCGTCTTGAACTTGCCGTTGAGACCGGGCTTCACCGGAGCCGCGGGCGTCGCAGCCGGGGCGGAACCTTCTTCGCTCCGCTTGGCATACTTCGGCTTCGCGGCGAATTTCGACTTCGCTCCGAACTTCGGCTTGTCGCCGAAAGACGGCTTACCGAACTTCGGTTTGTCGCCGAACTTGGCACGCGCACCGAACTTCTTCTTCTCGCTGAATCGCGGCGGACCTTGTTCGCTGAAACGAGCAGGGGGAGGGCCCTGCTCGCTGAACCGGGCGGCCGGCTTCTCGAACCGTCGCTTCGTCGGATATTCCGGTCGGGCGAAGTTGGGGCGATCACCACCGTCGGCGACGACGGAGATGTTGAGCGCCCGGCCCGCAACAACCACTTGCTGCAGCGATTGAAAAACTTGCTCGGGCATGCCGGCCGGCATGTCGAGATGACTGTGGCGATCGAAGATTTCGATTCGACCGATGCACGCGCCGTCGACGCCCGCTTCGTTGGCGATTGCGCCGACGATGTTACCCGGCTTCACGCCGTCGACACGGCCGACCTCGATGCGGAACGTTTCCGTCGGACCGTAGCCGTCGGACTGCCGAGCCGGACGCTCGCGCGGCAAGTGCCGCGGCTCACGCCGATCATCTCCGCCGAACGAACGGGGGCGATCGTTGAACGACGGCCGATCATTGAATCCCGGGCGAGCATCGTCGCGCTGCGACTTCGCGCCGCGGAAGTCGGCTTGCGTGAAATCGTCCTGCATCAAGAACGGTCCGTCGCCGGCCGCCAAGGCAGCCAGTGCAGCCGCGACTTGCCTTTCCAGCACATTGGGATCCTAAGCTTAGAATTCCACGTGGACAAGTTGTCGCG